>JAABUY010002343.1_pt1 | contig 22748 bp, 26 predicted proteins | sample 5560271 | NCBI WGS metagenome assembly JAABUY01 (sample SAMN10711886, study PRJNA513374) | rock metagenome | isolation source: Antarctica rocks | place: Antarctica: Victoria Land, University Valley | reverse complement strand
ATATTCATAATAATTCTGTCTATTCAGATTTATAGAAATAAGTGTTTAGTTGTGATTTTAACATCAAAATGCTGTTGTTTGAGCTTGATTTTGAAGAAGTTTCAAAAAAAAAGTTGTGTGAGTGCTGGAGCCAACTTTGTAGGATCCGCTGTAGGCTCTGATGCCGCTTGACGAAGGCCTGGTCGCGTTTATGGTACAAGTGCTGTGCTAGTGGGACCTACTGTATCTGAGGAGTATCAGACATACAGGTAAGAGTCTATACCGTAATTGACATGATGTTCTATGGCTGAGTACGAATGACCACAGACTCGAAACGAGAGCTGGTTGTAATCGTTCCTTGGAAGGACAAGATGGGTCACTGGAATTCTGAAAGTTTAGCATCAAGTTCTATTTTTAGATCCAAATAGATGGTGACTAAGTTTAATCACGTACTGTGCCTCTTACTGCCAAGGCTCGATTGTTGTCAACTGCTTTGCCCTGAATCCTACATCGATCATGAACATTGGGCAGCCTCGTCTCCGTCGACCTATTTCATGACACTCACAACATGGCAGCTTCAGACATGGAGTTCAACTTTAAAAGGTCTCTGGTCGTGATGGGCCAGCTGGCGCAGGCTGCTGCTCGAACCCCACCCTCCGAAGACGATCCACCTCTCGAATACGTCGATCGAAGTCTCACGGTTTTAGGCCGGACGTTCGATGCCTACAACCAAAAGATAGGACAGGAGTTTCTTAGTCAGCGTGAGTTTATTGCGTCTCAGTTTCGCGAAGTGGATCGACGGTTCGAAGAGATGGAGAAGAAGATGGAGAAAAGGATGGATGGACGGTTTGAGGAGATGGAGGAAAGGATGGATGGACGGTTCCAAGAGGTGAACGGACGGTTCGAAGAGGTGAATGAACGGTTCGAAGAGGTGAATGAACGGTTCGAAGAGGTGAATGAACGGTTCCGGGAGGTCGACCGTCGCTTCGACAAGCAAGACGTCGCGATCCGGGACGTCAAAGTCCAGCTTGAGAACGCGGCGGCAATCACCAGAAACGGCCGACTCCGGCGGATGCATCAGCCCATCAATCTCATCAGAGTCCTCAAGCCGGCCGACGACCCCGACACGTTCGTGTGGACCTCTCATCCGCAAGTGCCCAAACACCTGAAGAACGCATACCTTCTGGCTCAGCGAGCAAAAGGTGTCTTTGAACCTAGCTGGGAGGGAAAATCCAACTTACAAAGTACGTATTTATCTCATAGCCCGGTTGCTTCATCTAGAACCCGTCACCGGTACCTTTATGTCCTTTTGGTATCCCTCCATTCACATCAGCAAAACGCTCCCTTCCTCTCCGCCAAGCCGACCTTGCAATCCCATCAGCGTGACCGGTTCTCGCTAAAATTGTCTTCTACAGAAGCACAGGCCAAGCAGAAAGCCCTACGGACGATCAACGAACTGGCCAACTTCTACAACGTCGTGCTCTGGTCGGACGACGAGAGCGAAAGCGATGCCACCGAGGTCGTGCTCCACGAGCTGACCGTCGATGAGTATATGGAGGTGTTGCTGGCCGAATGGGGGATCGACTGGCAAAAGGTCGTCCAGCTGGGGACGCTACACATGCAAGATCGGCCACAGCAGGCAGGGGCAAAACGGGCAGGAGATGCGAGCGCCAGAGGAGTAGGGAAGAGGACTAGAGGAGTGAGGGAGGAGGAGGAGTCAGGTTAGCCAAGGATGGAGTTCATCCGAAATGGTCCGGCGGGAGAGTGTTGGGGTGCTGTCTGTCATTGAACTATCTTGCATTTGTCCTATGGGCGTTCGGAAGATCCCCCTTCTAGTCTTTATGTGCAGGCGTTTTTGGGGGGGGATATTCTTTAGTGTAGAGACACAAAAACCCATTATGCAGTTGAAGTACAGGCTTGCTTTCCAGAGCTTCCAAAGACCATAGATCGCTGCCAGCGAGAGCCGCGGGATTCTCCTGGCGAGTATTGGAACGTGCGTATTCTGATTTGAAGCGGTCGTAAGCTTGATGATAGATCAGGAGAGATGTGACGCATATGAAAGAGTCCGCGGCAGAGGAGCGAGCCTCTTTGATGTATAGCACTCGACTGGGTCCCTGCGATCAACCGCGGCCGCGCGGTGAGTCGCCTTTCGCTAGAGTATGAGCTGGGCTGGTCTCAACTTGCGTCTAATTTAGGAGCTGGTGGCTGACCCGCCCATCTGGTGCTACACAGATTCGGCTCGTGTTCTGCCTGTGATCTTCAACGGCGGCTCCGAGAGGAGAGAAGCGAGGGCGCGAAATTTATTGCAGCAGGTCTTCGAACCGGAAACGAGCGCTAGAAGCGCTGGTGATAGGGCAGGCGAAACGGTAGAGGGAAAGAAGAGGAGGTAGAGTTTCTCGAAGGTGGTCACAGTAGTGGCAGTCCCCCGCGACCTATAGGTCAGCTCTGGCGAGGGAATATAAAAGAATGATAGAGGGTTTCTAGTAACACTGTTTTGTATTAGGAGCACAAACCTCTGAGGTATCCGCCTCAACCGGTTAGGGTCTGCTTTCTTGATGTATTCTGATTCTGTGACTGCGCGAATCTCACAATGGCGGAAAGGATCCAGACTAAGGCCCTTGCTCTCGATGCATGAGAAGGGGATGCTAAGAACGAGGCGCTATCACTCGTTTTAGAAACCGTAGCCCTAGACGACTCGGTCGGTATCCAGGCCACAATCACGTGCTACACTCGTTTCGCCCCCTATCTCCGTCCCCTCCAACCTATACCAGATATCCAGAAGTTACTCCATCAGGGCGAATGGTTTGCTGCCAGGGCTCTCATAGTCCTTCTTCACCTCAGTTTCGGTAATGGCCTTCCACAGGTACGCAAAGTCCGAGAGTAGGGTTGACCACCATCGAAATATTTCATCGTGGCAAGCATCCCACCTCATGACTCCTCGCATCGCTCGTCCAGTGCCCGCATGGTTGCTCCACTCCACAGACTCGCGCTTTGCGTGAGCTTGCTGCCTCGAGATTCCTCAGTGTGAGAATTGCGCCACTGCGGAGACGTCATGACGCCAGGACCAGACACTCTCGCAGTCGCTTGCTTCCTTCCGCCATACGGAGCAGGAGGGAGTCCAAAAGAGCTTATCGATCCTTGCTGGGTCGCTATATCTGCATTTCATACAGCACTTGAACCCTCTCGTGAATCGCGAGGTGGATGCTTTTACCATTCCTTTGACTTCCCAGACTGCTCCGGCTAGTGATAGAGGTACCTTATGTACTTTTTCTGGAAGTATTGGCTGAACCTGATCCATCTCGAAGCGTCTACTTTGTGCTTCCTTGGATAGCTGTGTTGATACCGCCCATAGCTAGGGGTTGAGTCTGGCTCTCACTTCTCCTCAGCCATCTTTTTCCAATTGTCGACAGGAAGCCATCCACCATCATAGACGATACCGTGCTGATGAAATCAATTATGTTGTAATTCATACTACCCAAAGAAAACAAAGAGGGAGGCCAAAGCTTCATCCTTTTGATTCATCTGGAGAGTCTTTCTTCAACTCTCCCTCCACCTTTTCTATTCAGATGACTACAAAATCTTCTTGATCACCTTGATCAAACCAAGCTTCATCTTCCACATAGAAAATGCCAATGCGTCGATAAGAGCTGTTGCCATCTAATCTTAGAAGTAAGCCTTCCTTGCTGATCAACCGCGTACACCAGAAGCTTGTCAGAGGTTCGTCATGCACGTCAAAAATTCCTACCGCAATCACATTGAAGTTGTTGTGAGAATCACATCCTTCATGATCGGCTTCAATCAGAAACACATTACGATTCGAGGCATGCCGTCTAAATGAAGTAATGAGACTCTTCAAGGTTGGTCCATATGGCGGGACATCTCTTGTGGAACGCTGCACACGTTGCAAGACGCCCCGTAGCTTCAGCTCGATAACGCTGTTTTGGCTAATACCTGTGCGTATGGGATCGAAAGAGCTTGCGTTTATATCGCATGCCAGTACTCTGGTCCGAAAGTTGGCTGGGTCTCGATACCTTTGCTGATGCCGTTCGACACCGACATCTGTATTGCTCCATCCAGGGAAGCCCATGACCAAGATGGTGCCCTATAGGCTTCCGGTCATTTAAGGTGGACTACCTTGTAACGTGAGTCGTTACGGTCCTTCCACAGCAGTCCCCGGATTATATCAATTTCCCACAAGCCGAACAGATACCTGCATTGAAGCGTCTCATGGAAACGCTCTGCTATTCCTGACAAGGCGGCCAACCTGTCACTTGGGTCTTGCATAGCCCGGGCCGTGAACTCCGGTAGTAAATGATACCACCAGTGGAGCGTTTGCATCTGTTTCTTCGAAAGATGTGAAGCTTGGGGTGTGACATTCAAACCTGACGAGACGGTTGGTTTTCTGTAGAAAAATGCCCTTGAGGCTGGGCGTACGTCCCAATCCTCCCAGATATGGCGCGTCTGGCACTTGAACGACAGTTGCTGTTCTCCATAGACTAGTGTTCGGCGGCTAAGGAACGACTCTTGAAATGTCCAGGCGCGCTTCTCAAGAGGGCCGGTCATTCCAGAAGATGGCAGGCATGCAAAAACGGAACCTAGCTGAGATGCCCACCGCAAACTCCCCGGAGGGAGCGGCCGACCATAGTCTAGCCCACATGGTCCTGCTACTGCCGGCGACCGTTTCCTCAGAAATCCTTCTCGGCTATTGGCCGCGGAGCCAGCAGCGAGTGTGAAGTATGCGTTACTGTAATACTGCGCCATTTTCACCGATTCAATCTTAAAGTCTCGTGGTTTTCTTCCTGCTGTACGATGCACAGTGCATCAATCCATATGTACTTGAGCCCAAGTCTCCGAGTGATTTGAATGGCATCCTGTAAAGTTTGAGATAAAGTCCATACATTGATACCCGCCTTGAAGCTTTCCAGAGTTTTGCGGGTGGTAATGGTGGTCTGCATTCCACCCCAACAATACGAGAGTGCAATGTATTGACCATAGCAATTCTGGTTGATGCAAAGAATTGGATCCACAGATCTGTCAGGCGGTCCAACGTCGAGAACTCTTGACGGGAGAGGTGGCGACCCTACCCTACGGCAAGTATGATTCTCGTTGCAGTAGTCCAGCCATTGCTGAATCTTTCGGAAGCAAGAGTCTTCTGTAGGGTCCATGGCGACTTCTCGGCCTAGAATATGCTGTGCTGATACGTTGTCTGAACCATTATTAGAGCCAAAACCGCCAACCTAAGATATCGCAATACCGCTCACCGTACGCTGAAGACAAGACGCATCTTTATGTGATTAGGTAAGGACAAGTCGGACTCATTTGTGATACCCCAATAAGAACACGAGCTCCCCTACTGGCCTGAAGCTTGGTTGGAGGGGTGAATGATGGAGTTATTGAAAGCAATTCTTAACATACATGCCGATGCACGTTGAGACATTCAAGAAACATAGGCTGATTCAGGGGTAACTTTATTCCACCAGCTAACACCCAACGCAACGTAACAGCTATGCTACACCAAGCAATCGGGGAATTCTTACCTAAGGGAGCATACACTCTCGGATTCCCCCATATATCAGTCTGAGGCAAGAAAGTTCCTGTTGTCATAGCGTTGTCGAGGGCAGATGGTCCAGAGTGAACACGAATGTTATCTTCTGCGAACCCTATATCATGGAATTCGCCCCGAAGCCGAATTGCAGTATCAGTGATGCTCTCGTGTCCATACAAGCGCCCACTGAGTTGGAAGGCAATAGCCTTGGGGTGACACTGGGTGACCAGGCATGTCCAAAGGAGCTTGCAGAGGTGGCAACCCGACTCGGCGAAGGCCTTGAGCGCTGCAAGGCTACGCTGTTGTTCGTAAACATTATCGTGCAATTCTGCAACCGTAATTGGTTGGCAAAGATCGCACAACATCATTTGAAGAGGAGGCGGACGAAGTATGGGACCGAACAAAAGACAGTGTTAGAGCACTGGGCACCCAGCATTTATATCTAGTCCCATCGCTGAAGGCTCGTTATGCTGTCTCTCCGGTGTGTGTGCAGGGTGTAGAAGAAGAAAGGGAGGGAAAAGCACGGCAGGCCCGCGTGCGTGCGGCGGAAGAGGCAAGAGCTTCCCCGGTGAACACGTCTGCCAATTGACACCACCAGCTTGCGACATGAGTCGTTGATAGGTGGAACCACTGTACGACTCAACTTTGGCTCGAACCAGCACCTATCGGACGTAGCTATCTGGAGTCGAGGAGGACCCCAAATAAGGCGGAAGACAAGGCTAAAGATCAACGCAATATATGTACGTTAGGATGGGCCTTGGAGGCGCCTTGTGAGCGCGAGGCTTCAGTGCGCCTTGCGTGTTGCAGTAACCACTCACGCCATCGGAATAAAGATTGTCCCCGTCAGAGGTCCCCAGGGAGGGAGCCAGAAATAGTTGCCGTGCTGATGCTTGCACTGAACTCCAAATATCTGCTCCTACACGTGTAGATCGAGACGACACATTCACCCCCCAGACTCTTGACATTAAGAAGTGATATCATCGGGTTGTTCCACGATTTCAAGTACACCCATTGCTTATTCAGGAATCGAAAAAAAGACTGGACGAATGCTGAAGCTGCACATTCTGTGAGTACAGTATTGACAATAGATGCTAAATTACATGTGCAACAGACTGTTAGTAATAAACGATGAGTGCAGATCATCCTTTCGCCAAAAAATAACGTTCAAAAATCAGCTTGCGCGCATTACTGAATCGCACGGAAGTCAAATACGGACCAGACTCAGAGTGATCCTGAGCAAAGCAAAGAAATTGCAAAGCAGCAAGAGCAGCAACTCTCAACAGGAAGCAAAAACACTCGGAAACTGGCGTCAAAAGCACTTGCAGCTTCCAAAGATCACTTACGCTGGAAGGATCGTTTGAATCGTTTTGAACGTCGGGCTTTGCACACAACACCACGCGAAGGAGGTCGAGTTTATCAGGTTTCAACAGGCGGGGCTCGATACTACATACCTTAGTACCGCCAAGGTAGACGGCGTGTTTGGCGGACGGAGCCTGGCGTTAGCGTGGTAGCACCGATAACAGACAGAGGTGGGGGTGTGGAGATGCGGCCCGAGCTTCAGCACCGATGGTCACTCTTGAAAGATCCTGACTGTCAACAACATTGAGAGCGGAGACACTTCTTTGGAAGCCGGAGAAGTAGAAAAGGAACTCCAGGCACCATTGCGCCTAACACCGCCAACGTTTTTCTTTCTGTACATCCTCGTCCTCGTGCCGTTCGCCAAACAATCGACCATCCCATCCAACCCAACCCAACCCAGCCCTTCCGTCCCAAAACGCTTCAGTCCCACAGAACAGTAAATAACCCCTCAGCATCCGAACCCACAACAATTCCTCCCCAAACTCCAAACCCATTATATACCCCCCCCCCCCCCCCCCCCTCCAAACCCCCCATCACGAAGGAAAAACCCTATCCGCCTCCTCGTCCGTCAAAACAATTTCATGAACCGGATCCTTCCTCCGCTCCAGCTCGGCCGAGTCGCGATCGGCGTAGGAGGGGAGGAAGATATCTATTTAGCACACACCGTAGCCAGTTAGTCAGTCAGTCAGTCAGCCAGCCCGTTGGTCGCGCGGCGAAATGAATGAACGAATGCAGAAAAGGTTCGAAAAGAAAAGACGTGCCCTGGTTCCAGTCGAAGCCTTGCGAGGCTTTGACGCATGTTATCTGTGACGCAACGATCAGCCCCGCGCACCGGTGAATGTAGCCGACAGTCTTCGTCGGCAGGGGAGGGAGGGGTGGTGCGGGGTGCGGGGACGTACGAGTCGCGGCGGTCCATCGGGGTGGCCGACGTTCACGACTGTGTGTTCTTGTTTTGAGAGGGAGGAGCCTGTGTTTGCGCACGTCGGCAATTAGCTTTCTTCCACAAAAGGCATCGGGTAGCTGATTGCGGGGAGCGCCCTCCTTCACTGCCCTGTTTCTACTGCACCAAGCTAAGGTAGTGGGAAGTCGGCAGGAGGGGTCGCTTACTCAAGAGGCTCGGCCGGCGGTCATAGATCGGTCGTGCGGACTTTGCTTCCGTCGGGGTGGAGGGAGAGGACGTGGTCTGTGGAGTTCGCGAAAAGGGTGGGGTGTAGGAGGATGAGGAAGAGGAGCTGGGTGCCTGGGCCGGGGTGGGGTGCGGGTTGTTCCGCTTCGGGATGGTGATGGAGGAGGACATGCTGGGCATGCGGGCGGGCTGTGAGGAAAGTATAGGAGAGGCCAGTGGATGGGTGGTGATGCTGGTCAGGCGATGTTGAATGTTATTGTAGGTGTGGAGATGTGGAGATGTTTGGAAGATAAGGTACGGATGGAGGTGGGTTGAGTCAGTCAACCCGGTGCAGTGCCTGTCATGCAGAGGATGCATCTACAAGTAGGTAGCCATCGGAACTATCTTATTGTCATTCCACCTGCATGTATTTCTAGAATCCACTCGTTGAAATGGCAACCTGCATTCGAATGAAAATCAAGGGTCAGAAAGGTAGAGGATCCCTTCTCCACATATTGTTCAACTATCATACATCTTACATTCCGTAAACAAAGAAGATCCCACCCACGCGCAACTCGAACCCGCCGAACCAGCCGGGAGTGGATGAAACAACTCCTCCGCTGCATCAGAAAGGTCCTCCAATCCATATCGACTCCCATGAAAAGCTACTCAGTTCTGATTACAACCCGTATTAGAATGCCCAAACCAGGTGTCGTTGGAAACTCCTCCACAAACTGATCGTAGAAATTCCTGGTCCTCACAAAGCTTCCCGTCAGAGACATTCCCAAATAGAGATCAGAACATAAGCCTCCATCGAGAGTTGAGAGAAATGAAAGTATGATGCTGATACTCTCTGGAACATTGTAACAAAATCCGCAGTCAGCAGCACCTGAACTCCCTGATTAACGACGTGGTGGCATGTTCTTATATCCACTCGATTCATAATCCAACGGATGGTTTCTGGGCTGGAATTCCTGCGCTGTAGAGCTACCAGCCTTTCTTCCTGGCGAATCTCTTGTTGAGAAGGGCTAGCACCTTCGGCACGTTGAATTGAACATACTCCAGGTCCAACTCTTCCTGATTATCCTTCTGCATCTCCAATAGATCGTCAAGCTTAAGATCCAGCTCCAACAACCCTCGATTGCGTCCTGAAAGCCGGGTCAGTATCAAGCATGAACCCACTTCAGCTGAACTACTTACCTTTATAATGGAGACTAATGACAAATGTTCCCGGTAGAGGACTGGTGAAGTTGAAGTAGATATTCGCTCTTCGATTATCCGGGACGTTGCTCTTCTGTATTACTCCTTCCTTTTCGAGCTGCTGATGCGTGAACTTGTAAGGTCCGAGGACTTGGTGTTTCTGCTGCTTCCTCTGCTTCCCTTCCGACTGACTTCGTACATTGTGGAGATAGGACTTGTACGTCTCCAGTTGGTTCACGAGATAAGCGTTGTGATCCCGTATGGTCCGGAAGACGTCGTCCAGTTTCTTGTTTTCCTCCATGACCTTTTCCTTGAGCGATCCCAGATGCACAAGCTCCTGTTCAACTTCGTCGCGAAGGAGCGCGAAATGGTCCGACATGTCGATCGCACCCATGTCTTGCAGTTGACTGAGAAGATCCATCGTCCGGATGCCCTTTCGGACCATGACAGCGTCGTTCTTGAGCGTCGCGGCGGCCTCGGCGACCTTGTCCAGTCGTAGCGGTCTTCGAGCTACCAGAGAGTTCGCAGGCAACGAGCGCATAATCTGCACAAAGGTAGCTTTGGCCTCCATGAAGAAGAGTTCCTCCTGAGTGATGTCCAGTGCTGCAGTCAGGTCATCGATTGCTGTCTCCCATTTGCTGAATAAAGGTAAATTGATCGCTCGGTTCTCCTTCCGGGGAAGCTGCGCCGGTGCAGGTCCTAGCTCTTGCAGCAGCATGCTCAAATGTGAGTTCTCATCCTTTGCCAGCTCTGCGCTATGCTTCTCGAGCAGACTGTGGGTAGCATAGACCTCATTGAGGGTGATGGAGAGTTCCAGATCACGTTTAGACAAAGCCACGTAATTGTCCATCTCCAGACTCTCATAGAAGTCCTGCACCTCGCACAGGTCGAGCATGAATTTATTGACTCTTTCCTTGTTCTGATGGATGAATGGTTGGAGTTTGGCCATGTAAGGCTCCTTCGCGTAGGACGGCTTGTTCGCCAGATTCTGGAGCATCTTGGCTATCAACGTCAGTGTCCTCCTTGGGTGATCTGCAGGTGTACCATCAATCAGCATATATGATCGTGGTGTGACTATCGCCGGGTTGATGAATCTCAGAAAGAAGAAGCCTCCAATAAGCGTGCATATCGTCTGGTCCTGCGCATCGGGATATTTCCGCTTCGAAAGGCTCCGAATCTGCTTGCATATCCACCGTATGCCGTACGGTGTCTCGTCCAATCCCTCAATAATCGTAGACAGGAACGAGTTTGCAATTTCCATCAGCATCGTGAGTCTTGGCGCAATGATCTCTTGAACTTGCTTGTTCGCTGCCGCCTCTTCCGCCGTCACTCCCCTTGGTAGATGAGCGGGAGCGCTTCCAGTCTCTTCTTCTGTCTGTACGACCAAACGCTCGTACACTTTCAACGGGTTGATCTCTAGATCGACGTCCGTTAGTTCGATGAGTGAATTGATCTTCCCTGCAAGAACTTCTTTCAAGTAACTTTGCCCCGGTCCACGCCTGGTATAGGTTGTCATCATTCGTGAGACAGGGGTGTTGGCACGCAGTAATGATGAGTATTCGGGCGTGTTATCGAATTGGTACGTCAACACCGATTGAAACATGGTCAAAAGTAGATGTTCCTCCCGACTCTCATACTGATTCCCGTATATAGTGAACATGACCGTCTGAAGTAAGGAGTCGATTTCGGCCATCGTGACGAGGCGGCATAAATGTGCGATATGACGAGGTTCGGATTGTAGAAGAAAGAGCAGGTTGCCATATTTCTGAGTTTTCTCGTCATTCGGGAAGAAGCCCTCTTGCAGATCGGCCGCATCCTCGAGGTGACTTGCAACCTCGTTTTGCTGATCAACCATTAGCTTTCTGAGATATGAATCCACAGTACGCGTCGCAAACCTCTTCCAAAGCCATCCGGTTCTGAATCAGCAGCGCTATCCTCGAATCCAGATATCTGACATCCTTCTCGAGAACAAAATTCTTCTTCGATTGGGAGGATATCTTCGCTTTCAAGTCCCGCAGAGTCTTCTGAGCTTTGGGATGATCAGTTGCCATTCATGACCCCTCCTCAGATGGGTGCCCTACCCTTTGCCAGATCATCGTCAATCTCCAGATCCTTCTCCTTTGCCGACATTGACATGTAAACGGCGGTATAGGAAAAGCGCTTGGACTGCCGAACGGACCGTCCGTCGTGGGAAGACATGGTGTTCTGCCGGGACACTGGAACAAAGGACGAAGATGACGACGTCGATGCGCGTGAGGCGGGTTGAAGCATGGTGGCCACGGACATATTGTCACAAAAGCGAGTAGAGCCGCTGCAAAGAGAACGCTGGGACCAAGATGCGGGTTGTTTGTTCGTAGTTGCTCCCTCGAGTGGCTAGCGATCTGATGTCTCGGAAGGATTATGAGCTTCAACCCAGACACTGACAGCAGGTCGCTAGCAGGTCGCTAGCAGATCAGGACACGAAGCCAGCAAAACAGCTGTAGGGCTGCGTCGTACGGAATTCACCCGACGATGGTCGGTCGACAGAGGCGGCGCGATTTAACGAGCCGAGTCAACCTTCCCTCTCCCTCGCCTTTCTGTCACAGTCAAAGAACCTCGACCAGCGATGGGAACTCCGAATCCGGTTTGATTAATTGTGTAACGTCGACGGGGTCCTCTGTCGAAGGATCTTCGACGTTGGAGATTGCCTGCGCAGATCCGTCGAGGGTTATTGGTGCCAATCTATCCGTCGCATTATATACCTTACGTAGGCTGCGAAAGGGTGCAGTCCAGGTACTATGTACGGCAAGGTCCGAGAGACTCAGCCTCAAACGGCCGAGACAAAGAAGGCCTGCAAATGGAGATTGCAAGTTTCGGGCGCGCCACAGGGAACTGAATGACGAAAGGCGCCTGGGTTCTCGAGAGATGGCGAGATGGCGGGTAAAATAAGTTAGGTATTAAATTGTGGGACGAAGATACCGTAAGGAACGACACGGATAGTTGGACGATTGGAAATGGAAGGGGAAGGGGGAAGGGGGAAGGGGAAGGGAAGGAAGGACAGGATCCGGATAGGGTGAGGGACACGGACATTATAGCTGGGGACAGGAGCGAGTACCTTAACTTAGGTACCGTAGAGTGGGGGACGTGCACACCCATTACCTAAGGTATGTGTGTGTGTGGAGAATGACACGCGAGATGCGGGAAGATGGAAAGGGAAGTCTGCAACAGGGGTTCAGGGGCAGGTTGACATAGGTACATACAACTAAGTATCTAGCTAGTACTGCTTTGGTATAGCTTCATACCTTACTCGCATTCGTTTCTCGTACATTTTACTGTCACTAGTACTAAGGTACTGTCATACTCTACAAATTCCCGGGTGGATGGACCTGTTCATGTTTCATCTTCCTACAGTAGTACCAGTACCTCTCAGAAGGGTCAAAACTCCGAGTCCGAAAAGTATCTCGAGGACCCGTACTACCTTACAGCACATATGAGGTTAATAAGATCAACATCGAGTACCCTGACTCATGCAGCATGGAATGAGTCTTCGGTAAAGCAGTCATTTCTCCTATCACCCCGTCTCCGGACACCCATCTCATCCTGGGACCCGGCATGCAACGAACGGGTTAATCAAATGCGCTCAGGTTTGAGAAATGAACCTTCCTGAAATACGGATCGCTGGAGGAAGAAGAATGATAGTAAGATGTAATATTGGTCCAAGATCACCGAAAAAATTCTATTTTAGGCAAACAGCCCAACTCTGAAACAAGTCTTATGGTGTGTTGTGATGTTGACATGCAACTATCCCCTCGGTGCCGGTCGACGACACCCTTCACTTTATACCAGCTTTCCCAAGCTACCCCATCAAACAAGGTGTTACGAGTGTGTTGGAGGACGTTCCGATCTCAAACCCGCCCTTTGCGACATCAGCACGGTTGCTGGCATGCCCATGTTCTTCGCCAATTTTTGTTGCCCTCGCACCGAGCGAGTTCATCTGGGTCTGAAACATCCCTTCAGTTACGAATGCTTCGACTTCCACACCAGCGCTTCGGCCAGGCTAGGGAATGCTTGATTCCAGTACTCGGCCAGTCGGACAATGGCACTTCCTTCCAAGAGACGGGTAGTTGACGCGGGTGCTTTGGGTCGGGCAATTGCAATCTGGCAACGGACGGTCCAAATTGTGGGATGACTAGGTGCCTTGCTATCTTGGTGTAGAGGATTCCTGCAAGCCAATTGATTCGTAATTAGGGATGTTTAGGCAAGAGGTTCCAGCAACTGCGGGGATGTTATCGGTGCGCCTGAATGAGGTGCTCATCTCTGGGTCTGGCTGCTATAGTCGGAACTGTTGGCTCCGATTTGGTGGTGTGGCTGGTGTGCATCATATCGAGGCGTCCCCGATAGAGCACATCGCCAAGATAAGCAAAGTGCAAAAGCGAGAGTTTCCCCCTCGACAATGCGTCACAGAATCGAGCCCCTCGACAAACAAGTAAGACTGATGGCGGAATGAACAAGCCAAATCTCCCTTCTATCTTGAAAATGTGAAGCTCTTCCCCGCTACTTCCCGCTTTGTCTTCCTCATGCCTTTCGGCGCATCCATAGATTTGGCATAAGGGTCGAAAACTTTCTTCTTAGGAGCACCACGATCGTTAAAGTCTCTCTTCGCGTGAAGTACTGATTCAGCGTTTGCATAGTCAAATGGCTCAGTTGGCCGAGATTCGTCCGGTTCGTCGCCTTGGCTAGTTGATGCGCCGTTCAGTCCCTGCGCCTGCTCCTTCTTGAGCTTCTTCTGCGCTTTGCGTTCGGCTTTCCTAAGAGCTCTGTCCTGAGCTTCCTCGTCTTCCAACCGGATCTCTGTCTGCTCTGCAGCGCCGTCGTCACCTTGGAGAGCTGCTGTCTGAGCGTCATCTTGTGTATCATTCAGTCGTCTTTTGCGTGAGCCACCCATGTCCTTGATGACAAATATCCCGTCATCCCTAGGTTTCGTCGAGTCGCTCGCTTTGTGGTACTGGTGTTCAGTCGGCGCGCCACGATCCTCCGTCGAAGTCTCACCAGCGGTCGTAACCCTGTTGTTTCCGGAATGAAAAACCTCGGCGGTCAACTGAGGTAGAGGAATCGCGAAGCAAAGGTCTTGGACTGTAGTAGCTCCTGAAGTTGGAGCGTGCCACAAGCTACTACCAAAAATCGAACCCCAGAACCGGGTGCTATTGGACCGATATGGAAGCTCACCGGATGCGCCAATGGGGGTACGACCTGCCGCATCGACGTGCACGCTTGGGTCTTGAACGATGGCCGGATTTTCTGCCCTTTTTTCGGGCGCCACGAGAACATCTATCATCTCTGGGCCGTCTACCCCATCCTCTTTTGCCTTTTTGACTATTCCAAGCAGTTGTCCAGCTCTCGACCGCATAGGCTGCGAGATGGGGTGAGACACGCCGAGTAACGACGGCATATCCATTGGCATGGATGTTGCGATACTGAACATGACATGTTTCGGCATGACATGATGAAGACTCTCGTCTTCCTCGCGAGCGACTGCGTCTCTCCATTGGTGTACTGCTTTGAATACCGCGAATTGCTCCCTCGAAAACAGCGCTGGCGTCCGGTCAAGCAATTTATACCACCCATTCGACCCCAACCCTCGAACAGGATCGTAGAAGGGCCACTCAAAACGTTGCAGGGCTTCCTCCTTGGAGTTTTGTAATACAACATCGACAAAGTGATCATCTCCCCTTGCTGCAGCGGACCTTTGAATAAGTTCATTCCTAAGGTTATCATAAACAAAAAGTAAGTAGTGAGTATCAGAGCGAGCATAATCAAGCATCTCTTGCGGTAATGGCCTGGAACATTGTCAGTAGAGATAGTTTATAATAACCCTTGGGCTTCATACCGTATCCGCCAGTCGGCTGTTTGGTAGCTCTTATCGGCTTTAAAGCTGGCAAACTTGTCCAGCAACGCCGCCAAACTTCTCTTGGGGTAACCCAACGTTTTTGACGCATGAAACGTGTCGAAAAGCCCCACTACATAGAGCCCAAGATCCCTTTGTAGCCACATCATATCCATGAAAGCGCCATGGAAAACCTGAGTCCTCATTAGCATCGTCTCTCCTACGACTCAAGGTTCCACCCGTACTTTGAGGATTCTTGGATCTGCAAATACTTCGTTGAGAACCTGCAGCTGGTCTCGCCATGGTTTCAGTGTGTCTACCACCCAGTCTTTATCCCTCGTGCTAATCTGCATGAGTGACACGAGCCCTATGTAGGAGTGCGTGTCATGATGCTCCAGGTCAACAGCTATCTCCTTTGCCGTTATGAGTTCCGAGACCATGGCCGTGAGTCCTTCAGGAGTGTCAACAAAAGTCGCTTTCGTCGCCTCAAATGGATGGTACGGGATGGGTTCGGATTGGGCGTATGCGGAAGGTGGGTACTGATGTTGTGTTATCTCCGTCTCGTACGGGTGTTTGTACCTGTGGGCGCGTCAATACCTGTCCTACGAAGCTTGCGCGCCGCTCGAAAACGAACGGAGGGCTTGTCATACTGCTTGCGCCCCTCGTCGTTGTCTATCATCTCTAGACTCTGGTCAAGGGGTAGAATCGCATGTGGCTTTGAGCGAAGCAGCGGCTTGAAAGGCGTACTCTCATCATTCCGTGGAACTCTAGCGAACAGGAGCTGCGGCTTCGGGATATCCTGATCCCGAAAAGACCTAGTAGGCCTAGTACTTCTCACCGTCGATGTTGGAATTTGCTCTGGAGGAGCAGGGCTGAGCCGTTTGACAACACCTGTGTACTCGTCAAGGCAAGCATCTGCTTTCTCAAGTAGACTGTCTATCACATCAACAACGCCCTGCCAGTTTTCCTCCACCGCGTCCACACTGTTTAGCTGAGGAGCATTAACTTCCGAGTTGAGAACAGCTGCTTTTGTAAGCTTCCCTGCTATGTCGAGTAGCCGTCCATTCTGTCTGTCAAGCTTTAAAGCAATGCTGGCGCTCAGAGACCGATGGAAGCTAAGATCTTCAGCGGCAATATGCCCGGCAGTTCTGGTGGTGTCGACAAGTGAAGCCGAGACTCGTTCCTGAAGCGACTTGAACGCGATGGATGAATTCATTTTGTTAAGAGGAGTCACGATCTTGAGCGGAGAGGACGTGTTTCTCATCAACCCACATGGCAGAGGGCTATCAGAACTGGTGGACCTTTAAAGTCTCTAAAGCCAGCCGGAAAGTCATCGGAACAATGATCTCCCGAAACCAAGTCCGAACTTCTATGCCAAGACTTCCAGGCTGGTGCGTGCTTAATTCAACACCCCAGAGACTTGCCCTTAGTAGTACGAATCGTATGGCAGCGCGAGAAGGAGAACAGTGTCCGAGCAAGATTAGAGAACTTTTGCAAAGTGTAAATTTTTATTTGCACTTCAGAATTTACAATACTAGCGTGTAATTATCTTCCAAAAGTAATCAGTTCAGGGTCCATCAACTGTAAATAGAGAACTTTTGCAAAGTGTAAATTTTTATTTGCACTTCTGACATAGATTTAGCTCAGATTTGAAGTGTTAGTTGTTTACACAAAGTGAAAATGATTAACACTTTGACTCTTGTTTTGTCTGCAGTTTATACTTTTTACACTTCATTTACAGTTGATGGACCCTGAACTGATTACTTTTGAAAGATAATTACACACTAGTATTGTAAATTCTGAAGTGCAAAAAATTATTTACACTTTGCAAAAGTTCTCTAATGAAGTGTAAAAAGTATAAACTGCAGGCAAAACAAGGGTCAAAGTGTTAGCCATTTTCACTTTGTGTAAACGACTAACACTTTGAATCTGAGCTAAACCTATGTCAGAAGTGCAAATAAAAATTTACACTTTGCAAAAGTTCTCTATTGGCTCGAAATAACACGAAAAATCTATGGCAGAAGTCTTCCTGGTTGACGTTGCACCCCCAATCCGATCGTGACGAATGCAAAGAGTACAATTAGCTGCAGCTTCATTGGGTCCTAATCCCAGCCATGACTTTACCGATATAGCCACGGTAAGGTATGGGGGCCATTTTCTGCGCGACAGCGGCACAGTCATCACCTCATGCTGTTAAGGTAACCTCTTCTCAATTGCATCCTGCTCCATTCCATCCTACTTCTTTTGTGCACACAAATGTTATTGCTTAACTTTGCGAGCATTTGCTCATAAAGCATTCTTGTTTTTGACGACCGCGATCATGTCTTTCGTTCATGGTGTTAACTGGACTGGCTACTTGGATGACTCTTACAGCGATTTCAACGTAAATTGCGCATGGCCTATCTCTGGTCAATACTGCCTACTGAACAGAATTCTGTTCTATGTCCTATTGGTTTTCGCCGTTCTCATGCGGCGCTCACCTTGGCTCGTTGCTGGCGCCCTAGCATCAGCATTATCCTACTCAGGAACAGCTGCCATACATGCCATGGGGCTGGCATGGTATAAATCGACCGAGATTCAAGGAGAACAGGATGCGGTCGTTTTGTGGGTAATTCTCAGTTCTGCATGTGTAGTAGCTGTCCCGCTGCTGAACTGGTAAGAACAATCTTCGACTCCCACGTACCTGAGACTGAAACACCCTAGGTCATCGACCATTCGGAATGAGTTGCACGCGAGGCCCATCATCTTGTGGTGGTATATGCTCGCGAGCGTGGGTCTGTTCTGCGCATGGGTTGGATTCTTTCGCGGTTGGCAAAATCCAATAACTCCAACGTTCAACTGGGGAATGTGCCATCCAGGCCGGTCGGTAAATGTAACCGGATTTGTTGGGTTTGAATTCGTCGATCTGGATTTCATTCAGAAATACAACTGCACCAATCCATGCAGCTCCGACCATGTTCAGCACAAAACACAATTCAGAGGTCGAGACAGTCTCCTACTCCTGAACGAGACACAGACTTGGGGACAGGCCCATGATCAGCAATTCGAGACGTTTGTGGGTAGTGCTATGTCAACCTCCTTGTTCGCCTTGCCCATCGTTGTCGTTCAGGGCCTCTTGACACTCTTCTTTGGGGAGAAGACCCAACATGAAGTCCGGAATTCCGTCTTCCGCTTCTTCGCCGGACAGCGAAAATCCTGGAGGCTGGGGAGGCCCATCCAACTCCGACCTTGGCGTAGATACACTGCGCAATGCTTGGCTTTACTCAGCTATGCCTTGGCCGTCCTGGCTCTTGCATTCTGTCCACTGCTGTATCTCTTTAATATCGTCGCGATCGAAATGACCCTTACGGATTACCACGACAGCGAGGATATTTGGATGGTAGGGCAATGGTCACCGGTCGTAGGAGCTCTGTTGGTTCTTGTGGCTGCAACCCTTAGCAAGTACTGGGAACGTGGAACCAACCTGATCAGACATTGGCTCTGCGGATCAAAAGCAAACCATTTGCGTCGGCGGGAACATACCGGAGCACTAACCCGCCCATCAGCCCGCCCAGAGGAGCCTGACATTGCTAGAAACGACCACGGTATCCCTTTGATTTCACCGCATGAGTCGGGCGATCCAGGGCATCCGACATCGACACATCGAGAGACCTTCATTCGACGTATCAGAGTCGAGTGGGATCTAATTCTCGCCTTCCTCAAGGATCCTCTAGCCGAATGTATGGAAGAGATGCGGAGGCGCAACACCTCAAACACCGGTGGCCCTGCCGCACATTATATCGAGGGCGAACATGGCAAAGGTCTCAGCTCTATGCCTGTAACGACTGAGTCTTCGGAAGCAATCTTGCCTAGCTACACCAGGAGTTTGAAATCGGCGAGCTTCCACACGTTGCCGCACGAAGATCCTGACCATTGGCAGGAAATGACCATACTCGACATCGAGAACGTGGCGGCCAATCCAAGAAACGCTCGTGTCCTCAGGCGCAACGATATGGGTTGGGAGTGAAGTCGTTCTGATGTGGTGCATATCAGTGTAACGAGTTCTTCACGGTGCACAAATCCGCTCTCAGCTATGGATCAAGTGTGTCTATGAGTTTGAACGATTCGGATTCGCTCTGGCGCTGGCGCTCGATCACCTGATTAATTGCACCTATCACTCTCGGGCAGAGCCCGGGGCAGTTGTGCACTATTCAGTATCATACTCTTGGTCTACGACCTATCGATCAGCTATGACATCGACCAAGATCAGCTCTACCACCAGCTTGCCCATCCGATTCTCTCAACACGACCCCCTAGCCCGACGTCGACCTCATGCATGGGATGGCGACTTGCAGTGCCAAGGACAGCGGCAACGGCAGCAAGCATGAGCCGGAAGCCACATTTGGCCTTCCCGACCAAACAAACACCCTACAGCGGTTGATACAGATTGTCCCTAACGCGCTTGTCAAGGCCCGCGCACCTAATTTCTCACCAGCTTCTGGACTCTCATCGCTCTCCTCCATTTCCGTCACAACGCGAGGATCAGGCAGGGAGGCGTCGCAAGCTTGCATATCAACCAGAGCCCTTCGTGATGACTTGCGGATTGCGTGCGTGTCCATGCACAATTTCAAGCCCGCCTCACAAAGAAGAGAACGAGTGGAGTGGCAAGGATGGCGTCCTGAATACTCTACCTTAATTCCTTGGACATTTTCCCGATAGAATATATGCGTATAGCACTCATAATACTAGATACTAGACTGACCGATGCCAAGGGCAAAGCAAACGCTCCTGCGCTCCGCCCCAGCGATAAGGCAGTCGAATGTGGAAAGTTCTGGCAGAGTGAGCGAGCAAGTGCATGGAAGAGTGAGTCGACGATCTCTTTCTCTCCCGATTCTAACCCCGTAAGTGTGCGCTATGAAGCAACTCTCGCATTCCAATAAGCTGCCCCAAGTAACGTCCGCCATCCTCTCTGCAAATGCCTTTCCCACCAGATGAATACCTATAATGGCAAAGAAAGCGCTGCCGACCCCATCCTTGCGACTCGCACCCAGCGAAATATAGCAAAGCTCCCCTACCGTCCAAGCACCAAAGCCCACGACGCCAAGCAGATGCCCATCCCCACCATACTCCACTCACGAAAAGCAAATAGCGCGCAGCAAACCCCCCCATCCCAGCTCGCGTTGCAGAGTCCACATCCCAGAAGCATCACCGCCCAACGACCTCTCTCACCCAAACACCAATACTCGCCCTCTTCCCCATCCCCTTCCCTCCCCTCCCTCTCCCTCTCCACGTCCTCCTCCCCTCACCCTCACCCACCCTTCTCCCCTCCACTCCCCTCCCGCTTGTACCCACACTCGCACTCACGCCATCGAAACGATACGCCGTCGGCGACGACGAGGTCGAGGTCGAGGTCGAGGTCGCCGCCGACGCCGATGCTGATGACGGCAAGGCAACGACAGACGAAGAATGCGTCGGGGACGACGACGAGGAGGGGTAGACGTATTCGCCGTCGACGTAGATGGCCGAGTCGGTCCAGGTCGTGGAGCGGTGGGCCCGGCGCGTGTAGCGGCGCTGGAGGCGGTGGATCTCGAGGGCTGTGTGTGGTGGTGAGGGTGTTAGAGAGGGTTGTGAGGTGGAGGGGACAGGGATGGGGACGGGAAACGGGGGACGGACTGTGTTGGAATTTGAGGAAGAGGTTCATTTGGGTGGACGGTTGGGTCGAGGGTGGTGGTGGGTGGTTGGGGTGGGTTGTAGTTGGAGTTGAGTTGTAGTATTGAGGGAGAAGTGAGGGGGAGTTGGAGAGCGGTTGAGGGGTGGAGGTTGGTTCGGGTGGGGATCGTGGATATGAAGCTTGTGACGGTGGTTTGCGAGAGTGTGGTGGATACGAAAGGTCGTTATCGGAGCGTTTTCGCGGATAGGTTTGCTGCGACGGCTCGATGCAGGATTCCGCCAGGTGGAGTGAGATGCTCTGCCTCTCCTCTTCGAAGTTGAGTTATATAGATCTATAATGACCGACTTCCCTCTTGAGATCTTCCAGCGTCCCTGACTCTGGCCAATTAATTATTATTTAAAGAAAGGAGGGAACAGAAGAAGAAATGGTAAAGACCGACAGGAGCACGGAGTTAGGTGATAGGGTCCGAAATCTTTAGGGCCCGACGACTCGCCTTCCCCAACGGGCTAGTGGAAGCGAGATAACGGTGGCTAACGTGTCTTAGGGTCGCGTGGAGAAAGACTGACCGACGACCGACGAGAATCTCGGAAAACCTCTTGATCTCGCAGTTCCGGAAACGTTTTAGTGGCGGAACAAGGATATCCCGAAAAACATACACACTATGCCTTTATCAGAACTGTCCCGAGCAACTGTCAAAAACTGCAAAAGACCTCTGAAAAAATTTACAGAACAGAGCACTCAGTTCCTGAGACGTTCGACAACTATTCTCCAAAACCTCCAGATTGGGCTAGTTAGCGAGAAGCTCAGAGCCCTCCCCTCATCACAGAAAAAACACCTCCTTCAGCTCAAACTGAATTTTTGAAATAACTTCACCAAAACTGCATCAAATAAGCTCAAAATCTAGTCAGTAACTCATCTTATTGTATATTATAACTTAATATAAAACATAATGTCAAGATTTTCTTAATCAGTTATAAGTATACAACTCTCATCTTTATCAAAGCACATCACTCAATTAAAACATGAAGCAACTCAACTTCAGATCTTTATAAACTTAAAAATTAAGAATAATAAATTTAAAAAGATTTTTTAATGATTTTACATTGAATTCTTTATCAGATCTGTTCAGAATTTTGTAGAAAGAGTTTTAAATCAATTTAAAACAGTTTAAATTGCAGTGAATCTGAAAGCTTTATAATGAATTATAAATACTGTGTAACACAATATTACAGTCACAAAAAACATTTTAAAAGTTCTCATCAGCAGAAACTCTGCATTGCAATTCTTTATCATCACAAAATATAAATATACATACATTTAAGCTTAAATGACAGTAAATGTATCATCATTCTTAATAGTAGTGTTCTTTTCATCATTATTTAAAGAAAAAAGCATCATCATAGATCTTTTTATACTTAATGATTACAGAATTGTCATCAAACTCACTGACACTGTTCTCATTAATTACTGATATATTTTCTTATCAGTCACACTATATAACTGTGTTAATAATCACATTTACATCACTGTAGATCAAAACATTGCTGCTATTAAGATTATAATTGTTAAGTAACTGAAGTTAAATAATTTGACAGTGTATGCATTCATAGTGATTGAAAAAGAATCATTACAGAGTAACATTAAATGAATTATATCTTTAAAAGTAGACAGCAAGATAGTCATCATCATTTATGATGTTATTGTGCATGACATATTGATACAAAGCATCAAAATGAAAGGTTAACAAGTTATAGTGACATGCATACAGACAGAAAATCATAAGATTAAAGCTGAGAGAAATATCTTAATTAACTATGTAAAATGATGTTACGGCCATCGTCCTGATAGGCTTATTGGACGCGTAGGTTCAGCAAGCTACGCCTTGGAGGCGTACAGCTCAGTATAAGCTCACGGTGCTCATGGGTGAGCTGAGCGAGCTGGCTCACGGTGCTCACGAGTGAGCAAGGTGAGCAGCCTGATATATAGACAGACCATCTCCCCTAAGGAGATGGGCGTGTTCAATGCAATCGTTACTTAGCATACTACT
>JAABUY010002342.1_pt1 | contig 22759 bp, 20 predicted proteins | sample 5560271 | NCBI WGS metagenome assembly JAABUY01 (sample SAMN10711886, study PRJNA513374) | rock metagenome | isolation source: Antarctica rocks | place: Antarctica: Victoria Land, University Valley | reverse complement strand
CGGCATGTGTTTTAGCACAGTTTGCCGCCCAGTGTTCCTGCAGAAGTGCAGAAGACACACTAGAATATCAAATTGCCTGCATCAAGCTTTCACCAATCACATTGCGTGCAAGTGCCCCCTCCACGATCGAAACCTTAGAGTCCTCACCGCCTGAAGATCTCGAGACTCGTGATTGACTTCTACCGGTAACTCTACTACAGTACTCTCGTACGTACCTCTATAGCTATGGTACAGCTAGAGCATTCGATATGCCTGGTAGTCTGACAAACGATGGTTCCATGGTACGAGCAGTCACAATTGATCATGGGGCGTTCAATCGACAGCATGAGAGCCGTAGCACTCTGCATATGTACCTCCGTACATTACTTGGCAAAGGACGTGCACAGCCATGGCGGACTGAAACGACACAGACGACACAGACTTGTTGTCTGTTGAATGCTTTGGGGAGCCGCCCCGCAACGCTCCTACAGAAACTGTTAATCTCCATCATCCGGTCATCCAACAGATTTTGCAAGTTGCTTGCCCATAAAGCGCCTAGCAGAGAGCCTAAATACCTTCACAGTTAGGGACCTTTACTACCTTGCTCGAGAGTACCCTTACTGGTACATTCAGTAATCAAATTGTTTTGGTGACTCCGGCTTGTCCTTCCTCATTCCTTCCATACCCCTGCCCGCCTCCCAGGGTTCCGTCATCCTTAGTTTCCCCCGTGCATCTTCCCCCATACTAAGGTAGGTAAGGTAACTGTGCACTAAGGTACTTACTGTACTATCACTAGGGTTTGGAATTCGTATGTTCGTGTGGAGAACGAGCGCACCTATACCCAACCTACCTTGTTCACTACTTCGCAATTCTGCATCTGCTTCACTGCCCTCCGTGAAGGCTTTCCAGCTCACAGATGGCGCCTGAGGGGGTGTCGCTGACTGTCTGACTCCACTTTCCTGCATCTACAAAGGGCTCCCTGTGAAGAAAACCCAACAGCGCAGCGCTCGAGCTGCTATCTGACGCGCAAGACGACCTTGACCATCCTGAATCTTCAACAACGCTGCCATTAGTCGAAAAAGACCTCTTTGTTGCCGACGTTCTTCGACCTTATAGACTCGGACACTTCACCGGGATCGCCGGATCGATCCAGGAAGGTCTACATATTGATGTCTGCAACAGCACATGGACCACATAGGGATTCAGGAGCGGAGCGCAATACAAGAGCCACCATGTCCGAGGCCCAGCGGCAGAACAACAACAACCCACAACGTGATCTGCTTGGACATTGGTCAAGCCCACAATTCCCTCGCCCTGGGGATGGCCGCATCGCTCCACGCAGGCAGGCACCGAGTCCTTTGCAACTCAGTGAGACTTCAGCCATGATGGGAGAGAAGAACATGCAGGGCAGTCCCAACCCAAGGTCGCCTACCATCACGAGAGCTGCAAGCGGCTCTCAATACTCCCCGAGGTCCCCACGCTTCAACCAAGCGGCTGATCAGGATCGGCCCAGGTCCCCTCGGGAACGCCTGGACGAGCTACTTGCTACGGAAGGTCCTTCAATAGCTGAGACTAGAAATCGTCCCAACGGGAATGGTGCTTTTTTGGGGCCTACACCGACTACCCCTAAAGCAAATTCCTACAGCCAGCTTCGGACTGTCTCATCACCCTTTCCACAGTCAAAGCCTACAACCACTTCTCCTCCACAATCTCCTCCATTAACAGCCTCTCCGCCGTTCAACCCCTCGAATACTCGCCCAGAACAGCGACCAATGCCACGCACATCATCAATCGATTCTGCAATTTCAACCATTTCCACCGCAACATCACACTCACAGAACTCATCGCCGGACACTTTGACCTCTAACAATGCAGACATTGTGCATCTCATAAACACAGCAGGTTCGGCAGAGACTGTGATACAGCACTTGTTGAAGGAAAAGCAACATTCAGCTGCTCAGAATACTCAGCTTTGGAAACTTGTTGACAAGCAAAGGGCTTTACTTCTTGGACTAAACCAAGATTTGGAGCGAGCTCTTAAAGACAAAGAGCGATACCGCAGAAAGCTGAAAGAGCATCTAGCCCAGACACTGCCTGTCCCCAACGCAACTACTCAGGCCCACACAACTACTCTTAGGCCAGCCAGCGCGTCCCCTGCCCCTAGCGAATCGCAGGATGAGCTACCGATACAAGGTAGCAGCATGCAAGACCCTGGATCGCGTACTTTGCGGGAACGAAAGGTTGGTCGCAAGAACGAGGTTGATGTTCACCATAATACTGTGCTTGAAAAGCCTCCTGAGGGCTCCTCAGTAATATCACAAGACGGCCCAAACGGCATAAGGCATCAAATACCGAGCATGAACTCTGAGGCTGTAAGAGAGCCCACCTCAAGGAACGATAATGGTGGCCCAGCTACTGTCAAACCAAAGCATTCCGTGGCCCCCATCACAACAACTGGTTTATCAGGATCAAGTCAAAGCGGCCCCCAGAACAATCTTTCGCAAATTTCACGAGCTTCAAGCACCGTCGTTTCTCCGAGTAGTTTCACAGCCAAGCGCTCGCAGCCGCTTGTACAAAAGCCATCCGAAGGTCCTTCTTTGGAGTTGAGCGAACCGACTCCTCCAGACAAAGTTTTTGAGAGGACGTTGCCCGCTTCTCGAAAACTTCCTCCTGCTCCGTTGAATCTTCATCAGCCTAGGAGAGAGCCGGCACAAGCATCAGACCTCGGGCCCGATGACCATTCTGGATCTGAGTATGATGACGATCTGGAGGTCGACGAAATACCGGCTTTCGAGAGAGGGAGAAAGAAAACAAGAGCAGACGATGACAAGGAAAGGGAAATTGCGGTCCTGAAGGAACAGGAAGGACGCAGTAGATCATCTAAAAAGGGAAAGGGCTCAAAGCCTCCAGCGGAAAACGCAGCCGGGAACGCCGCCAAAATCAATACTTCACAGCAGATGCCAATGCCTCCTACCATTAAGGCTCTCTCGCCAGAACCAACCTCTCTGGGGGGTTCAAGCTATCTGTCAGCGCCAACCTCATTAGCAAGTGTCCTCAACCCACCAAGTGACCCACCCGAGTCCAATGATACGACAAACGCCATGCAGACACGATCTCTGAGTCTCAGTCTTCCACTAAGTCCTGGGCTTCCACTAAGCCCTCGTCCAGGCGACCGGCCTATGAATCCGCCAACTCCAAGGTTTCCACGAGATGTCGGTGGTAAACCCATCGCGTCGCCTCCGTTATCGCCTCGGGGTGGTTTTGCTGGTTTACCGCTTTCTCCCAGAGCACCCAGGCAGACTATTCCATTTCCCCCAAATACACCCATGTCGATTTCTTCACCGTTTCCTCTTGCCGTTGGCCAACACCCCGAGCCTGTTGAACCAATACAAAAACCTCTAAGTCCCATCAAAGTGCCAGCGCAGCCATCGGGTTCCATACGGGAGTCGGAGCCGGGGTCTCCCAGAAAGCAGACCGTGGAGTTGCCAAGGCCTAGAGGCGTGTATCGAGGGTTCATCTCTGAGGAACGCCCGGATCTTCTGATACCTCCAAACGCTCTTCCTTCCATCATCATCAATGTCATATCGTCTCGCCTCAAGCCATCTCGCCACAGCTACTTAGCTCCCAAGGGATCTGAGGAAGAGCCCGTATTTACTCTTGGAGTGTCGGCTAGGTCGGACCGCCAGGAGCTATGGCAAGTCGAAAAGCCTTTGCTGTCGTTGCCAACTTTAGATAAGCAACTGCAATCGTCTAATTCTGGGGCAAAACTTCCAGAGCGTAACCTGTTCAGCGGACATGCGCCTGCTAAGATTGATGCCAGAAGAATAGCTCTGGAGAGATATTTTGAGACAGTGTTGGACGCACCAATGGACGAAAAGGCAGCACTTGCTTTGTGTCAGTACCTCTCCACACATGTTCTTGAGCCGAGTGGGGATGAAGCCTCTGGAAACATTAGCGTCTCTCAGGCCGGGTCTCCGGTTACCTCGGGCCCTAATGGTAGGCCAATAAAGGAGGGCTATCTTACAAAACGAGGTAAAAATTTTGGTGGGTGGAAGGCAAGATTCTTCGTTCTCGACGAACCAATTTTGCGCTACTATGAGTCGCCCGGTGGCTCTCTGCTTGGTACGATCAAGCTACAGCATGCTCAAATCGGCAAGCAGTCGGCACAGCATCCGCCTCACTCGCCTTCACGAGGGGGCGAAGATAGTGACAATCAGTACCGGCACGCCTTCCTCATCCTCGAACCCAAACGCAAAGATTCGAGCAGTCTTGTGCGGCACGTTCTATGTGCTGAGAGTGATGCCGAGCGGGATTTTTGGGTGGAGACGCTCTTGTACTATGTTGATAGCTCCCAAGGGGGCGAAAGGCCCAGACTTCCACAATCAAACAATGATTCTAGCTCAAGTAGAGTATTGAAGAAGCAGCAACCCGGCAAGAAGGACGCTGTTAATACTGATAGCCCAGATTCGGAAACCTTTGATGGACTGCAGGGTGTCAGCTACGAAAACACTGTTGCTGCTCAGGCACCACTCGTCCAGATCATACCCGACCAACGCACTACAGACTCTCCATCTCCTCCAAATCCCGTTACGCAACCAGCTGGTAGGTTGCCAGTCTCGCAAGCACCAAAAACTATTTCTGGGCCCTCCAATGGAACGAAGATACAGGACGAGAGAGCATGGGGAAATAAGCCCAAGCCTGTGCAGCAGACAAAAGAGAAAGAGCACAAGAAAAGGAGCATCTGGGGTTTCCGCGACAGGAATCAAGCTGACCTTGCTATTAACCACTCCAACGAATCCAGCGTCAGCTTAACCCAGCAACAGTATCAAGACCAAATAGCCAACGTCAGACCGGCATTCGGTGCACCACTCGCTCAAGCTGTCGAGTTCTGCCCGCCACGTGCAATTGATGTTGGTCTACCAGCGGTAGTATATCGATGTCTTGAGTATCTGGAAGCCAAAGATGCGGCCAGTGAAGAAGGCATCTTCCGCTTAAGTGGATCGAGTGTTGTGATCAAGGGTCTAAAAGATCGCTTCAACATCGAAGGAGACTTCGACTTCCTTGCCGACGAGCAATTTTATGACGTCCATGCCGTGGCCTCTTTGCTGAAATTGTATTTGCGTGAGCTGCCGACAACTGTATTGACACGCGAGCTACACATCGACTTCATTGAAGTTCTCGGTGAGTCTTGATCTTTTCTTTGATCATGTTGGCTATCATGGCTAACAGTTACCAGATCTTCAAGAGAAGTCAGATAAGGTGGCCGCCTACAATGCGCTTGTGCACAAGCTTCCTAAAGTGAACTGGTTCTTGATCCGGGCACTCTCCGCTTTCCTTATCGGCATCGTCAACAACTCCGACGTCAACAAGATGAGTGTCCGCAATGTCGGTATTGTCTTCTCTCCAACGCTCAACATCCCTGCTCCAGTCTTTTCCATGTTCTTGACCGACTTCGACGCCATCTTTGGCGAAGAGCCCGAGGCAACGCCGACGCCGCCACCCGAGGTCTCTGTGACCGAGCCATTGACACCCGAAGACGTCCGCTCTCCTCGTCGCCAGATATTCTCCGAAATTCCCACTCCATCTTACAATCAGGATACCTTCCCTTCACAAGGGCCTTCTTACGAACAGGTCCTTCGCGAATCCCACCAGGAGTATGACACTGGCTTCATCCCGCTTCAACCCTCCTACGAGCCTCCGTCCAACCATTGCCTCAATCCAAACCAGCCCGGTTCTGTCACGATGCCTGGTCCCGAGTACGGGCAGGCTGAGTATGGGGTTATCAATCGCGCACGAACGCCCCAAAGCGCTGCAAAGTCCCGTCGACGGGAGAGCTCAATGTTGCTAATGGGCAACGGCCATCGGAAAAACTCCATGCCTACTCTGAGCGGAGACTTAGGTTCGTAGAGCCTTTCTAGACCCGACATGTGAATTGACGTGCTAAATCAAAGGCAGATACAATGCACGAGAGCACCTATAATTGAGCATCCGTCGTTCCGATAGAGAGGCCCAACCCTCTGCGAGGCAATGGCTACCAGAAAACCCACCACACTAATATCATGAGCTACAGAACGCTATATTATTCAGCAATAGTGTAAATATAATGTCTTTATTTCTCTGAGCGCCCTGTCCTTGCTTTCTGATTGCGATACATCAGCATGGCGTTTTTGGGGCGATTGACGATGATTCCCCCAGGCAATAAGGCCTACGACGCTGCTTTTATACTCTATTCTTACCCCAATCTGCTATTTGGGGGCAGTCGGTGTCAATGGAGATCTGCTACGGCGGTCTTTTGTTTGCTTTCTATAGCCAATCATTTCACTCTGCAGGGTTTGGGAGGCAGAGCGATGAGCGAAATGAGCTGTATAGAAAGACTCGAGTTTCTCGAGCCAAGGTTTATATAGCTTTAGTTCTATCCAGTCCATGAGCGGATGGTAATCTTAATGTCTCAGTCACACAGCTGGGGATACTCCAAGTGTCGAATGTCCCCTCGGGGCTTCTTTCTAGAAAATCAAGAGAACCACGAAACGAGCTCATTTACTTCGTGCCGAATAAAAACCCTCCTCCGCTGCCTAATCCCATCACGCCCCATTCCGCTCTGACCCCCTCCCCCTCCCCTTCCCCTATGCTTTCCTCTCTCTCCCCGTCTTCTTCCCCCCCCGCCGCCGGGCCTATACAACCCAACCCCCCCTTCCCCTCCGCGCCCATCACCTCCCGCGAATCCTCACTCATTCATCCACCCACACGCCCCGGGCACCGAAAAAAAGCTCCGCAGGGAGGTGGCAGTGTCGCGATCGAAAACGAAAATTGGAGGGGGATGTCGGGAAGGGGTTATTTGGGGAAAAGGGGGGGTTTGGTTTTCGATTTCCGTAGGTTGCGGATTTGAACAAGGAAAATTTTCAAACCCCCCCCCCCACCCCCCCCCCACCTTCCCCCTCGGGTAGAAAACGGTCAAAAGGAATGGCATTCAAGCGATCATGCATCTATTTGCCTTCGACTACAGAAGAACTATGTGGGTTATCTGTTTATGTAAACTTGCAAAAGTCGGCTGTGTAAAGCACAAAAATAAAACACATGTACTGAATGTAACGGACCCGTGATATCGACCGAGAACTTAATCATCATATTAGCTATCCGAAAAGCTCGTGCTGGAATTTCCCACACCCCCGTCACCTCAACTCAGCCAGAACCAAACCCCGTGTCGTCCTCACCTTTTTGGCGCAACAAAAATCGGCACATCGCTCAGATCAACCCCATACCCCTGGCTGAACCCGATACTCTTCCGACTCGCCCCCGTCTTCACACTCCTTGTTCCCGCGCTGCCGCCAATACCAACGCCAGGCTCGTAGCCATACGAGAGACCGCCTTCGTAGCGGCCGGCTAGGCGTTCGATGGAGGGGTTTGTGCTGGGAGGGGCGGAGGTGGGGGCTGTCTCTGTGGGGGGTGGTGGTGGGGTTCTAGTTGGCGTATCCTGGAGGATGTTGAGAGGTTTGTGGAAGGGCCTTGGTGCGGGCTTGGATGGTGAGGGAGTTCGTGGTCTAGCAGACAGGGCGCTGGTAGGGGATAGATAATCGGTGGCTATGGTGCGCGTCGTGGTTGGTCCGGAAGCATCCCAAAGGCCAGCTGTTTGATCCTTCTGGAGAAGGGCCTCGCCTGCTGACTTTCGGCGTTCGGCCCATGCCTGCTGGTGAGCCTCCCAGCTGTTCTGAGATCTAGACGCCGTAGTATTCTCCTCAACCAGCGCGGCGCTCGCCCAGATATCTTTCTTGGGTGGTTCGGGAATTATCTTCACTTTGCGTGGCCCTATCAAGGTCATGGACCTCTCTGAGCTGGACCTGGAGATCTGAGCCTCTTTCTGCTCGACTTGCTCCATAGTAGGTAAAGCTGGTACAGGGGGAATATCGAGGAACATACTCCTTGGTCTGATGTTTCGGCCTGGTGCTCCGCCGCGATCGTTGAAACTTTCGCGACGTTCTTGCTTCTCTACAGGAACATATGCTGGTCTTGCTGGTGCTTCGATAATCATGCTTCGAGGACGAGTCAACGATACCGGAGTCTCGCCGCGATTGCTGAAAATCTGTCTATGCATTGGCAGGTCCACTGCTGCAAAAGCTGGTGTAGGTTGCACATCGTTAAACATGCTCCGCGGTCGAGCTCTTACTGGAAGTCTATCATACTCGCTGATCATATCAGGCTTCTCGAGCTCCTCCAGTGGAGAGGTATCAGGTAAAGGTGGTGTTTCACGGAATGTGCTCTGGGCTCGGGTGTGGATAGGTCCGTCGCGACGGCCGCTGGAAGCCTCGTTTTGCTCGTAGTGATTGGGGAAAATAGGCACCGGGGGAGCGTCTGCGTACATGCTCTGCGGACGAACCATTTGTCTAGGCACCGCAGCACGATCGTCGAGAGATCTCCGTATTGGCATTTCCGATCGGGATGAGCTGTGACTCCTTTGCCGACTACGTAATCGTGCAAACTCTGCAGCAAATTCTTCGTCCATGCCGATCGTAGTCTTGGCTCTTGGCATAGCAGTACTCATCTGATGAGGATGTGAAGGGTTAGTGTTTTCGGCGGCCCGAGATTGATCTGTGAAGGCGATTCTGGCAATGTCATACGGACTGCCACCAAGAGACTCTACGACAGTACCAAAGTCAGCAATCGTCGGTTCTGCATTAGGCTGGCTCGGCCGGCGCTCCTTCTTCGTTATAGTACTGGAGCGGTTGCGCGTCAGTATGCTTCTTTTCTTCGGTTCGTCTCTCTTTGGGCTCTTCTCAGGCTCTTTCTTCTCCGATCCTAGATTCTTCTTTTGCTTTTTCTTTCCTCCAAAGGTAGACCAGCTTGGGGACCTGCATAATTCAGAGATCGGCAATCCTTCTCCATCAAACTCGGTGTCGTCCTTTCCTCCTTCCATCTTTTTGGACTTGGCGGCCTTCTCTTTTTCTAATCGTTTCTTTTCTCTTCCCCTCCGTCCGAAGTCAGACCAACTTGGAGATCTCACTAGATCGGAAGCGCTAAATTCGTCTTCCTCCGCGGGTGTGCTCTCTCTTTTGTCCTTCAGAGGGGTTGCGGCTGGCTCTCTTGTGCTGTACTGTGATAGACGTGTTGTGATAGAGATGTCCTTGGAAGGGCGTTCCTCTTCCACCGCATTGGCTGGCGACGGAAAGCGGATTGGCACATACACGGGCTCTTCGATGGACATAGTGTCGCTTAGTTGGGTGTGTTGCAAGGATGGAAATGTATGTTCAAGCGAGGGAAATTCGCGAAGTCTATCCGCATGCTTCAGAGACACATGTGACGGCACTGGTGGAATGTCCGCTTGGCTCAGCGAAAGGTTTCTTTGTATAGCAATAAGGTCTACCGGAAGAGGCTGCGATAGCGGCCTTGGTTTACGTAGCTTGTGTGCTTTCGTTGGGCTTGGCTCGAGAGGACGACTTTGTTGAACCGAGGTTTCCCTTGGAATGGGATCATTTCGAGTGGCTGGACCATTCAGAGCGACAGGAGTGTGTAGGTAGCTTACTGTCACAGTCGTAGTGGTTGAAGTATGAGAGGTTTGTACTCTAGGAGCTATGGCTGACATTGCTTCGGGGGTAACCATGGTCGAAGGGCGAACAGGAGCTGGAAGTTCAGGTTGTTTCGCACTGTCAATTTTCTCCCAACTTGAAGTAGGTTGCAACGTCTCGCAAGGGCCAGGAAGAGATCGAGAAAGCCTTTGAGATGACATAGGTGAAAGTCTGGAGGGCTGTTCCAAGCTGCTGCTCACAGCTGCACTGCTCAACGTCTGCAAGGATTCATTCGAATTGTACCCGCTGTCGGCCTTCCTGAAAGACTTGCTTCCAGCGGACCCAAGAAGCGTGCCTGCAGAACCACGATGTTTCCAATTTGGAGGTGACACAGACCGGGAAGCCGTATCCGAGACTGACGCTGCGTTGGCAGTGAGTATGCGGAATGCATCTTCTCTGGTTTCACTGTTGGCGTGTCGTACTTCTGCATCATTGATGAAGAGCCTCCACATTTCGGCAGAGGAATTTTGTGACTTTGACACGTCGACACCCTCATCATCAAGAACACTGTCTTCGATGGTGTGCATGGCTGGCTTAAACCCTGGTTCTAATATTCCAAGATTGGATGTCTCAGTTTTTGAGAAAGGACTGCCCAGAAGCTCTGACATGTAATCCTGAGCCATGACAGAAGCGCGATCAGGCGATCTGGATGAGTGTTCGGTAGATGCCACACTTCCTCGTGTCGAAAAAGTCTTTAAGCAAGAATGGCATGTTGTGTTGTCTTGTATGTTGGCAAAGTTCTCTGTGCCCTCATCTTTTTGTGTCATAGTATTTGAGGTTTCAGCATAGCCTTCCAAGGACTTTAATCCACCGCTGTTACCATTCACCACGGCTTTTGGATCACCCGCTCGGGTAAGCACGTGGCTTGCCGTGTGAATGCCTTCATGGTCATACGGAACATCTTTTGGTGTCATGTCGGACATAGCTTTTACCGGCACGTGAGCATCGGGTGCTGGAGACGCTGCTCCTCCATTTGTGACTCGCAGGGTTCCAAGCTTAAGCCCTCCAAGATGAGAATAGTCAAGATCTGACGGGGTAGATCGCCCGTCGCGTGTTCTGCTAAGAGCAACCAGCTGTGACAGCGGTGAAGTTTCAGGCGAGATAGGATTGTAATAATGTACTAGATCGACTTGAGTTTGAGACCCGTTTATTGGAGGCGGTTTCCGGAGGATATCATTTGGATCTCGCGTAGCAATGCCGGGTGTGTAGAGAGATCGTCGACGAATAGGAGCCATGACCGAATCTGGATGCTTATCTTCATCTACAGGTAAGGAAACGTGGTTCTGCGCTGCGACACTATCTGCATAGGCCTTTTCCTTTATGTTTTCTGCGATTCGCTCTGATTCTTCAAGGTCGATTGAGTGTTCCGAGGAAAGAAGTAGACGTGAGCCCGATAAGTTTGTCAGATAGAGTGACGACGATTTGGCGCTTGGAAGCTGCGTAAATGAGGATCCACTCCTAGAGAGGCGCTTTTTTAGGCCGAGACCAACTTTCGAAAACCGTCTCGGTCCATCATCTTCATCTTCGGATGATGGCGTTTGAGCTTCTTTGTTCGGTGCATAAAGATATTCTCGAAGCTTTGACCGCGCATCTTGTCGACTTCTAACTTCTCCAGTTGGTGAAGTCACAACGGTAACGTTTTCGCCGAAGCCATGTGTGTCTGTAGGTGTTGGAGGTGAGGACGACTCATTCTTCTGGTGCGTGAGTTTCAGGAGGTTTGATGACGAAGAGGTACTGGTTCGAGGTTTTGATAACCGCTGAGGACGTATCTCAGAATCCAACTGGAAGTTGGCACCCATTGCGAGTTCTGATATCTAGGTAAAATGACTTGGTGGGCGATTCGGTGAGCTCGTACGACCACGGTGACATTGGGGCAAGCAATCAAGTCTTGTACTGAAAAGGTCTATTGTACTAATGCTGTACATCGATACCAAGAAATCCTTGATTCGAATCGCATGGCAGGTGGAAGTGTCTGGGTAACGAGGATCGAAGTTCAGATATGCGAATAATATGGCGAGCAGTAGGGAATCGTAGTAGAAAAGTACGATATGCAGGATTTCCGCGGTTGCATCGAGGTTGGAGTGAGGCTGCCAGGCCTTCAGGACGGCCTCGTTTCAGGATAATTTGCCTCGACTACGGCTAAGTTTCTCCATAAACGAATGAAAAGTAAGAAGAGTAAGAAGATGCGCGCAGTCACTACTGAGACAACGAAAGATGAAAAATGTGATGCTGAGGAAATTGACCGGTTTTACTATGTCAACTAACGGTCCTTACGGAACAATTTAGTTGGCTCGCACAATACCCTTGAAGTGTAAACAAACTGACGTAGGTAATCATACGTATTCAAAGCCACAGGCGCCACATGATCGGCAGGATTCTCTCTCTTATGGTTAGGTGGATCCCGAAAACAGGCTAGCATCTACAGCACAGCCACAGTTCTCAACCATGGAAAAGACTGAGCGATTGTTCCCGGGTCCAGTTGAACGTTGCTTGACAGTCGTGCTTGGTAGTCACGTATGCTTGGTCCGAGGGGTCAACGTTGAGATGATGTTCTTATTGCTCTAGCCATCGAATTTGATTTTCTGAGAAGCGGAGAGACCTCCGCAGCTGATCGGCGGGAAAAGATCGGAAGTTTGCCATGACAACACCGGATCCTGTAAGGCTGCCTACCGAGGGTACACTGGTCAGGGAACGAATCTATTTCTGTTGGTGCGGATCTTGCCCTGTCGCAAAACACTCCAATGATCGTGAGGACGGCTACTTGATGACGACGTCTGATTGCGGAAGTGCAAGGCGCTGACAACTGACATCCTTTTTATGATTGGGCTTCTTGGTGCCTTGCACTTATGAACAACGAACGGGGTTCAGGAGACATTGCGCATACCGGTTACATATCAAAGGAGGCATACTACCAAGCTTGTTACTCATTGGTCGAACACAGTCAAAATAATGATGCTAAGCGCGTGAGGTTCGAGTTTCATGGTGAGGTATGAGGTTTCGCATATCGGCGAAGAGTCGCCGTCTCTATTGTAAATTCTCTAGAACTTACCCAGAGATCTTTTATGCAGGGGGAAAGTAGATATCTCATCATCGCACGTTTGGTGCTCTCAGAGTCTCTATTACCAAACGTAGAAAGGGCGTTGGAGAATGGTGCGGCTCATGACAACGAGGAGCAAGTGGCTATCTTTGAAGACGAAGACGAAGTGAGTGCTGTCTCGTATGCACACGGCCGTGCCATCTGATACCAGCAGGCAGCCGTTCACCACGTCTCCGCCCCAGCTCCAGCAGTAGAGTATAACGTCCTACTTTCTCCAACCTACCGTGTCCCAGTGCTCTACTTCTTTCTCCGCAATATTCCTCCCTCAAGTCCGCAAGGTATAGAAGCCATCTATTCCTTCCTCGTACCAAAGCAATACAGGCCAGGCCTTCGAAATGTTGGAGTCATGGGTGGTATCAGTATGGGTGTAAGTCTTCAATGATTGTCAAGATTGAGTATCAGTTGACGGCTTGCGAGCTAGAATCATCCGATTACTGATGCTCCAGTATTCTTTATCCACCCATGCAATACTGCCGAGGCATTGGCAGAGATTTTTGGAAATAGAGAGGTGACTGCGGTGCAGTATCTGCAAATATGGTTGGGTTTGGTAGGTGGTTATGTGGGACTTCATCTGCCAAAGAGTTTCGTTCTAGATAAGCCGGATAAATGTGAAGGACTCGTCGGTCTTGGTCGATGAAACATGGCTGATGATTCGGACCCTCTCAATTCTCTTGGAGGAACGGCTGGCTTGAATCCACAGTTGCTTGGGACGCCCAACCGATGCTCTGATAAATAACGAAAATTGGTTGCCATGAACGGACAATGTATTAAGAACAATCAATCTTCATCTGACGAGGAGGCGTCCATAGGCGCATCACTGTCGCCCTCTTCCATCGGCGCCCCTTCGTCATCGCTTTCTTCATCCCTCCCTCTCTTGACACCCTTCGGACCGTCTGTGTCTTCTTCCGTACCATTCGTGGCTGCCTGCGGAGCTTTCGAGGTCAAAGCCGCTGCAGGCGTGGCAGCTGCGGCTGAGGATGGTGGTGCGTTGAATATGGACTGCTGAAGCTCCGTGGTAGCGACCTTATTTTCCGTGGCATTGGGCATTCGGTATGTACCGTCTAACTTCGCAATGATGTCCGATGTTCCCTTGGCATATTGAATTTTCTATGCCGTTATCAATGTTAACATGTATCTGCAACTAAGTGAAAGGGGCTTACCATCTCCTTTCCAAAGAATTCAAATCCCTGCAGACCTCTCATAGCTTGGGTACTCGCCTGAATATCGCGAAAAACAACATGAGCCTGGCCACGAAGCTTCGAACTTCTCATTGCGACGACATCAAGCACTGGGCCATAGGTCGAGAACAGGGTGTATAGTGAAAATCGTAAATCGTCTTTCCGCAACTTATCGGGCAGATTTGTGCAGTAAAGTCTAAAGTCAGTAATCAGTTTAGCGGGTATAACATGAACCTTTAACGGGGGGTTCGGTTTATTGCGTACGTCTGATTTGGAGATCCAGTCGAACCATTCGTTTTCTGCGGAGGTCCATTGTGGGTGGCAAGCGATCGAGATGCCATATTAGATATGTCCTATGTGTTTATGGTGTCGTTGAATTACCATGGAGTATGACCTCGAGGTTGTGTGTACTTCTCGAAGCTGTTTTGGCAACGTCGAGAGAATCAATATATTGAAAGTTCACAACCTTTGTGCAATCCTGCTTTAGCGCGTGGCCGCCATAGCCGACATGTATCCCGGTAGCTATCAACGCGTGGACCTTCGAAGCTTCAAACATTTCACATCGAGCTACATGAAGACAAAGTGACCTGATCCAGTACCACCATCTCTCCAAATCCCGTTTCTAAACTTGAATCGCCCATCAAGCCACTTTTATACGTCGTGAAAGCTCTTTGTCATGGTATGAAGCTGCGACCATCTCTTTAGATGGCCAACTTGTACTGACCTTGCAACAGGCTTCCCCTTTCAGCTTAAGTAGGTCCTCAGCTTTGATCTCCGCTACTTCGCTGCTCCAGCTTCCAGCTGGTAACTAACACCCTCCAGATGGCGGCGCCTGCGTTGCTATGGTAGGCAAGGACTGCGTTGCAATAGCCTGTGACCTTCGACTTGGCCTCTCATCTCTTACTGTCTCAAACAACTTCCCCAAGATCTTCCCATACGGCGACGTATATCTCGGTCTTACCGGCCTGGCCACAGATGTCACCACCGTCTCTGACCTATTCCGCTATAAAGTCAACATGTACCGACTACGTGAGGAACGCCAAATATCTCCCCAGACCATGGCGAACTTAGTGTCGAGCAGCTTATACGAGAAGAGATTCGGGCCATTTTTTGTTAGCCCAGTGATTGCAGGAATAAATCACAAAACGGGGAAGCCTTTTATATGCGGATTCGATAGCATTGGGTGCATAGATTTTGCGAAGGATTTCATTGTATCCGGGACGGCAAGTGATCAGTTGTTCGGTACTTGTGAGGGACTGTGGGAGCCAGATCTTGTACGTGAAAGCTCCTCTGCGTGCTTTACATCAAGCTTTGGTTCTGTATTGAATCGGCTGACATTGATTATAGGAGCCGGAGGATCTTTTCGAAACAATATCACAAGCTCTGCTCAATGCTGTGGATCGAGATGCGTTATCAGGTTGGGGTGCACATGTGTACATTATCGAGAAGGACAAAGTTACGAAGAGGTTACTGAAAGGCAGACAAGATTAGATTATTGCATCTTGGCGAATGGCGATGGTGGGCCTGGTACTAGAAGCAAATCACAATGCTCTCAGAGGGATTGATTACTCCGCTTCTTACCTGTGAGAAGCTACATTCTCCGCAGCTTCAAACCTTTGACGCTGTGCCGTGATCTATCAGTCTGCGACTGCCGGCTCCAACAGCAGATCAAAAGCTCACCAACCATACGAGGCCGTCAAACTTACTGCACGAGTCTGATATGAGCTCCTAGAAAAAGGTATCATGGCTCCTATCCCCCTCCTGATGAATGGTGGCGCTGCATTGAGCACTTGTACCTTGTCGCCGGGCGCGAGCAGCGGATGTCGACGCTCCTGTTCCAAGAGTCAGAACTTTAGGTATCGAAATAGCTGTCAAAGTAGCTGATCGTTCTTATTGATACTTTATAAAATGAACCCTTCAATTCCGTATTCGAATCTGACACCCATCTTCGGCTCCTCGGGCGCTAAAATTCCCCAGATTTGAGGTCTTGGCATTCGCCATACGGCACCCCCCAGTAACGTGATTGCGTGGTACAGTACCGTCTGCTGAGGGCAGTCGTGCGACGACAACATGCCATTCACATTATGATCATTGACCACAACGATTCCACGAACATCTTTGTCCACATGCTATTCACGAATGATAGACGACCATGATCGAGTCGACCGCCCAAATCTCGAAAACCCGACAAATATAACACCCATCAATACCTGCTCTCCGCTGGTTCCCATCCATGCTGCTATAACCCTCTGGACCGTGTTCCCCAGACCATATTGAGCCCGCCCATAGCCTACTCCAACCTTGTGGCTATAAGCTTCACTTTCTCGCGCAACGACACCTCTCGGTCAAGACCTCAAACAACTGCTTCGAACATTGATCTCCTCCTGTCCTGGAGATGGGGAACGTGAGCAGTCGGCTAGAGGATGGAGTTGCGCTCGTGCTTCGAGACCAAAACCGCTGTAAAACCCTCTTAATGAAGCTTTGCGAGAGATAATGCTAACAGGCCTCTCCATAGTATCTATTGCATGTCTCTCGGTCACTAATTCTCGCGGAAAAGTGCTACTCAACATCGTACCAAACGTCTTTCCCGCCACGAGGATAATTGCAAAGAAAGATACCGGCGACGAGAGTCTAGTAGATTATATACAGGTAAGGAACGCATAATCAAATGAGAACTTATCTGATAGAACATATCAGGACCCTGAATCTTCACCAACTTCGCCTCTACCATCCTTCATACTGCGCCTGAGTAACGAAGAAGAACTTATCTTTAATTTCACCTTCGTCGTTCGCCAAGGGCAATGCAGTCAACCAGGAGTTACTGCGCCCGTGGATACTTTAATTAACGGCCTCACCTTTGCTTTTGCGTCGAATAGCAAGGACCTAGAAAATCTAGTCACCAGAGAATTTCACGCCGATCCGAATCTACATAAAAACTCCAACGTTGAACTTGTGGGGGATTACTCGACCGGTGGGAGTTCATCGGTACGGTTTGACTGGTCCTGGAAATGGAAGCCTCCAAGGATGACAGAGGATAGGGGTGGGGGCTGGCGTAATACGTGTGGTTTTTTGGAATACGATCAGCGAGCCCATAGGCTTGAACCACTTGCAACGTTCAGCTTTTGGGTTCAGAACACACCAAAAGCCCTACTGAGTCCTCAAATGCCGTCCCCATCATACGACATGAGTATTCCGCCTCGATTGAGGCTTCCTTCAACGCAGTCGGTTCAGTCTGGAGTGAGCGATATAGAACACTATGATTATCTTGGGCCTCCTTCGCCCAGTGAGCCAGCCGAGAACGGTCTAGGTCTAGTACCGGCTTACACTAAGGACAGTGTCAAAATTGATGTTTCTTGTCGAAGGCCAGGAGAGGACTTGAGCGCAGTCGAAGATGGGCCCCTTTTCCGTGCGACGATGAAGGCTCTTGAACAAAAGACAGGAAATATGAGAATGAGGATGAAGAAAGTCTTACGGAAGGCCGAAGCCGCTCAGGCAGCGCAGGTCGAATGTAATAATGCTGTCTCGGCTTTTATGGAAGCACTTCGAGAATCGAATGCAGATGCCGTACAGCCAGCTTTAGAGCATTACTTTGAGAAGATTGCAAAGCAGATCTTGCGGTACGAGCAGCAAAATACCATTCATCTTCAGAAACTCATCATTGACCCTGTCTCGCGGCTATATAATATCGATATCAAGCAGGCAGAAGCCAAGAAGAAGGACTTTGAGGATGAGAGTAGGGACTACTATGCTTATGTTAGCCGATATCTCGGCCAACGCCAAGATTCTTTGAAGGAGAAAAAGCGCAACGAGAGTGACTCGAAATACCAACACAAACGGCGGAACTTTGAGCTCAAACGGTTTGATTATTCTTCGTTCATGCAAGACTTGCATGGGGGCAGGAAGGAGCAAGAAGTGTTATCTCACCTGACGAAGTACGCAGATACACAGGCGAAGAGTTATCTAGCGACTGCGAAAAAGGTCGAAGAGATGACTCCACAGCTTGAGGCATTGATCCACGAAGTCAATGAGGCTGACAAGGAATTTAAGTTCCAGCGAACCGAGAGGGAAGAGAAGCGGAGGACTTTGGAGAAGAGCACAAAGACCTACATTGAGCCTGAGGCCACCACATCGATAATGACTGCGACAGCTGGAAATCCAATTCCCAATGGAACCTCTGTCCCCGGTTCCGATCTATCTCGAGCAGACAGCGTTAGCGGCAATGGACTCCACTACAGCTCATCAACGGCATCGCAATATGGTTCTTCTCTCTCTGCACCCTCTACCACCGGATATCCTACTACACCCAACAGTCGACCAACTAGTGGGATTCAAGTAATTAGCCCTGACAAGTTCAAGGGCATTCGAGATCTTGAAGAAAAAGATCACAACGGTCCCAGCATGTCCGACAAAGTACAACAGAAAAAGGAAGGATTGCTCTGGGCCTTGAGCCGGCCAGACTCTCATGTTGACATGAAGGGTCTGAATAAGCAGGCGTGGCACAAGTATGTCATCGACCTTTTTTTCTAGGTATAAGCTGACAAGTTCAGGTTCTGGATTGTACTCGATCAGGGGAAGCTGTCAGAGTATAGTAACTGGAAACAAAAGCTTGACCTGCACATGGATCCTATCGATTTGCGTATGGCATCAGTTCGAGAAGCCCGGAACGCCGATCGAAGGTTCTGTTTCGAGGTCATCACACCCCAGTACAAGCGTGTATATCAAGCACCCTCTGAAGATGATCTGCACAATTGGATGAATGCCATCAACAACGCCTTACAAAGCGCCGTTGAGGGGCGAGGCCAACCTCAAACTTTTACACCCTCCACGTCTAGCGACAAATCCACGCACAGAGACATTGGCTCTGTCCTGACGGGCAAAAGCTCCTCCTTGTCTGGCCATCACCACAATCGCCACTCACCCACCCATACCCCCGGTTCTATCACCAACAACGTATACAGACGAACCACCGTAGGAGCCCGCCCAACCTATGTCCGCACCGACAGCGGCAGCTTCCAAAGTAACCCCTCCAAACTGCTCCAAATCGTCCGCGACACCGACCAAGGCAACTGTTGGTGCGCCGACTGCGGCTCTGGCATCAAAACCGAATGGGTCTCCATCAACCTCGGCATAATCCTTTGCATCGAATGCAGCGGCATCCATCGCTCCCTCGGCACCCACATCTCCAAAGTCCGCTCCCTAACCCTCGACACCCACTCCTTCACCACCGACATCGTCGAGCTGCTCCTCCAAATTGGCAACCGCGTCAGTAATATGATCTGGGAAGCCAAGCTCGACCCTTCCCTTTATCTCAAACCCTCTCCACAAGCAACCCGCGACCAACGCCTCAAATTCATTACCGCCAAATACGTCGACCGCGCCTACATCACCCCCTTATCCCCCACCCTCTCGCACTACCCCACCGCCGACGAAACCCTCCTCGCCTCCATCAAGAAAAACAACCTCCAAGCCGTCCTCTACGCCCTCGCCCTCCGCGCAAACCCAAACGCCACCGACCGCTCCCGCAACACCCACGCCGTCTTCCTCGCTCTCGCCGCCGCCGACCCTGCCTCCCCATCCTCCTCCAACACCCCGTCCCCGCGCAGCACCGCCACCACAACCCTCACCCCCAGCCCTAGCCAGGCGAAAATCATCGCCTTCCCTGTCGCGGAGCTGCTGGTGCAGAACGGCGCGCAGATCCCGGCTACGATGCCCGCGTTCCCGCTGTCGGAGAATGCGAGATTGTATGTCGAGCAAAAGGGCGCGAGGGATACGGTGGGGGAGCTGCCGGTAATTCGGAGCCAGGGGGGTGGGAATAGCCCGATGGGAGCGGATAAGGAGAGGGAGCCGGGGAAGCTACAGAAAAAGGGGAGTCAGGGGGGGAGGCTGGTTGTTCGGTGACCTGACTGCGGAGGCGAGGGTGGTGTGGAAGGGGGGGTTAATGGAATTGCTATCATCGGGAGTGAAGTGGAGTGGTTTTTTTGGGTTTTTTTTCCCCAAGATGTACCAGGCAATTGCCGTAAAGACATGGTTTTTCGAGGCGTTTTTGGCAGGCTAGAGCCGGCTCTGGATACTCGCTAGTTCGGCATGCATGTGGTAATGTGGTTTTCCAATTTCCTAATCAAGCAACCGAAGAGGGGCAGACCGAGAGAGAGGGATACCACGCATGGGGATCTTGGATGGTTTGATGGAGGGGTTGATTTCTATTCTAGGGTTTTTATAGGGAGGGCCCGGTGGGGTTTTGGGGGTATAGGTAGGTTATTTTAATTTTGGGGGATGGTGATTTCCTGTTCCATGGTTTGTGGGGAATAATGTCATGGATGGATGGATGGATGGATGGTATCCGCGTTTTATCCAGATGGGTGGTGGATATGATGAGAGTGGGCATGTAGACACCCGTCGCCCCAGGACTTCATGGCGGATAGTAGAAATGACAATGTAGAAAAACCAAAAAACCCGTCGTCTAAACCCAATTCCCCATCTCTTCCATTCGCCTGGCCTCGGAAGACTCCCGTCTATCCTTCCCATTCCCCCATTCCATTCCGTACCATCATAAAAAACACATCCACGCCCTTTACGCCCCCACCACTGTGATCATCCCTTCACCCTTCCTCCTTCCCCGCCCGTATCAAGCCCTCTCCATCCCCCATTTTGACCTGGATTTCCTCCTCCGCTTTCCCGGTGTTTTTCAATAAGGGAGCGGGATCCTGGACGTCGACGCTGGCGAGGAGGTCGTCGATTTTGCGCTCGAGGGAGGTGAGGTGGGTTTCCATTGCTGTGGCGGTGGATTCGCCTCTGCCAGGGAGGTTAGGTGGGGTTGTTGGTGGTGGTTGGGGATGGGGATGGGGATGGGGATGGGGATGGGGATGGGGATTGGGGGGGGTGTATGAGAGGATGGTTGGGGAGGGGTTGTGGGTGAAGGGAAGGGGGGAGAGAGAAGAGGGTAGGGTTGCGGTGCGTGGTGAGCAGTGAGTGGATAAGGAGAGGTGAGGTCAGGTGATGGAGGGTTCATGGGTCGGCTTCTAACCAAGCTCCTGATGGGAAAGGTACGAAGAAAAACGTTCAGGGGAAGAAGATGGTTGAGGAGCGGAGTGGAAGTGTGAGATAGGGTGGAATGGCAGCGGGGGTCCACAGCTGTGGTGGCACAAGGATGGAATTATCGGGCAGATGCATCGAAGCAATGTGCGGTAGACGTACTTTGCGAGCTCGTGAAACGCCTGATCACACGGGTACAGAAGTGGGTTAGCGTTCAGAGCACGAGGATGTAACACGTAAGCAGCAGCCTGGATAGGGGGGTTTGAGCTTCACTCACCTGGGCGAGTTCCGGGTCCGCGGCGGGGGGGTTTGGTCGTTCTGGCGCCATGGCGATGGGAAAATAAAGAAGGTAGCTTACTAAGGCACAGGAATGAGGCTAATGGAAGGGTCGATAGAAGAAGCAGGAACAGGAACAGGGGAATTGCGGAGACTGGGGCAAAAGGGAGAATAATGGAACGATGGTAGCATGCCACCGTATTGTTCAGTTTGGCGGCTAGCCCTATCGCGCCAAGATAGAGAACAGCCGAACCGAATGCTTCTGCTTCTGTTCAGGGAATAGACGATGAGGTACCTTGCCTTAGCTTAGGTACTCGTACGGAACACACGTGTGAGACAGTAAGACATACTCCGTACGGAGTTTGGTATGCCAAAAAGGGCATTGTTGGTTCATAAGATACGGTACCTTACCTAGTTAGTTCCTGTCTGTCGGATTCGTCGGTGAATCTTGATTACATAATGGTTTGCCCCGCACCCTCGGCAGTTCTCGGCGTCGTTTGTCTTTCTCAGGGTCCAAAAGCTTTTCAGGGTCCAGAAGGTCCATCCCTGCCCACGTGCCTGCTTGCTTGCTCTTGTCGGTGTCGCCTACCCATTCACTGATAAGAACGATCCGTAGTAAGTAGATAAAGACGCACAACGCATATTCTCCCGCTCAAGGGAGACAAAGCCTTCAGAATCAGGGCAAACCATCTCGTCGACGGTGATCACATGTGTGTATGTATATGTGGCACATTACAGAAAGCAATCTCACGAGGTGTAGCACTTGAGACCGGCCATCATCGCTGGTGATCCCATCGCACCACCACATTGGGTAGGACGAGCTGGTGACGGTCTAACGCATGTTTGACCCGGAGTAAGCTATGCCGTACCTAAAGTATGTCGTTGAAGATGCGGTATGAGTAAGGTAGGTAAAATAGGAAATGGTTGTAGGGCACTTGGCGAAGGATTCTAGAAGTCCACGAAGAAGAGAAAAAGATGGTAAAGGTAAATGAAGGTGGGAAAGACGCAGATGTTGCATCGACGTTGCAGGTATGGCATCGGTGACACAAAGTGTCTGCAAATGGGCCACTTGAAAAACATGAAGCCCGATGACGATGTACCGCCCAATGGTCGTTTCATTTTCGAAATAAGGTCGGTAAGGTAGATGATGTTCAGTGACGTTGTGGGTTAGAGATCGCCGACTATGGGTGGGGAAAGGAAATCGAGGTTTAAGTTGAGCATCGTGGAATTAAGATTCCGTGGACCGTTGGATCTTTGGTAGATCGTCATTTGTTCAGATTGCCCCCCCTCCTGGACCCTGGTTGAGTTCCACCTACGGAATACAGTAGTCTTCCCCAAGTGCCCTGGAGTTAAAACTATGAAGGTATCGGCGTATGTATACCTTCAGAGATGCTTCCAACTGGTCATCTACAGCGTTCCCACTTAGCCATAAGATACCTTGTATTACTTTAGGCGGCTGTTGGGCGCAAGGTACGGAATACAAGAATGAGGGTTTAAAACCCAACGATACATAGATCTCGGTCCGAACGCTGGTTAGTCATCGAAGAATAGGTGGAAAATCTGCTCATATTACTTTCTATTGAACCTAAGCGAGATTCAATAGCCTCCGGTATACTGTATTGTAAAAGTATAAGACTGCA
>JAABUY010001416.1_pt1 | contig 22769 bp, 27 predicted proteins | sample 5560271 | NCBI WGS metagenome assembly JAABUY01 (sample SAMN10711886, study PRJNA513374) | rock metagenome | isolation source: Antarctica rocks | place: Antarctica: Victoria Land, University Valley | reverse complement strand
ACCGTCTCATCAGACATCGAAGTGATGGTGACGTTCTTTACGTCAACCTCGCTCTGTTCCGTCTGGCCTGCAATCACCTGAGAAACGACGTGGTTGGCGTTGTCCTCGGTCATCAGTTGCGACGCCAGGTTCCCCGAAAGAAAGTAATAATTCAGCGCGTACTTCTTCCCTACGGTCTCGCGATTGATCGTGTATCGGTAGTTTGCCCAATCCGTGAGGTACGTTCTCACCTCACCCTCGCGCGGACTGTAATTGAGGTCGGTGTACTGGATCGCTTGAGCCCGGCCCATCTCGTCGATGCGAATGTATCGGTTCACGCTCGGTCTGTGGGAGAGTGAGAGGATCAATCCGAACGCTCCTAAAAGCAGAACGGCTTCGGTTCCGATGATGAATCCGCTTAGCTTCCTCTCCGCATAGTGCGAGGCGTAGACCTCATTTCCGATGTGGTCAGTGAGGATCGCTTGTTGTGCGGTTAGCTGTGGTTCGATGGTTGCGAGGTGCGTTGACATGAGGGGCGCGGGTCCTTTCAGCGATTTTGGCGAACGTGCGGGCCGAGTGAATGGCGACGATGATTGCGAAACACGCTCCGAGAAACAGCATCGGGATACGAATGACGCGCGGCACTGGACGGTATAGCGAAACAAATCGCATCATGTTGGAATCCTTGTTTTAGGTGCTTTTGGCTATCATCTCGCCCATCTTTCCGGTAAGTCCTGCCCCGCCCCCGAAGAGGGTCTGCGTAATGGCTGGGATGAACAACATGTTGAGAATGAAAGCGATAAACACCATTACGCAGGGGATGAGGTTTAGCAGCCACTTCTCCATGGAATAGTCGTCGTTGAAGGTTTGTTGGATGAAGCCGTTCATGAACCCCGCCCAGACGAAGATGAATGCTGCTGCCACCGCTCGAATCATCGCGAAACCAAGCAAAACATCCACAAAGTTGAGGAACTTTGCCCGGAATGTTGCGGTCATGTAGAGCGGAATGAAGATGGGTCCGAATAGTGCGCAGACGCCATAGAAGATATAAGAGCTGACATTGATGAGGAACAGGATCGCAGCCGCAAGCCCGAGAAGAACCTGGACAATGAAATAGCAGAGCAGTTCTCGCGGTGCTGTGAGGGCGGGCTGGGCTGTGTTATCGCCCGCTGTTTTGATTAGGTGTTGCAACGTACTGAGTGAGTTCTGATCCAGCGCCGTCACTATAGACTGAGCGATATATGAGAAGAGGTGATTCAGCCCAAAGCTTGCGCCTGGGATCGGAGTTACCCAGTAGTTCTCCAGAAGCAAGCAGAAGATGAGGCGCACCATAAATTGCGTCAGATCGCCAGCCCGAACGGGTTGGTGGTGGAAGTGTAGCGTCATGCTTGCCGTGCTCCAGCTAACGACCATGCTGACGAGTACCATGAGCGAAACGAAGCTGAGTTCCGTGAGGCCGATCTGCGTCAGTGCTCCACCGTTCTGAGTCGTTAGATTGCTCAGATTGGCTGAGAATTGGGACAGCCAGTCAACGCCGGGACCTGCGTTCGGAATGCTCATTGCCAGTGTCAGTACGTGGGCAACCATAAGGACGTTCTCTCTGAAGTGTGTTCGGGTGAAATTACGGAATGTAGGTTGTCCAACCCTTAGAGCCGTTCGCTGCTGCTGAGTTGTGCTTTTTACGGTCTTTCGTTATTGCGTCGTTCACAGCCGCATCATGCTTTTTCGCTTCGTCAGCGTTTTTTTGCTGCTGTTGGAAGATTGCAGCGGCCTTTGCTGCGTCTGCCGCCGCTTTTTCATTTACCCGGTTGTTGTGGACGAGCAACGCGCCGATTGCTGTGAGCGCTGCAAGAATTGCGATGAGGAGTTTCGTGTTGATTGCGTTTAGCATTTGTCCGTTTTACTCCGTTTACGGGAGGAATGTGGTCCAGTTGCTAGATCCGTTGTCGTTGCTGTTGGAACTGATTGCTCTCTGCTGCTGTATGTATGCGGAGGTGTTGAGGTCGTCGGCTGCTGCGTTCCTCTGCTGCATGTTGGCGACGGTCATTTGAGAGGCAAGGCAGGCGTGTAAAACGCCCTGGGCCTGAACCTCGCTCATTCTCTGTGCCTCCGATGCGTTGAGAAGGTTGAGCTGCTCTACCTCGCTGTTGGTGCTGTCGCTGGTGTCGAGCTGCTGTTGGGCGAGGTCCGCGTTGGCGGTTGCGCTGGCGGTTCGAGCGGCCCGATATTGCCCAACCGCAGTCAGACAGTCTGGGGAAACCGAATCCGATGCCTCGATCATGGCAAGCTGGGAGAGCTGGGCGCTATTTCCCACCTGCTGCCCTTGTAGGTAGGCCGTTGTGTTGCCGCCTATCTGCACGTTCGACATGCTCCATGCGGTAGAGGAGCTGGCGGCTGAATCAGTATTGAGCGCGGTCGTCATGCTGCTTGTTTCACCGAATAGGTTCCGGACGTTGGCTTGCTTCATCTGCGTTTCGGTGGTTGCCCAAAGGTTCTTCAATGAGAAGTGCTGGATGTTAGCTTCCATCGTTTTGAGCTGGTTATAGGCCGTTGTGGCTTGAGTGATGAGTTCGCCGTAGCTGGTTGGATCGAAGACGATCCCGCCGAACTGAGCGAAGCTGGTTGTCGCCGTCGCCAGCACCACCCCCCCCACGATGAGGTACTTCCGCCGCTTCTTGACATCAAACTTCATAAAGCCTCCTGGAACTGGACGACGGTTAGAGGGTGGGACTGACGCGGTGTTCTGCGTAGGACGGAATCAAAATGTCTCGTCCGATGTACACCCGGGCGCGGGAACCTTCCTTGAGCGTGATGACAGGCAAGCGATCGAGGAAGTGATTCAGTATCTTCTCGGCCTCCTGACCGCTCTGCGACGTGACTCCGTTGCGGATCTGGGAAGAGGTGTCAAGTACGCTGCCGCTATTGCCGACCTGGGTGAGTGCCCCCAGCCCGCCAACTGCCGCCGCCGCTCCGAAAGCCTGGAGATAGCCGTGGTCAACCTTGCTGGCGAGGCCGGTTGTCCCGATTGGGTCAAGCCCGATGTACTTATCGAAGTCGAGCGAGAAGCCGTCTGGACACACCGCGCGATGGAAGGTGACGAAGACTTTACGCTGCTGGGCGTTTCCTACGCTTCCCACGGTCCCTATCAGCCGGGTCCCTTGCGGCATGAGGAGCTGCTGGTGGTCGTGGGAGTAGTAGTCGGTCGTGAGCATAAGGAGGATCGGCCCGGCAAAGCCGCCGTCGATATGGTTGGTGACGACTGCCTCAAGCACGGTTCCCTCGAATACGCGATACAGGCGGCCATCGTATTCATCGAAGTCGTATCCGGCCATGGGGTCAGTCTTTGCCTTGGAACGCTGGTTAGAGACGTTCTGCAAGCTGGCTGGGCGGTGGGAGTTCCCTTCTCCGGCTGCCTGGATCGCCCCTCCGTCTTCTGTAGGGGAATCTTCGTCGCGTTCGCCCATGACTGCTGAAGCCGTCTCTGTGGGGCCGGGGGTTGCTGTTGCTGGCCCTGCGGTCGGGTGAGCGAAGTCGATGGCAACGGTATCGCTGTTGAGGGCGTCCTGATGCTGTTTCTCCCGCGCCAGGACCCGCTGCTTGGCCTCCGCGTTTGCCTGGGATGCATTGGAGGTCTGCTTCGGAGCGTTGGGGCTGTTGGGGCCGTAGATTGCCTGGCGTTGGGCTGGCGTCATGGGGGCTGCGGCATCCGTTTCCGGGCCGGGGTTCTGCTCTGCCTGCATCTGCTGAAGTTGGGCGGCGGTGACTTGCTGCTGTCGCGCCCGCTCTTCCTGGTCCTTGGCGGTCTGCAAAGCTTGTTGGTTCTGGAAGCTCGATACCTGTTGGGGATTGGCCGCTGAAGGGCGCTGCGGCATCGCGCTCCTCGGTGCTTCCTTCCCTTTGCCACTGATAAAGCCGGAGAGGTTTGTGATTCCGATAAGCGCAATCCCTCCCACGAGGACATAGAGCAACGGTCCGCCCTTCTTCATGGGGGCGGTTGCTTCCGGTTGTGCTGGTACTGTCGCGGGTTTGATCTGTTCTGGCTCCTGCATGGCTAGTTCCCTCCCCCGACGCGCTTGAAATCGACCTTTTGTTTCCCGATTGCGAGATAACCCATCTCTACGGTCTTCGGTACGGTGTAGAGGCCATTTGAGAAGTCGAAGTTGATGAGGGAGCCTTTACCGTCCTTCAGCTCGTACAGGGCGGGTGTCTCCTGGAAGTGGCCGCGTAGATAGGTGAACTTGTCGTCCCGCCATATCTGCTGGATTCCGAGCGTGTTTCCCTTCTTCTGATCCCACGAGTAATCGAAATGGAGCTGGCCGGGGTAGGAGCTGCGGTACTGCTCGGCCTCGGTCGCTGCCGCCTTCTGCTCGGTCGCGGCGACCGCTTTTGCAGCGGTGACTTCTTTCTGTAACCGGTCTTCCTTCTCCTTCGCCTCGACTGCCGGCACAAATACTGGAAGCTCAGCCAGCTTCTCTTTACCCGCCTTGTCGCCTGGGGTGATGAACACCTTGGAATCGAAGTGGGCGTCACCGTCGCTGGAGATTTCGCGGAGCTGAAGGGTGTACTCGTTCCCGTGATCCGAGACGATGTGGATGTCGGTAGTGCTGTTTGCCAGTTTGGGCTTGATGCTGATGTATCGGCTGGCGACGTGGCCCCCGTCGAACACCCATGAAACCGTGTCTCCACCGAAGACAGTTGCAACCTTCTCCTCGGCTGGAAGCATGATGAGAGTGGATTGAAGAAGTCCGGCCCGGATCACCGGGGGCGTCTCGCTGTCGAGCACAACGATGGTGCGCGGAGCGTTGGGTTGAAGGTGTTTGGTCTGAGCACTGGCGATGCCCGTTGCGGTCGTTGCGGCAAACGCAAGGCCAGTGGTTGCAAGCAAGAGCAGGGATGGTTTCACGGCTGGTCCTCTTTCAGTGGGTATTGCGTTTGCTTCCCTGGGCTGTGGGAAAATGGGAGACGCTGGTTTCATCGGCGTCTTCCATCTTTTCCATGGCTCACTCTGCCGTTGTAAGTTCTCGATTCGAAACATATAAATCGCAGTCGAGGCGGTGGGAATGTGGGAGACGATGGTTTCATCGGCGTCTTCCAAGGGGCTGTGCGAAGGGTGGGAAACGGTCGTATCGTTTTCCAGGCTTTGCATATCCCCGGCATTTCCATGGCCTGCTTGTGCAGGGGTATGGACGATGGGTCTGTATCGTACGAAACGATGGCTGTGAAGGTCATAAGCCTTCCCCATCCGCGAATCGCTCGATCCCTTCGGCCCGCCCGTACTTCTGAACCAACTTCTCCCGTCGCACCTTGTCCTTGGGCTTTGTCGAGAACTTCGCATAGCTCCGTTTGTCTAGATTCAAGGTGACGACTTTGCTCACGCCGTCGCGCTGGACGTACAAGGCTTCACGTTCACGCAAGCCTTCGAAAAGGTTGATTTGCTGGTCATTGAGTTTGAAAAGTTCACGGTAGGTGTCTCGGTTGAATCTGCTGTCGGGCAGGAAAAGGAAGGATGAACAGGCATTGACGATCAGCTCCCCGTTCGGTCCTAGATCCTTTGCCGATTGGCCGATGAGGGTGACACCTCCGAGGTTCTTCCGCACCGTCTTGATAGAGTCCAGCGCACTGTTTAGGAGATCAGCGTTCTTCATGTTGGTGAAGATTTCCTCGATCAGCACGTGCTTTGGGACTCCAAGGTTGGCGGGGTCGTAGATAACTTCGTCGATGCGCCGGAGCAGCCAAATCATCAACGGCTCGATTAGGTCGGGATAGTTCTTCGGCACTCCCTGAAAGTCGAAGCATTGCAGTCGGGACAGGGAAAGGGAGTCCTCAACGTTGTCGAAGACGGCGTTGTAGATGCCCTTGCCAACCCATTTCGTGAGATATCGGTCGAGATGCTTGGGAAGGAAGAGGTTTGCGAGACGGCGGTTCTGGCGGTCGAGCATGTACATACCCTGCACCGCTTTGAAAATAACGTCGTCGTCTTCGGGTTGTAGCTCCGCGCCTCCGTTCGTGAGGAGCAACTTCACGAAGGAATACAGAAATTTGATGTTGGGTTCGGTCGGCTCCAGAGCGAATGGGTTGATGTGGGGGCCATCCTTGCCTACCTTGTCCACCCGCCCGCCGTACAGCTCAACAACGCTCTCGTAAGAGCCGCCGATATCGAAGATGTAGGTGAACCCGCCGTACTTCTGCTCCAGGGCGATCTGTTGGTTGCCATGGACGGATTTACCGGCATTGGGGGGGCCAAGGATGAGCATGACCCGCAGCCCGCCGATGTAGACATCCTGAAAGAATGGCGTCCCGGCGCGGGTCTCAAGGATGTTGAGGTACTCGCTGTTGAGATCATCGGACTCAGGGTTGCCGATGTGCGGCGCGAACACAGAGGAAAGCCGTGCATGGTGGTCCTCGCCCAACCAAAGCGGAAAGACGCTGAATTTTTGGTTGGCCGGGAACATGGCATAAAAAGCCGAGAGGTTCCCGTAGGTCTCTTCCATCACCTGGGCGCGGGCATCGACGAAGATGCGATGCACGGCGGGGATGGTGTCTCGGAGCTGGTCGGTGCTCTTCCCCGCCAGCAGCAGACGGAGTGAGTATTCACCCTGAGCCTTTTTGTCGAGTAATCGAATAACCTCGGTGAGGTCGTCCACGCTGCCAGTCGCAGCCTTAGCTCCGGCTCCGGTGTCGAGCGATGCTATGTTCTTCCCGGCCATGACGCGGGAGAGAACACCAACTTTGAAGAACTCGATGAACTTCTCTTGCTGGTCGATCTCTTTCCGGGCGGATGCGGTGGACTTCGGCCTCCAGGTTGAACACAACACGCTGTCGCAATCGAGCGACATCAATCCTGAGAAGAGGCATGGCCGGGACGCCTCGGGGGTGTGAGTGAGGGTGAACATTTGGACATGACGCTTCCCTACCCGCAGGCGGTGCTCGGTGTCCCAGGACACCGGGCTTTTGACGATCTGGCGGTCAACGCCGGTGTCTCCCTGGAGGTGGTCGTGCTGTGCCCACTGCTCAAGGTTGAAGAGATAAGAGAAGAAGCGGAAGGTCTCTTTTTTGTCGAGCAACTTGAGGCCGAACGTGGTGCCGAGGTGGGACTGAAGGATGGTCGCGGCCTTCTGTAGATCGGCCAGCAACCTTGAATTGTCACTGGCGTTTTCCTTCGGCTTGCGCTGCAATGCGCTCGGTTTCAATGGTTCGAAGAGGAGGCACCAGTGTAGGTCGATACGGCGAAAGTTCGCTGTCTGGTCAAGGAAGCTGAGGCGGTCGTTGACGAAGGATTCTGTCACTTCGTTCTCGTACTTCTTCCGCCTGGGAAGCTCGTACCCGGAGAGGACGCGGGTGTATTGGTAAAGGCTCGAACCTTCGGGAAGCCCTCGTAACGCGCCCTCGATGGTCGCTACTCGCGCCTCAAGTTCCTGGTCTGTGAGACCTTCTTCGTCCGCGCCTGCGACGGAGAATAGGACCCCGTAGCCACCCGTTTTAGTCGCAAAGATACAGTCTGTGACGAAGCGGGAGACGGGTACGATGCTGCAAGCGGCTCCCGCCTGAGTGAACCATGGGTTAGCGTTTGCGTGGGTCATAGTATGCCTTCTGGCTCCAGCTGTGACCCCAAAGCTCAATCATTTTGGGGTGGTTTCGGACGATGAGCCATGCCGCGACGGAGAGCATTGGGAAGCTGAGAATCGCCAGCATTCGAAAGCCAACGAGGAAAACCGTTACGCTCACAAAGACAATCCCCATCCACGTCGTCAAGTCGAGTCCGAGCTTGGCTCGTGGTTTGTTGAGGGCCTGATTGATCGGTAACGGTTCTCCCCGCTTGGTCATCTGCAGCTCCTTTCCTACATCTGTTGGCCGGTCAGTGAGCCAATCCAGCCAGCTCCCCAACCGAGTACGCCTGCGCCGAAGAGTGCTCCGAACAGTCCGGGAATAGCTTCCGACATGCGCCCGCTCATCATGCGAATGCCAGCGAAGATGAGTCCACCAAAGCAAATGATGGCTCCGGCATAGATGGCGAAGGTCTTGAACGATGCCATGAGGGTTGTCGCTCCCCCAAAGTCCATCGAGCCTTGCGCGTGGGCGGCGGTGCTGGCCAGAGCCATCACCAGGAACGGGGCGACAACGCGACCGAACGAAGCGGCGTGCTGCTTCGTGATGCGTTGCGCCCATCGGTGAGTCAATCGTGTATCGAGCTGAGTCTTCAAGGTTTCTCCTCTTCAAATGCACTAGCTGAGGGTGCGTTGCGCGGCTCAGACCATACGGGACTATGCATGGGTACTGATCCCAAGGTGGAAGGGTTAGAGGTGCGTTTCGGTAAATAAGGAAGTGCTAAAACGCCTCCAGTACTGTCCTCCTTTCTGCTCCTACAGAGTGTAGGTACACAATACAGAGCGGTGCAATTTTGTGTACTCTCCACAGCCGCATTTATAGCGCACTTGCTTGCACTTGTAAACACGTTTCTGGAAGAGAGTCTTTTGTGCATGTGTACACAACTGGAGGGAAGCACAGGCTGTGAGCGCACGAAACGGTACCCGATTCGGGAATGTGGAGGCGATCCATTGCTAAGATCAGGTGATAGATCAACAATCCGAGGCGTTCGGCATCGTCTCTGACAAGTAATTGAAGAGGCCCGTCAACATCACATGCTGCGATACGACTACGAACAATTCCGGATTGCCCTGGGACAACGGATAAGGCAGCTCCGGAAAGACCGGAAGATGACGCATCGAGTTTTAGTGAGCGAGCACGGCTACCATTTGACTCAAGTTGCACGAATCGAGCGAGGCGAGACATTTTCAGTTCCGACGCTGCTGCGCTTGGCAGAGACGTTTCAGGTGCCGGTCGGTCAATTGATTGCAGGGATCGGCGAGGTAGACGAAGAGCAAATCGATGCATCTCCGAAGCGCTCCAAGAAGAAACCTCGATAGCGATGCTGAGTTGGCATCTCGCGCGCGGTGAGTAGACAGATGGATTGTGCATCTACCTACTACACGTGTTCACCGTGACGTTTCTGGACACCATCTGAACGGGCTTTTGTTGAGAAGAGTGCTATGTATGGGCCGGACGCAATTACATCTCGTGGACGCTGGAGGCAGTGAGGTATTGCCCTCCATCAAAGCAGGGGTTGAATCTGCCTTCGCATGGACGGTAAACACGTATCCAAATCTCGATCCCGCTGTGCTGGCGGAGTGGGCTGAAGAGATCGGATGCGCGATGCAAAGAAACAAGAACACGCACGTAACTCCGCGCCGATATGCGTACGCCGCAATGCATGGCAGAGTGCGGGATTATCTCAAAACAGGCGCTTCGAGAGAGACACCGGAGGGTAGTTGTTCTGAACTGGAAAAGTGGGCTGGTGTGGATTATGAAGTACAGACTCGGATCGATCGCAGAATCTTCTTCCAGGAGCTGACTACGAAGCTGGACGGACGCGACCAGGAGATCCTTATCTTGCTTTTGCAGGACATCACAAGCGCATCGAGTGTGGGGAAGGTTCTCCGAATCAGCGAGGCGGCAGCCGCGAAAGCCATCCAGCGACTCAAAATACGTATTGCTTTTTTGCTGGATGGTAGCAAAACAACGATGGCGACGCAGGCCAAAGATTTCAAAAAACTCTGTGAGACGAAGGGCTAGGAAGTCTACTTGGACCTGATAAAGGATTACTTCCTGCGGGCGCACCCCAACCCCGAAAGAATTGGGTGCCCGAATGAGAAGACGCTGAAAGCTCTAGCAGAGGATCTTGTTCCTCTGGAGCATCCCGCGCGTCTTCATCTAGCGTTATGTTCCGAGTGCGTTGCTGAATACCTTGGCTACCGAGGCGAGTGGAGGGAGGCGCAGCAATGGACGCCTGTCGTGGACAAAGAGACAGCAGCCCTCAGTGTGCCTCTCCCAGCGTCCGCGAAACATCTCGAAGGTAAGAAGTTCGGAAAGTTGGCTTATGTGATTGCGGCGTCTCTGCTGGTACTAATCGGCGGCATTGTCGCCTATAGGGTCAATTACGAGCATGCACGTCAATCCGTAGAGGTGGCCTCTAGCACTCCTCGGGATGCGACCGTAAACTTGTTCGAAGCGACCACGTCGCGAGGAGCAGGCCCAGAGGATGATGCTGCTCCGTTGCAACAGGTGATGTTGCCTGCCGCCGTGGTCCGTCTTTCCGTGACGCTGCCACGTTTCAGTCAGAGCGGGGGGTACAGGATCTTGGTATCGACAGACCGCGCAGGAACTCAGGTCATCGCGAGGGGAATGGGTGTTGCTCAAGAAAACGCAGGCAAGATCAATGTGAACGTAACATTGGATCTTCGATCCGTGAAGCCGGGCGCGTACTTTCTGGCGACGGTACGGGGCTCGGATAACGGAACCTACTACTATCCCCTGCAAGTTCACTAGAAGAGTGGGCCCGGTTCTTGTTGCTGGGGCATGGCTCGCGTCTTCCAGCGAGACATCATAGAAAGGGTTGGCTTCTTTGTTGCCGACGTTCTTGGGAGGCTTCCACTCTAGACCCCGATGGAGTTGAGGCCCTATCCTCGCTTTTTTCTCCTACAATTACTTCCCTCATAGCGTGGTTGCCGGTGCCTTTGCCTGGCTCTCCGGGGTGGTGAAGGCGAGCTAAGGGGTCGATGGCCGGGGTGTTGTGGGTGTCGCGCAGAGGGTGTGGCGGAGGGGGGCCAGTCTTCCGCTCGGCGCACGGCTGGGGGCAGGGCGGAAGAGCTTCCTCTCCTGATCTGTTACTTAGGTTGCGAGCTTTGTGTTGTTGGAAACGATCTCTATCGCGGAATCGAGCTGGTTGTCGCGTCCTGCTGTTGCGGCGGTGAAGGACCAGGAAACTTCGATATCGGGCATAATTCCCTTCCCTTCGATCTGGGTTCCCTTAGCGCTGATGTACGCGGCTACTGGGACGACGAGACGGTAACCGAAGCCTAGTTTGCTAGCCTTCCGAGAAACCAACCTACCAGGGGTTTTGGTGCCTACGATGGTCGCCAATCCGTTCTCCTGGGCAAATTGTGCGACCATCTCAGCGGCTCCGGTCGTATGTTCGTTAACGAGGATTACGGTTCTTCCCTTATGCGCTTGTTTGCCTAGACCTTCCGTGTACAGGTAGACGGAGGTTTTGCCCATGAACTTCAGAGCAAGGCGGGGGATTTGCAGTCTGGAGCGGGGAACCTTGTCGAATCTTGGGAATGAGAAGGGATCGGTGCCGTTCTCGGCCATGGTGCGGTCTTTGCTATAGCCGACAGGAAGACGGTTGGGTGTGAGATAGCTCATCAACGCTAATCCACCTATTCCTCCACCTGGATTGCCACGGAGGTCGATGATGAGTCTGTCAGTTGATGCAAACTGACCGCGAAACAACGAATCCAGCTTATTCGCGAAGTCGATTCCTACCTTCCCCTGAAAGAGGCTGACCTTCAAGTAGGCGACATCGTTGATTGAACGGGCGGTAACGGCTGTAAGTTCCGAATAGGGATTGTCCTTGTACTTCGGCGATCCTGTGCTGAGGGACAGGGTAGCCTCTTCGGGCGGGGTTCCACGAGACACCGTGATCGGAATTGTATGGTGCATCTTGAAGGGAGGCTCTATGGCCTTCTCGGACGGAGGCAGCATTGGTTTTCCTGCTGCTGTGACCAGAACGTCTCCTGTCTGGACGCCTGCCTTTGCCGCCACGCCCCCGGGTAGAACGTCCTGGAAGACCCACCGCAGACCACCATCAATTGTCTGTACCGAAAAACTCGCATTAATGGCGTTGCGAGGATTGATCTTGGTTCGCTCTGAGAGCAGGCCAAGCGTGCGTGGGGAAAGCTCCGTGAGCATCTCGGTGACGGCCTTCTCGAAAGCAGCGGCGTCCGCCGCATTCACAACAGCGGCCCGGTGCCGCTGCACAGTACTGTCCCAGGCGGCTTGGTCAAGGGCAGGGTCGAAGTATTTCTCCGACACAAGGGTTCGAATCTTTCCTAGAAGCGTTTCGCGTTGGTCTTTTGTGAGATCCATTTCATTCCTTCACAGAGTACCGTTGGGATCTCCAACGATCTGAAAGCTCGCCCAGAAGTATGGGGCGAGCCCCTGGTTTAGCATTTCAAGTTGAGCCGTTCGCAAAGCATCAACCTTGCGTTTGTGAGCTGCAAGCTGAGAGTAGAAGGTGTCCATCACATGCGGTGCGGAGTGATCGTCAACCTCCCAAAGAGTGGAAACAACCGAATTGGCTCCGGCCTCGATGAAAGCGTTCACAAGGCTGGTCACGCCGGTCTCTCCGATGGAACCAACTCCGGTATTGCAGGCAGAAAGGGTGACCAGCCTTGCGTTGAGATGCAGTCGGCGAATCTCGCGAACCTGAAGAAGCCCATCATCGTCCCCGCCTGAAGAATCAGGAGCGAACATCAGCGAGGATCGATCGGGATAATCGAGATCCACATAGGCGTGCAAAGCAAGATGCACAACCTCCGTCCCCTCAAGATCGAGGTGCTTGAAATTTGTCTCCGTGGCATCTGAGCCTAAGAGAATGGTGCTGGGATGCGGGAGATTCTTTGCAATCGTCTCCACTTCCAGTTGGCTGTCGGGAAGCGGAACGAGCTGGCTTCGCTGTGGCCCTGAGATCGCGCGAACGATGGGATTGCGGTCGTCTGTATGCTCGGTCCACGCCGCGACTCCCACATATGGAAGTGCCACTGGCGATTGTGTCGCGACTCGCTTGTGGATGAGATCGAAGACAGTCGCGGAAGGCGACACGTCTACTGTGTGGGTCTTGACGACGTAGGAGCTGCCATCCTCCAGGGCGGCGAAAGGTAAAAGATGAAGCGCCCCGTCCGGGATGATGACGAGATCGCTCTTTGCCGTGTACTGCTTCACCGGCCCTAGCAGCTCCGAGAAGAGCTGTCGTGCGAGATCCACATTCTGCTTCTTTGCCTGGATCTCCTTCCGGTAGTGATTGACATCGGTTTCGATGGTGAACTTGGACGGCAGGCGGTAGGGCGTTACAGAGTCATGTGTAATCGCAAACGCGTAGGAGTTGGGTTCTGCCAGAACATACTCGATCAGCACCGCACTGGGCGAAAGCGTTCGTTGTAAATCTGCTAAACGCACTGGATGAGCGATGGCTTGCTGCGCCAGCGCACTTGGGCTGATGCGTAGTTCAGTCGTGTAAATTGCGTTTAGCAGCCGCGCTCTTGCTTGGGGATCGTCGGTCTGAATGAGTGAGAGATTCAGCATGTTCAAGTCCCGTTCGGCTGATGTTGTGGCATGGATGGGCTCGCGCTCGTGGTGTTCGAGGGCGTCTGTCTCGATGCGTCCTCGCACCTTCTCTAAGGTTTGCAGCGCTTCGTCGTATCGCTTTTGGGATGTGAGCGAGCCGAAATAGCCGGAATATACGTCGCTCATCTCAGCGAGGAGTTGACGTTGAATTCCCGCAGTAGCAGCGTGTTGGATCATGTTGTCAACAAGGGCCATACTCTTCCGGTAGAGCACGTCAGACTGCTCCGCGTGCCCCATTTTCTCGGTGATCTCAGCTTTGATTGCGAGGTTGCGAGGCACAAGGTACAGCTCGTCCGGAATCCGGGTGTTAGCTTCAATAGCGTTGTTGATCGCCCCTAGCGCGTCTGGAAGATCGTCCGCGTGTTCGTAAGCCTGGGCCAGAAGCCCCCCGGCGTCGGCAACCCCGCGGAAATTGGATATCCGGCGCGAGATTTCAAGGGTCTTGTTGTAGTCGGAAACCGCCGCATTCCAATCGCCTTGGTCACGCTCAACCGATCCTTTGGAGAGGTACAACTGGGCTTTCTGGCCGTCATAGGCTGTCCCTTGAAGGCGACTCAAGGATTCATTCGCGAGTCGAAGCGCGGCATCGTATTGGTGAAGTCCTGCTAGTGCGTCGATCTTGCCGTAAGTTGCGATGGCGGGATAAGCCACTTCGGGTGATTGCGCGGCTATCCTGATCGCCTCGTTGAGGGGCGTCAGAGCTTCTCTGAAGCGATGAAGTTGAACCAGACCCACGCCGAAGACGCTGGCGTACCGAACGGTCGCGGCTGGATCGCGTTCCACTTTTGACAGGCTCCATGCCTTGATGACCTGTTTCTTGGCGGTCTCGCTGTCGCCCAAAATGAAGGCGGCTATTCCCTGCTCGCCTTCGGCTCGTGTTGCTAAGGCAAAATGCTTGTCCCTCACGGCGAGCCGTTCGACTTGTTCCCAAGTGGATCGGGCCTGGGCCGCGTCGTAGTTGGTCTCGAACATCCCCCGGATCGTCAAAATGCGGAGCCTTGTTTCAGGATCTTGGGCTTCAGGATGAGTGAGGTCTTCCGTGAGTCGCCAGATGTTCGCGCTGAGGCTCGTTGTTTCATCGGGCGGGAGCTGGCTTACGGCGGCATAGAGGGCCTTGGAGGAGTGGTGTTGTTCCTCGAATAGATGCTGGGCCTTCGCGTAGAGGGGCTGAGCATCGGCCCAACGATTACCCCATGCCAAAGTGTCGGCGCGGTCGAGGAGACCTTCTGCTGAATCCGGGGTAGCTGAGCTGTGGTGCGGTGAAACGGTATAAAAATACACGCCAGCCGCCAGCACGAACGTAATGCCTAAAGCTCCTGCAAGTTTCTGGGCCCCACTACGAATAAACATCTATTGATGCTATGCTTTCTCTTCGCTTGTGATGCTTGCCCCGCCGCAGGTAAGAACGGCACGTCACCTTCGCGGTTAGGCCAAGGACAATCCCCGCCGAACGTAGTCAAGGCATCGGCTGTTCGCACCACTCGGGACGATCACGTTCAACGTAAGCGCACAAGCGCGAAGTGAGGCTGACACTGTGGTGGACGGCTGCAATCATTCGTGGTGAAGCCATGCCTTCATATTCCCGGTCTTCGAACCGGGCCGTCCGAACCGCTGCGATGAGGGCCACCATGAGTAAGCGCGTTGTGGCTGGAACGGTTGGTCTGATTCTCTCCGTCATGAGCACGAGGGTAGGCGAAGGTAAAGCGAAAAGCTAGTGCTTCTTTTGGAAGATGGCGTTTAGTTTGCTAACTTCGTTGTGGCGAGCTGTAGGAGCCCCTAGGAGCGGTTGGAGGATGCTTGGGGGGTCACTTCCCTGCTCCGGCAGGCACCCTGGCCGCTTTGTGTCTGTTTGCCACTACTCTCAGTGTTGGCCCATGCCGTCAAAACACCCCCACCCTAAATTGTTCCTGTCGTCACCCCAACACCATTTCAGACCGGCTCGAAAGTGCAAGCGCGTAGGAGGCGCTAGGACGGGGTGGAGGGTGCTGAGGGCTTATGCAAGTGCTTCCGGCGTCACCTGCCGTGCTTTCCGTTCGATTCCGGGTACTTTTTTCCGCGGGTTAGCGACCCGTTTTTGCCCTTTCCTTAATCAGGAAGGTTTTGTCTTTGTCTTTGCTTGTTCTGGGTTTTCCACCGATCCTCCCAGATAACTACAGGCGACGTTTCATTTACTAAGGAAGCAAGTATAGGAAGTTTTTACTACTTGCGGTAGTAACGCGTTGAAAGTACAAGGCTTATCTGCATTTCGGTGCGGTAAATGTACGCAAAAACTCTGTGGAAGTGCGGTAAATGTACGCGGCTGGTGCGGTAAATGTACGCAGATTAGGAGCGGTTCGAGTGCGGTAAATGTACGCAAATCGGGGTGCTTTTCACAAGGTCTTCTGTGGAGAAAACCGGGCTGCATGGGGGTGCGGTTAATGTACGCAGACCGGACGCGCCGGGGCGGGGTCGGCTCGATAGGTCATGGGCATGATTCTGAGGGTTGCGGCTAGGAATGCGAATAGACGCGCTTGGGTGAGGCGGGAACGGGAGTTGGTGAAGGGTGAAGCCAGATGCCTTTGTTCTCCTGGTCGAAGTGGACCCGGAGGGTTGGATAGGCGTTCCGAACGCGGGTGGTGATTTGCTTCCTCGATTCCGCGCGGAAGTTGTTGCGGGCGTACTTGTCGGTGAAGTTGTAGCTCGATCCGAATTGAGCGTGGAGTTGCGCCCAGGTCACGAGGCGGGACTTCCTGAGACTGAACATCGTGCGGGCGAAGTAGAGGTAGTAATCGACGGCAAGGGGGGAACCTGTGAGCAGTGGGAAAGCTCGGGTGTCGATTGGCACGGGGTTTTCTAAGAGGCTTTCGCGAAACTCATCTGTGAGGATGATGTACGACTCCCATAGGGCATCCTGATCGCTATGTGCTGGGTTGCCCCAAAGCACGATCCGCCGGGCTATCTGCTTCCCTTCCGCGTCGAAATGATCGCGGGTGACATCATCGGTCGTGACGGAAACAATGCAGGTGAAAAGGCATTTGAGCTGCTTTTTTACGTCCTTGATGTAGCGGCCGGTCCGGGGTAGCTGCAGCTCGTCTTCCATGAAGCGAGAGAGATTCTTGCCCAGCTCGATCACGGTCGCGCTAGGATGCCTCACCTGCCATGTTGCCACCCACGCGAGAATGATCCTAGGGAGGCTGCCGAACGGGATACCCTGGCGGCTGTAGTTGATGACGCGAAGCGTATCAACGCCGTTCTGCCGTACCCATTCGTTGCCTTTGACGGGGCGGTGTGGAAGACCGAACTGCGTGGTGAAGTAAGGCGTAAACCCAATCACATCCCCGTTCGTGTCTTTGTCTGGGGGGTTGCCGAGGATCTCGAACGATCTTTGTGCGTCAGTCGCTCGGCGGCGTTCCGCTAAAGGCTTGCGGGGGGCACTACCCTCGATCTTGAGTAAACGGCTCATCCGCTCTTCCCTTCCCTCGCTGCATGAGATCGCTGCCCTTTTCCTACTGCTTCGGCCCGGTTCGTTCTAGCCATTCGGTTAGCAGATCGGTCGTAAGGTCAGACACATCACGCACATCATCGGTCTGCGATAAGCGTACCCGAACATCCTTCATCACCTGGATCGGCAGTAAACCCGTCCATGACTTGTAAGCCGGGTTCGATCGCTTCGAACCCGGCTTCGTCGGCCTTCCTGGACGCGCCGTCGTCGTGTTCTCGGGCGGCGGAGGTTGACGTATATTCTCCAAACCTCGGAACTGGCTGTGTCTCTTAGCTGTGGCTGGCATAACGTAGTGCCTCCTTCCCTATCGCTTCATAAGCGGACCACCCGCGTGCTGCGCGAGGGTCTTTAACATCGGAAACCAGAACCCCCGCTCCTGACGCTCTCGTGAACGCCTTTAGTCTCGGAATCTCTCCTTTGAACACCGGTACGGCCAGCTCCTTGAGCAAGTCAGTCAGCTCCTTGCCTTCTGGCTCTGTGGCCGGAGGACAACTCGTAATTAGCACCCTGTAATGCTTGACGTTGAGCCGTTGGAACGCCTGGATTGTTTGCTGGAGACCGTCTGTGTCAAGAGGCCGTGGAGTCGTCGGAACGATAAGCAAGTCGGACGCCTGAGCGAGATACTTGAGGTCTTCGTCGGTCGGTGCTTGGGCAGTGTCGGTAACGCTGTGCTTGAATGATCCGGCCAGCTTGATCGCCATTCGGACATCGGCGATTTGGAACGGAAAGCCGTTCCCGCGCTGTTGCCACGCCAGAGCATTATGCGTAGGGTCACCATCGAATAGGATCGTGGCCCCCGTCTTCTGAAGGTACGCCGAGAGGTGGACCGCCGTAGTGGTCTTGGCGACTCCTCCCTTGATGTTCACGACTGCGAAATTCATATGCCTCACCTGTAAATATACACGCGTGTAAGTACGTCAATACGCCCCCGTAGCCGATAAACGTAGGCGAGACAAAGGCCACCAAATATGGCAAGCACAGGCGATACAGAGGACCCCAACAGCAACTCCGCAAGCGAAGCCAGCAAGTCTCCAGCTCAATTTCCAGTCGCTTCGCCGCAATATGATCGCGTATTGAGCGAATCCAAAGCCCACTCCCCCCAGAAGAGTGAAGAAGAGACCGAGCACTGTGTGCATTTTGTAGCCCCTGTGAGGCTGGTTGCCTCTGATGTTTCTAAGGTTGATGAGTCCCGCACGAATGTCTTAGATCATGGCAACGTTATAGCCTTCAGCGGCGGCAGCGAGTACCACCGCGTCCCAAAGCGATGTGAAGGTCGAAGAAACCGTAAAACCGTACTCGCGGCAGGTGTCGAAGGTATCGGCGATACGGCTCAAAACAACTTCGGCCTTCCGGTCAGTGGACGTATAGCCGTCGAAAGCCACGTCGCGGGCCAACATGCGGGCTTGGTCTTTGGCGTACCCATCATTATCGTTAGCAGTGAGATAGGTATAGAGGGCGGCGGTAGCTTCAATCAGAGTGCTCAATTGGTGCTCCTCCGCCTTGGTCGGCTCGAAGGTACGGCGCGGGTTGCTGCTGGACTCGTCCAGCATAGACAGAGGAAGGGTCTTGTATCCTGAATCAACAGCCATTGCGGTGTTCATGTTCGCGCGCTCCTGTGCGGTATGTGCTTCGTGATGGTTGGGGGCAGTGTTCCCGCACTGCCCACCCAATCCTTTCGGGAGCTATTCATCGTCTTCGTTCTTGGCTGCTACCCGTTCAATCTGTGAGGCCAGGTACTCAACCTCACGAAACTTGACAGTCTCCTCGCCGATCTTCTTCTCGTAATTATTGTTTCGTGCCTGAGCCTCGACGTAGACGCGATCACCCTTCTTGAACTTCAGGGCATACTTGCGAAGGTTGCCAAAGACCACAATGCTGTGCCAATCGGTTCGGGTCTGCGTGCTGTCGGCGTCATTCTTCCACCGGGACGTTGTTGCAATCGAGAACGTGACAGGTACGTTAGGGTTGGCTTGCTTGGCGTCGTTTCCGACATGACCCGTGAGAGTTACGCGGTTTAGATCGTTGATCACGGTGTGTTCTCCTGTGCGGCTTTGGTTAGGGCAGCGTTCCCGCGCTGCTGAGGTTGAGGTTATAGGCTTACTTCCTGCCCGCCTTTGATGTTCTAAGAACATCGTATTTGTATAAATATGTCAAGCCGTAAAGACACAACTCCCTAAAGTATTTCCGTCTTGCCGAGCCGTCCTATGGCCTCGGGCCATGATTAGAAAGGGTTGGCTTCTTTGACCGTCAAGGTAAATGCGGGCCGTCGATTCGTCGAGGAACATCTGGAAGAATTGGAAGGTGCTGATTGTGCTTTTGCTCATTTCGCCTCCCTACTGGCGTTTCGTCCTGTGGTATGCCAGGCAACGATCGCAGCGAGTATGACCAACAGACACCTTCTTTATGCCGCACTGTTGACAGAGGCCCCTAGCCTTGAGGTCCGCTTGCTTCCCCTGCATGTAGAGACGCATATACTCCGCCCAATAGTCGTGGCATTTTCTGCACATTTCGGCACGAGGCGTGCTTGAACCGCAGCAAATGTTCGAAGGACGCTCACGGGGAATGCCGCCTGGCTTGGGAAGTTTTCGAGCCATTATCAGTCCTCAAATTCAGCGGCACGACTTTCCCTTGCCGTGGGGATTTGTGAGCCGTCAGGAGAAATGCGATGACCAGTATTATCCTCGATTTGCGCGTGATACCACCTGGCCGACGTGGAGCCGTCGCGCCACGTGGTCAAACGATCCAAACATGCCTGAGCGGTCGCAAAGCTTTTATGGTGGTGTCCACAGTTGGCAAGCTCCTCATGGATCCCGGTCGATGCGCTCCAAGAGTTAGAGTTGCGGACGATAATGCTGTAAGTGGTGGGGGTGGATTTCATGCTGGCCTCCGTAGCCGTTTCAGATGGTTGGGGCAGCGTTCCCGCGCTGCTGGTGTTGAGGTTGTGGGCTTACTTCCTGCCCGCCTTTGATGTTCTAAGAATATCGTATATGTATCAATATGTCAAGTCGTAAAGACATAACTATGTAAGTATTTTTGTCTTGTCGGCTTGTTGCCGTTGCTTGCTGATGCTCCCAAAGCGGGCCGCTCGCCCGCCTCACTGGTGCTCGAAGCTGCGACCGAAGGATGGCTCGCGTCTTTCCAGCGAGACATCATAGAAAGGGTTGGCCTCTTTATGGCCGACGTTCTTGGGAGGCTTCCACTAGACCCTGATGGAGTCGAAGCTCTGTCATCGCTTCTCCTCTCATACCTTTATTCCTTCACAGGCAGCCGTTGCTTGTTCTGTAGGCGGCTTGCCGCCTTATAGGGTGCGAAGCACGATGGCCCGGCCTGTTTGGGATCGTCCGATGATTGAAGCGATGAACTTGAAGTTGCCGGACTGTTGATCGGCACCCCGTCCGTGAACGGGGCCTCCCGGGAGGGCCGCCGGAGGCCCGTTTTGAAGAGCTCAGGGGCGGATTGAAGGTGACCAGCGGAAGGGGGGACTTCCGCCGGATCGAATTACGAATCTTCTGCGTCGGGTTCTTCGGCATCGACAAAGGCGTCGACTTCCCCCATGGTCATGTTGAGGATCTTCATCAGGTCTTTCTTCTGGTCGATTAGGAGCGCTTCGCTGGGCTGCTTGTTCATATCTGCCAATGTCCAAGTGCGGAATTGTGTCATCGTCTTCTCCTTGATCCCCTCGGGGGATATCTACCTCGATACCGGAGGGAGTCAAGGGCGGCGCTGTGGGAAACGGCTTTATCGTTTTCCATAGTGCCGAGCGCAGCGTCCCTTTACCCCGCAGGTACGATGGTAGATCTCGAGGGGAGCCTCTCCCACACTCTAGCGACAGCCCGGTCAAGAACCGGGCCGGGGGGTCATGCGACCTATAAGGTCGCCGTCGTGGGGCGCGTAGCCCCGCGATTCTTTTCCTGGAGGGAAGGGGAGGATTTCACCCATTGCGGAGGTTGTTGCTGTTGTTTGTTTTTGGGGCGTTGCGGGGTATCCCCGCTGGGTTGGGGAGTCGGAAGACGAGGCCGGTGGTTTTATCTGCCGGCGTCGGCTGGAGCTGGGGAAGGGCTACGCCCTTCCCCATACACGCTTAGAGTTTGGAGGGAGAGGTACGAGAGATGATCTATTGGAAAATTGCGGTGAAAGTCTTTGTGACGGAGGACCATGCGGGCCGTTCTTGTTGCTTCAAGAACAGGCAACGGCAACTGCTGCCATTGAGGGATGAAGATGTGATGAGAGAGAAGCGATGAAGGTGTTTTGACTCCATTTGGGGTTCTGTGGAAGCCTCCCAAGAACGTCGGCCATAAAGAGGCCAACCCTTTCTATGATGTCTCGCTGGAAAGGCGCGAGCCATGCTTCGCTGTGGCCTCACAAACGTCTGGATTAGGTTTTGAATTGCCTGAGTGCGATGGCATCAACGACGGTAGCGGTTGAATCGCTGAGATAAAAACCCAAAACAGCGGTAACGTCGTCGGCCCTCGTCTCAACAAGAGAAAGGTGCGCCTGGAGGTCTGCAATCGTTGCTGTCATGGAATTGAGCAGCCGACGGACGATGACGGCGGGTGCGGCTACGGTCGCTACTTGTAAATTTGTCAGAGTGTGATCGTTGTTGTGGTCCTTGCCGATAAATAGCCAAGCCCGGGTCTGTGTGAGATACAGGTTCCCTGTTTTCGTTTCATACTCCACTTGACCGAGTGACAAAGGGCCACCGACCAGAGCGAATGGCGAAAAGCGTTCCGTGATGAGTTGAATGACAAACGCGGCCTGTTCTTGGGTCATCCATCTATCCACTGAATCGGACGATTTCGCCATTCCTCTTCTCGCCGTTTGATTTCTGCATTGAGCAACTTGTCTGGAACCTCTGTGACCCTCTTTTGCAAGGCGAGCCTGCGTTTTTGCTCATCAACCAGAATGTTGCTCGGCAAGGATTTCAGAACTTCCTTCCATTCTGCGGCAAGAACAGCTTGCTTCTTAGGAGCGTGAACGGCTTCCTTCTCGGTGGGCATTGGGGTCTCCTGTCGTTGGTTCGGTGCCTCATGGGGTTGTTGTTAGCGCTACCTTCCGGCTCCGTTCCTCAGCAGCAAGGAGAGCAGGACGGCGCCTTGCAATCCGCATAAGAACAGCATGATGTAAAGAGCGATGCGATACCTCCTGATGAGCGCGTTCGCTTGGTTTAGTGCCGCCGCTCCTTCCGTAAGAGCTTTCGTGATCGCTGGTGTGACCTGCTGGACTTGAACGTCGATCTCCTGCTTTACAGCCGCTTTCGCCGCAGCATGGATCTCCTCGAAGCTCGCACCCACCATCACAACTTGCTGCGCACCGAAGTCTTTCATGCGTCTCACTCCATTCAATGGGGTACATCTGCCGCTGTCTTCCTGGGGTATACCTGGCCTCCCACAGCAGACTAGCTGGGCGAAGACCAGCGTATATAGCCCATTACCGTGGTGTTGGCGAACTCACCTATCTAAGGGGGTGGATCGTTCGTCCAGGGAAAAGTGATGAACCAGGCCCACGCCGCTTCAACCAAAAGGCTTACGGGATACCACCACCAACGAGGAGACCGCCCTGGGTACTCTCCTAAAATCATTGGCTCCCAAGCGTAGTGGTAAAAGCCGAAGGTCATCGCCAAGAGCGACGGAACTAAGATCAACGGACCTCCCCAAACGTCGAACCACTTCTGGATACGAGGGCTTTGATGAAGAACTTGAGGCGGGTTCGTGGACAAGTTCATAGGTTCACCGGCTCCTGATTCCATATCTTTGGGGTATACCCCAACTGAACGTCGCCCATGCTGACACATTCGCGTTCGGCTAGGGTTACTTCTGAGCTATTCTTACACATGATGGCGAAAGCTAAAAAGCCTACCCGAACACATCAGCGCTCTGCGGTTGTCCGAAAGGGCATGGTCGTTGGCTACAAGCGCGTGAGCGCGCTCGACCAAACAGACCTTCGTCAGCTGGACGGTCTGGAAACAGATAAAGTGTTCACGGATAAAGCCTCCGGCAAGGACATCAACCGCCCGCAGCTCACTGCAATGCTTGGCTTCGTGCGGGAAGGCGACACGATTGTGTGTCACGCG
>JAABUY010002341.1_pt1 | contig 22772 bp, 18 predicted proteins | sample 5560271 | NCBI WGS metagenome assembly JAABUY01 (sample SAMN10711886, study PRJNA513374) | rock metagenome | isolation source: Antarctica rocks | place: Antarctica: Victoria Land, University Valley | reverse complement strand
GCTCACCTCGGCGGACGACAGTCATACCTGGAATCGGGTGCGCAGCGCAAACGCAACGGCATGGCGGCAAGTGGCCGTACAGGGTTCACTCGTCGCATTGGCAGATTTGAAAACTATTGCGATCTCCGCCGACAAGGGATCGAGCTTCCATCCGGTGGCCGCTCCCGCCGAGCTCACCATGATTGCTGCCCTCACTATCGACAGCGGCGGTCGTATTTGGATTGGCGGCCGTGAAGGCGTGTACCTGTCCGAGGACAGCGGTTCCAGCTGGCACGCACAGAAAGGGCTGTTTGTTCCTGATGTCAGTGGCCTTTACTTCGATCAGGCCAATAGCCGCATTCTGGTCACCTCCAACCAGCCAGGATCGCTTGTCTTCGGTGTACACGTGCCGGACATGACAGTGAACCACTGGGACTCAGGCTGGGTACTGCGAGAGGCCAGGCTCGTCGGTGACCACCTGGTCGGCATCACGCGTTATGACGGAATGGTTCTTCAACCGGGAGTCGTAGCCTCGCAGGAAGTGAGCGCGAAACGATAGCCCCACTCATTACGCACTCGGTATCGTTATCCTTTCGCAGGGTATAACCCAAGGCGCCTCCAACGATATCTGTTGATCGCTGGCCATTATGTACAGGCATTCGAACGAGCGGAGCACTACGCTGCTTTGTCCCTTGGGCAGCCACGGCGCATTTCCTCCGAAGCGTGTCGCATAGCTGGCACCGCTTCGCTCATGCAAGGGAGCTGTTCTCTACGGCTACGGCAGCAGGCCAAAGACGGCGACACCGCTTGGGGTACCGACATAGACCTTGCCGTTGACGATCAGTGGCGTGATGAATTTATTGCCGTTGCCGAAGCTGTCGCGGCCGTTCGGAGCCTGTTTGCTGTTGTAGAGTTCTCTTCCGAGGTCGGTCGCATCGTACGCGTGCAGAACGGCGACGGAGCTGGTGCCGCTCTCAACTGCCCACAGGATGCCGTCCGCGTTGCCGTTGGAACTGACGCCGGGTGTGGTGCCGGGATATCCAAAGCTGGTGCTGGAGGTGCTGGCGGGCACGGTGCTCAGCTTGGCGTTGCTGACGGGAAAGGCACGCAACACATCGTTGACGCCCCCGTAATACACCACGTTGTTGAAGTACGCGGGCATTGAAAATGCGCCGTTTGGAAGTGCGTTCGGTATCTCCTGATAAAGCTTGCTGTTATCGGCCGAGTTGAAGCCGCCCATGTGATCGCGATTGGCCACGTAGATAGTCCTGTCTTTCCCGGCTGCGACGAGCAGATGGTGTATCGCACCGGTAGCATCGGCTTGATCGGGCAGCAGTAGAGTTCCCCCGGAGCCGAGGTCGATGTCCGCATTGGACTCTGTGACGGTGTTGTAGGGCTCGAAATAATCGGCTACCGCGAGCTTTGCACCGGCTGTCGAGAGCTTAAGGATGGCGTTGCCGAAATCCCCATTCGCGGGGAATCCGTTTGCGTCAAGCGAGGTGTCGAGGGTGCCGTTCGCATCCAGCAGGTAAATATTTCCCGAGGTGTCCGCCGTCAGGCCTGCGCCACTCATCCAGATCGCGCCTTCGCTTCCGTTGGGTGTCAGATTCAAAATTTGTGTCTGCTGCAGCGTGGTCTCGCTGAAGCCCATTACCCAACCGGTGTAGGGCCGCTGGTCACAGTGAGATGTCCAGCCGAGGTAGAGCGTCTGGTTCAAGAGCAGGAGGCCAACACGCTCTGCGTACTGTCCGGGGGCGAAGTTGAGGGTACCGTTGATGCTGCTGTCACCGGTCCCGGGATAGCTGCCGGTGATCTCGCTGGGGCTGCCGGATACCTCGGCACCGGTGGTGATGTCGAGTTCGTGAAGGCGCTGATGGTAGGCTCCGGTGTTGTCTTTGGACATCGCGACGACAAAGATGGCGCCGTGGTCCCCATGCTTCCGGTCTATAACGGGAGTAGAGGTGATTCCAATCTCCGGTGCGATCTGGTTGCAGTTGTGCGGATCGCTGGTGGTTTCGCCCGGGCCTAGCGCGGACGCCTTCCAGAGCTGGGTGCCGATGTCCGCGTCAAAAGCGTAGACGCTGTCGTGTTCGCTGGCGACATACAGGACATTGTGGGTCTGCGAGCTGATGGGGACTGCCGAGAGGTAGAGGGGCTCGGCATCAACCTTGCCGTCGGTCGTGAGCGTCCTGAGCTTGCCAAAGGTTGGAGAGCTTACGTTCCTCGGAGTGAGAGCAGTTTCGTTCGGATTGAGACCGGAGCGTGCGTTGTCGAAGTGATACGTTGTAACCTCGATTCCTGTGGGCGCTACCACGTTGAGAGCGAGTGTGGCTGCGTGCTGCAACGTGCCGGAAGTGCCATTGAAGGCGACGCTTGTCGCACCCGGTGCAGCGCTCGCCCCGGCGCTGACGACGACGCTTTGCGTGGTGCCGGGCATAACTATGAGCGTCGACGGGTTTGCCGTAACGCCGGCCGGAAGCGCTGAGAGCGCAATAGTGACGGGCGCGGCAAAGCTGTTGCTGCCGTTGACCGATACGGAGATCTGCTGCCCAACGGCTCCCGTCGTGAGGGTGACGGCGGTGGGGGCGAGGCCAATGCTGAAGCCCGGCAAGGGCGCAGCCTCGACGTTAATGGCGATGGTTGCGTTATGGGTGAGCGGGCCAGAGGTCCCCGTGAGGGTGACCGTGGAAGATCCTGCGGCGGCTCCTGGACTCGCAGCGAAGTTGAGGAGCGGCTTCGGTACTGACGCTGAGCTGGGTCGGGGAGACCGTGATCCCTGCCGGAAGGCTCGAGGCGGTCACAGCTACGGGAGAGGCGAAGCCGTTGGCTCCCCGAATGGTCACGGATATCTGTCCGGGAGCGCCGCCCGGCGTCAGCGTGAGCACGGCCGGTGAAGCTGCGATGGAGAACTCCGCGAGAGTGGTCGGGGAACTGGCGGTGCCTGATCCACAGCCGCCGATTCCGGGGACAAAGCAGGCGCTGACAAACGTGAGAAGGAGCCCTCCACTGAGTGCCGTTGATGGCCTTGGACTCACGTTAGAGCGTTGCTTCCGTTTACAACTTAGGATGCCCATGCCATCTCCACGACCTGCACGCTCACTTGTTGTGAGTGCCCTGCTTTTTGGCAACAATGCTTCGTTCGGAGCCCAGTTGCTTCGCCCGTCGCTGGTGCGGTTCGCCACAGTTCTGGAGTACGCAGAAGCTGTTTGTTCATGATGCCAACTCGCACTGAATATCGCAGATTTGATTCAGAGCGGCAACAGGACCCCTCAACCTCCTTTCGTGGAGTTTGATGTCCTTAAGACGAGCGCAGCACCCATTCCGCCATTCCGACTTTTCGAGCCGCCCCGCGATCTCACCCCTCCCCTCTAACCTACTGCGCAGAGGCCGTCTTGATCGGGTACAGTGCGCGATACAACTCACGATTCCGCAGGATCGCCTGAACGTACTCACGCGTCTCGGTATATGGAATCGACTCGACGAACTCCGGAACATCCTTGTAGTCGCCGATAGCCATCCACTGCCGAACCGGTGTATCGCCCGCGTTATAAGCAGCCAGCGCATACTCCACCTGTCCACCATACCGGTTGAGCACCTGCTTCAGATTTGCTGTTCCAAGCTGCAAATTTATCCGTGCATCCAGCAGTCTGCCGGGCGAGAACGGCTTTACTCCCTGCTGCTTCGCCAGGCTCTTTCCCACAGACGGCAGCAACTGCATCAGCCCATACGCATTCGCATGACTGACCGCGTTCGGATTGAACTCGGACTCCTGGCGGATGAGCGAGGCCACAAGATACGGATCGAGGCCGTTCCTCTGAGACTGCTCCACCAGATCAGCCCAGAAAGGCTGGGGGAAAAGCAGATGCCAGTACGCCTGCGGAATGCGATCGACCGGCTGTGTGAAAAAAGCAATGCCGCTATGCTTCATCGATTGCAGCGCCCGCGAATACTCGCCGAAAGAGGCATAAATCTCAGCCTGCCCAAGATCTCCCCAGGAGGACGACGTAGGACTTGCGGATATCTCGGGACCGATGTATTCATTCAGCGCGGCGTTAGCCAGCAGCCGCGCCTTGGTAAGGTGAGGGTCGTCCTCCGGAAGCATATCCTCGAGCACCGGCGTCGCTGGTCTCCGGACCGAGAGCAGCACCGTCGACGGTTCAACCCCGGGCTGCTGCCCCAAAACTCTCATCCTCTGCCTGGCGAGCTCTGCATAATAGAAGTTGCCATACGACTCCGAGAGCACGCGATAGTACGCATACGCCTCCCCCAGATTGGACTCTTCGCCTTCAAAGATTCGAGCCCGCCAGTAGAGCGCCGCCGGCGCCTCGATGCCTGCCGGATACCTCTGTATCTGCTCTTCCATCAGGCGGGCTGCGTCGGGGAAGCGCCGCATCCGGTACAGCATCCAGGCCGACCGCCAATGCGCGCTCGGAGCGTACGTGCTGGTTGGAAACAGCTTCGTCAGCTCCGTATACCGCTCGGCGGCGCGGCTCGCGTCATGCCGCAGCAGGTACATGTTCCCGCCCGAGTAGAGGGCCTCCTCCAGCCACCGGCTCTTCGGAAACCGGCCCATCATCTGCTCCACCAGCCTGTCGTGGCCGGAGCTGTCGCCTTCGTTCCGAGAGATCTCCGACATCAGATAAAGCTTCAGGGCAGCGCTGTCGTCCCCCGTGTCCGGCAGCTTCTCTACCTCGCGACGGCTCAACCGTTTCAGCTTCAAATCGCACACGGCAGCATAGATCGCAAGCGCGTCCCGATCCGCGCCAGTCAGTGCGGAGGAGTTCTTCGCAATGGCATGGTACTGATCGCTCGCCTCCGCGTACCGCTTTGCATTGAAGAGCTGGTCCGCATGCATCTTCAGCTCCGGAACAGACAGATCCATCGCCATGGCCTGCATCTGCTGACGAGCTTGCGTCGCCTCGTTACTGAGCGGCTGCTTGAGGTAAACCTCACGATAGAACGCTGCGGCGCGCGCCGTATTTCCACTCGCCTGGTAGGCTCTCGCCAAAGTAAAAAGATACTCGGCATGCGTCGCCAGCGGCGTCCCCTCCAGGGGTGCCAGAGCCTCGATGGCACCCGGCCCATCGCTCTGCTGGAGGTGAAGATTCGCGAGCAGAAGAGGTGCGTTCTGGACGAAGATGCTGTCAGGATACTTCTCCTGAAAACGCTCCAGGAGCGAGTAGGCCTCAGGTCCACGATTCGCGCGATACGCCGCCTGCGCCCCCAGAAAATCGGCGTAGTCGTCAAGCACCTCTCCATTGCTGTTTGCTAGACGGAACGCGTTCATCGCTTCGGGGTACCTATGGTCCAGGGCCTCGGCATGGCCAAGCGCCAGGTAAGCCGCCGCGGCCGCCTCCCCCGTATGGTCCCGGGCATACGCTTCAACTCCACGGTAAGCCTCCGGTGAGCGGGTCGCCGCAAGCTGCTGGGCCATCGGCCGCAGCTGCGCAGAGGCAACAAAAGCGCTCCTGATCTTGATGTTCTTGAGCGCGGCAGCCTTGGACGTCGCCGCGGACCTCTTTGGGGTTCTCGACTTCCCTGCCCTCGCGCCTTGGCGGCCGCCTTTCTTTGCAGCCCCAGACCCAACCCCAGACGCGCCCTTCGATCTAGCTCCAGAGGCACGCGTCCCTGACTTGGCGGGTCTCTTCGTCGCTGCCTTTGAGGCTGATCTCTTCTGCGCCGATCTCGTATGCTGAGGCGCATGCGCCGCCGCTACTCTGCTCCCAAGGCAGACCGCAGCCACCCACAGGATGAGCGCCAACCATCGAACTTGCCGCGGTGTTCCCAACAGATCCCTATCCAAATGCCCGCTCATGACCCAAGAATATGCTGGCCCCTTGCGCTCAACTACGCCAGCAGGCACACCGAACCTCTGCGGATACGTCCGCTCCTTAAGGTGGCACTCTGGGGCAGCATGTACCTGCGTGTTTGACTTGTTCTGGCAGCAACGGTTACACCAGCCCGCCTTTTCTCATGACATGCGACGGGGTACTATGAGTCAGTGCCAACGCGGCAACGCGGTCGGCCTCTCTGGTTTTGAGGTTCTCTCCTTATCTGCATCGTTGCAGTTCCGCACCTTTTCGCCCATGTCCACCATCCAATCCCCAGTTACGGAAGAGATTCACCCGGACGTTGCGCTCGTTGCTCGCGCGAAGGCCGGGGATGGAGCTGCATTCGAGCAGCTGGTCCGGCAATACGAGCGTCAGGTTTTTCGGGTAGCCCAACACATCACACAAAACCGTGAAGACGCGGAAGATATCACCCAGGACGCCTTCCTGAAGGCGTACGAGAAGCTCGATCAGTTCCAGGGGAATTCAAAGTTCTCCACCTGGCTGATACGTATCGCTGTCAACGAAAGCCTCATGCGCCTCCGCAAACGAAAGACGAGCAAAACAGTGTCGATGGATCAGGACGTACAAACCGAGGAAGGGTCAATCCCGCGCGACTTCGCGGAGTGGCGCCCCAATCCGGAGCAGATCTTCGGCCAATCAGAGCTCGGCGAGATCCTTCGGAAGACGATCCAGGGCCTGCCTCCAGGATTTCGCTCCGTCTTTACCCTCCGCGATATCGAAAACCTCTCGACCGAGGAGACGGCGGATGCCCTCGGCTTGAGCGTGCCGGCCGTCAAATCTCGCCTTCTGCGCGCTCGTCTGCAGCTGAGAGAACGTCTAAGCCGGTACTTCCGGCAGCACAAAGAGGAGGGTCAGACCGTATGACCTGCACCGACTTCATCAGCAAACTAACGGACTACTTCGACGGCCAGATCAGCCCGGAACTCCTCGAAGAGGTGCGCGCTCACTCCGCCTCGTGCAGCCATTGCGAGGTCGTCCTCGACACCACGAGACAAACCATCGAAGTCTACCGGGACAACGAACTGTACGAGTTGTCCACCGAATTTCAGGAGCGCCTGCACGTCGCCATCATGGAGAAATGCAAGTCGCGCCTGAAACCCTGATCTCAAGCCTGGACCATGATCCCGATCTGCTCCCTCGATCCGTTCACCAGCACCCAACACACTCCCCGCATAGACCATGATCCTCTTTGAGAGGACGCACTGAGCGCCTACTTTCTTCGTGCACCGGGCGGTCTTTCTCGACATTCCCTTCGTCACATGCCTACAGCGGCAATCCCCTTCTGGCTTGAGGTTGTATGTGGATTGTAAAACTGGCGCTCCGGCGCCCATATACCTTCGTCGTCGTGTCGATCCTCCTGTTCCTCCTCGGAATCGGGTCGGCCGTCGTTGCGCCGAAGGACATCTTTCCGTACATCGACATCCCCGTGGTCACCATCGTCTGGACCTACAACGGCCTGCCACCAAGTGAGATGGAAGGCCGCATCGTCACCATCTGCGAACGTGCCCTCACCACCACCGTCAACGACATTGAGCACAGCGAGTCCGAGTCTTACCAGGGCGTCTCCGTCATTCGCGTCTACTTCCAGCCCACCGTCAAGGTCGAGCTCGCCGTCTCCCAGATCACCTCCATCGTTCAGACCATCCTCCGCGTTCTCCCGCCCGGCACCTTCTCTCCTGCCATTCTCAAATACGACGCGTCCAGTGTTCCCATCGTGCAGCTCGCCCTGGGCGGCAAGGGCCTCAGTGAAGAGGATCTCTACGATCTCGGCCTCAGCTTCATCCGGCCCCGGCTCGCAACCGTCAAAGGCGCATCCATCCCGCTCCCTTACGGAGGCAAGGTCCGCCAGATCATGGTCGACACCGATCCCAACCTGCTCTACGCGAAACATCTCTCCGCAACCGACGTATCGCTGGCGATCAATCAACAAAACCTCATCCTCCCCGCAGGCACAGCCCGGCTCGGTGACCGGGAGTTCGTCGTCAAACTCAACAGCAGCCCGGCTGAGATCTCCGCTCTGAACGATCTCCCCATCCGCGCCTCCAACGGCGCTCTCGTTTACATCAAGGATGTCGCTCAGGTTCGCGAGGGCTACGCCGTCCAAACCAACATCGTCCGGCAGGATGGCAAGCGATCCGCACTCCTTACCGTGCTCAAGAACGGCAAAACCTCGACCCTCGACATCGTCTCCGAAGTCAAGGCGGCGCTTCCTCGCGTCAAAGCCGGCCTTCCCCCCACCCTCAGCATCACACCTCTCTTCGACCAGTCCATCTTTGTTCGTAACTCCATCTTCGAAGTGGTTCGCGAGGCCTCGATCGCCGCCCTGCTCACCGGCCTCATGATCCTGCTCTTTCTCGGCAGTTGGCGCAGCACCCTGATCGTCTGTACCTCCATCCCACTCTCGATCGCGACCTCGCTCATCATCCTCACCTTGCTCGGCGAAACCATCAACGTCATGACCCTCGGCGGCCTTGCCTTGGCGGTCGGCATCCTCGTCGACGACGCCACCGTCGAAATAGAGAACACTCACCGCAACATGGCCGAACGCAAATCGCTCGTGCGCGCCATCCTCGATAGCGCGCAGCAGGTCGCCGCCCCGGCCTTCGTTTCCACCCTCTCCATCTGCATCGTCTTCATCCCGGTCGTCCTTCTCACCGGCGCCGCAAAGTATCTCTTCACCCCTCTGGCGATGGCCGTAGCCTTCGCCATGATGGCCTCCTACTTCCTCTCGCGCACCCTTGTTCCGACCATGATGCACTTCCTCCTCCACTCGGAACTCCACCTCTACCAGGAGGAGTCCTCCTCGAGAAAAGAAGAGGACACAAACTGGGTCTGGCGCTGGCACATGCGCTTCGACCGCCAGTTCGAGCGCTTTCGCCACCACTACAAACGCGCCCTGGAGTGGTGCCTCGGCAACGCCGCGCTCACGCTCACTATCTTCGCCGTCTTCGTCGGCCTCTCCCTCCCCATCGTCTTCCTCGTCGGACAGGACTTCTTTCCCTACGTCGACTCCGGCCAGATGCGGCTTCACGTCAATCCCCCCGAGGGCCTCCGCCTCGAAAACTCCGAGCTGTACTTTGCCGCCGTCGAAAGAGAGATCCGGCAGGTTATCCCGCCGGACGAGACCCAGCTCATCCTCGATAACATCGGGCTTCCCAATGGCGGCATCAACCTCGCCTTCTCCAACAGCTCCACTATCTCGAACTCTGATGGCGAGATCCTCATCGCGCTCAAACCCGGCAAACGCGACACCGTGCGGTACATGCGCCTGCTCCGCTCCGACCTCCGGCAGAAGTTTCCCGATGGCACCTTCTTCTTCACGCCCGCAAACATCACCAACCAGATCCTCGATTTCGGCCTTCCCGCGCCCATCGATCTCCAGGTTGTCGGCCGCGGCAAAAACAACTACGCCATCGCGCAGGAGCTGATGAAAAAGGTCGCCGCTATTCCCGGAGCCGTCGACGTCCACCTCCATCAGCAGGTCACCTACCCGACCATGCAGGTCAACGTCGACCGCAGCAAAGCCCGGCAGGTCGGCCTCACCCAGCAGGACGTCGCACAAAGCATGCTGATCTCGCTCACCGGCACCGCCCAGACCGCGCCAAACGAGTGGCTCAACCCGCTCACCGGGGTCAACTACCAGGTCGTCGTACAAACCCCGCAGTTCCGCGTCAGCACACTTCAGGACCTCGCCCGCACCCCCGTCACATCGCCCGCCGGCAACACCACCCAGCTTCTCGGCAACCTCACCACCTTCAAGCGGGACGCATCTCCCATCATCGTCGACCACTACAACATCCAGCCTGTCTTCGATGTCTATGCCGATGTCGATCAGCGTGATCTCGGCGGTGTCGCCTCCGAGATTCGCAAGATCATGACCGACACCCAGCGCAGCCTTCCCGTCGGCACCACGATCGAGCTCCGCGGCGAGGTTAAAACCATGCGCGACTCCTTCGTCCGCCTCGGCATCGGCATCATCTTCGCGCTCCTGCTCGTCTATCTCCTCATGGCCGTAAACTTCCAGAGCTGGCTCGATCCGGTCATCATCCTCATGGCAATCCCGGGCGCCTTCTGCGGAATCCTCTGGATGCTCTTCGCCACCCAGACCACCTTCAACGTACCCTCGCTCATGGGGGCCATCATGACTATCGGCGTGGCTACCGCCAACAGCATCCTCATGGTCGTCTTCGCCAACGACGAACGCGTCGCCGGAAAGAACCGCTTCGATGCCGCCCTCGACGCCGGCTTCACCCGCCTTCGTCCCGTCCTCATGACCGCTCTCGCCATGATCATCGGCATGCTCCCCATGGCGCTGGCGCTTGGCGAGGGCGGAGAGCAGAACGCCCCGCTCGGCCGCGCCGTGATCGGCGGCCTTCTCCTCGCTACCGTCGGAACCCTCTTCATCGTTCCCGTCATCTACTCGCTCCTCAAAAAAGACGCTCCCGTGGACTTCGACCGCGAGATCGATCAGGAGTACACGCAAACCTCGGACTCGCCTCGGGAGCAGCACGCCTGATGCCTGACCAGCAAAAGAGACTCGGCGACGATCGCTCCGACATCGGGGAAGACTTCCAGCGCGCGCAGACGCCCGCCGACCGCAGCCTCGGCCAGTCCTTCGAAGAGACCAACTCAAGCGGCAAGAGAAAGCGCCGCCAATCGAAGCGCCCGCGGCAGTCTGGCAACCGTCGCACCCTCTATTAGATCCTCGCCGGCGTCGCCGTTTTCTTCCTCATCCTCTTTGTCATCGGCTTCCTTCCCCGCCACCGCCGCAACCGGGAGACCGCGAAGAACGCCGATCAGCAGCGCAACCAGGTGCCCGTCATCGAAGCCCAAAAGGTGCAGCGGGCAAAGTCAGCCGCGGGCTTGGTCGTGCCGGGCACCACCACCCCGCTCACCGAGGCTTTTGTCTACGCCCGCGCCAACGGCTATCTGCGCAAACGTTACGTCGACATCGGAGACCGCGTCAGACGAGGCCAGGCCCTCGCCTTGATCGACTCCCCCGATCTCGATCAGCAGGTCGATCAAGCCCGCCAGCAGCTAAGCCAGGCCGAAGCGCAGAAACTCCAGCAGGATACCCAGCTCGCCCTCACCCGCATCACCGTCGAACGCTGGCGCGTCCTTGTGCTCAAAGGCGTCTTCTCCCGCCAGGATGGCGATCAGCGCGAGGCGGACTTCCAGGCCCAGCTCGCCAATGTCACCGCCGCACAACGCAATGTGGAGGCCTTTCGCGCCAATCTCAATCGCGTTCTCGCTCTCCAATCCTATGAAAAAGTAACGGCTCCTTTCGACGGAGTCATCACCGCCCGCAACGTCGATGTCGGCGCTCTCATCTCCGCCCAGGGATCCGCCAGCGGCATGGGCGGACCCTCCGTACAGACCGGCGGCAGCTCGCAGGCCGGGTCCGCCAACTCGTCCGGCTCCAGCGGAAACGCGCCATCGGCTGCCTCTCCGTCAAGCTCTACAGGCGGCAGCGGTGGCGCGCTCTTCAGCGTCGCTCAGGTGGATCGCCTCCGCATCCTGGTCTCCGTTCCAGAGAGCTACGCCGCCTCCATCCGAACCGGCGGTCGGGCCACGGTTCACTTCGCGGAGTTCCCCCAATCGGAGGTCGGCGGCAACGTGACACGAACCGCTGCGTCCATTGACCAGAACACCCGGACCCTTCTCACCGAGGTTCAGGTCGACAACCATGACCGCCATCTGCTCACCGGCATGTATGCCGTGGTCACCTTCAACGCGCTCGGAGGTCCTGGTCCGCTCACCTTCTCCGGCGATGCAATCGCCGTTCGCCAGGACCGAAACGTCGTCGCACTCCTGCGGGATGGTGTCGTGCACCTCGAACCCGTCGAGGTCGGCAGAGACTTCGGCCCAGCTGTCGAGATCCTGAACGGATTGCACGAAGGAGACCTCATCGCGGCCAGCTTCACCGACGACGTGAAAGATGGTGCCCGGGTGCAGGCCAGGGAGATGCAGATCGCAGGCGAAGCACCCGGGCCAAAAGGTGCACCCAGCCAGCAGGCTCCCCCGGGAGGCTCCACCCAGTACGGCGATCAGGCCGTCACCGACGGCAATCTGCAGGGACAAGCCGGCAAACAGCGCAACGCCGCCCGGCAAAACAAAGGCGGAGGCGATAGGGGCAAGTCTCCAAACGGGGCCAGCACACCATGAACTCTCCCCCCGCATCACATCACACCCGCACGCCCCGTCACCCCCGTACTTTAGGAAACCTTTGTCTGGTGCTGCTTCTGGCCTCTTCCTCCGCTCCCGCCCAGGGGACCCCTCCATCGCAAGACACTTCGCCAGCGGTGAAAGACACATCGCCCCTTGTATCTGAGGCGCCGCCGATCTCGCACTTTATCCCCAATCCCGATCCCGGTGCCCCCGCCAGTCGCCCCCATCCAGCCGAGCCCATTTCGCCCGGGCGTCTCCGTCCCATCGGCCTCAGCCCCTATCTCTTCCGTCTCATCGGCCCCTTCCACCCGCCCCGGGTCGCCGCGCTGTTTCCCGGCGCTGGCACACGTTTCAACGCGCTGGTACACAACGACAAGCTTCTCCTGACCTTGCACGACGCCATCGCCCTAGCGCTCGAAAACAACCTCGACGTAGAGGTCGAACGCTACAATCTCCTCCTCTCGGACACCGACCTCCTCCGTGCCAGGGGCGGCGGCTCCCTCCGGGGCATCGACTACACCGTGCAGGAGCCCCCCAACGGTGTCGGCGGCCCCGGAAGTCCGTTGCTCAATGCCACCGCCTCCACCGTCAACCCCACCACACCTGCCGTCACCGATCTCACCTCGCTTAACTCCACCGCCCAGGCTCAGACGAATCTTTCGATCAACGGTACCGGCCTCCCCTTCGCGCCCGGTCCATCCATCCCCCTCTTCGACCCGAGCTTGATCACAACGGCGGGCTACCTCCGCCGCTCGGATACCGTCTCGCTCGTGGCCACGGGCAGCACCGGGGCCACCCCCGGATCGAGCGAACCCGGCGCCTCCGCCCAGCCCGCTCCCCTGACCTTCCTCGCTGCCAACATCGCCTTCCTGCAAGGCTTCAGCACCGGTGCGCAGCTGGAGGCCACGGTCAACAACGACTCGCAGGTGATCTACTCCACGCACTCCGAGTTCGACCCGTTCTACGCTCCCAGCACCTCCGTCACCCTCACCCAGCCGCTGCTCCGGGGCCGCGGCCGGGGCGTCAACCTCCGCTTCATTCACATCGCCAACCTCAACCGCAGGGTCTCCAGGCTCATCTTCGAGCAGCAGGTCCTCGACACCGTCTACGGAACCTCCCGCATCTACTTCGATCTCGTCAGTCTCGGCGAAAACATCGCGGTCAAACAGGAGGCTCTCGGCGCCGCCCGCAAGCTGCGCCAGAACGACGCCGACCAGGTCGCTCAGGGCACCCTCGCTCCCATCGAGCTCACTCGCGCCTCAGCCCTCGTCAGCAGCAGTGAGTTCGACCTCACCCAGGCACAGGGACTCTACCGCCAGGAGGAGGTCATCCTCCGCAACCTCCTCATCCGCTCCAGCTCCCCCGTCTTCTCCGCATCCTTTAGCGAGATCGTACCCACCGACCGCATCATCGTCCCTGACCTTCCCGAGCCTGCCAGTCTGGAGTCCCTCGTCCAGCACGGGATCAGTCGCCGCCCCGATCTCGCCGGCGCCCGGCTTCAGGTCCAGGCCAACCAGGTCAACGCCCAGGCCTCGCGCAACCAGGTCCTTCCCCAGCTCAATCTCTACGGAAACGTCGAGACCCGCGGCAGCTCCGAAACCGCCTTCGAAGCCATCGGCTCTCCTGGCACAGGTGTCCCAGCATCCCGCAAAACCTCGCCCTGGGAGGCCTCCGCACCTCGACCATCTACCAGGGCGGCATTCAGCTCACCCTCCCCATCCGCAACCGGATCGCCGCATCGGACGCGGCGCGCGACACCATTCAGCTTCGGCAATCGCAGGCACGCTCGGAAAAACTCGGCGATCTGGCTCGGGAAGAGATCGAGACCTCCCTGATCGCTCTCGAGACCGCCTTCTCTGCCTACAAGGCCGCCACCGCCAGCCGCTTCTATCAGGAGCAACTCTTCGAGGCCGAACGCGACAAGCTGCAAGCCGGCCAGTCCACTGATCTGCTCGTCGTGCAGAACCAAGCCTTCCTCGCCCAGGCCCGCTCCACCGAGATCGCCGCCCGCAGCAACTGGATGAAGGCCCGCATCGACCTGGACCGCGCCACCGGCGATCTGCTGCAAAAGAACGGCATCGATCTGGATGACGTCGTCAACGGCTCGATCGCCCAGCACTGACATCCACCTTTGGCTAACCTCTTCTCGTCAAGCTGCGGGCAAGGTGCCAGCATCCTAATCGCCAAGACCACAAACACCCGCAAAGACCGGACGATGACCCATGTCCTTCCCACAGCGAAATCTCCTTCGTCGCCTCTTCGATCCCGGCCACGGCCTGCCCAACCATCTGCTTGCACGCTGGCTGTTCCTCAGGTCGCTCGGCCTCATCTACTTCTCCGCCTTCTTCTCGCTCCTCTCCCAGATCCACGGCCTCATCGGTCCACTTGGCATTCTCCCTGCCGGGGAGTACCTCGCCCGGGTCTCGCAAGCCCTCGGCCCCCTGCGTCTCTGGTTCGCCCCCACCCTGCTCTGGCTCTCCGCCAGCTCCCACGCGCTTACCGCGCTCTGCGGGGTGGGCCTGTTGGCATCGCTTCTCCTGGTCGGAAATGTGTGGCCGCGCGGCATGCTCCTGGTCTGCTTCGTGTGCTTTCTCTCCTTCGTCGCAGCCGCTCAGGACTTCTCCGGCTACCAATCAGATGGCATGCTGCTGGAGGCTGGCTTCCTCGCGCTCTTCCTCGCCCCGGCAGGCCTCCTGCCTGGCTTGGGCGCGGGCAGCCTCCCTTCCCGCGCAAGCCACCTTCTCCTGCTCTGGGAATGGTTCCGGATCTACTTCCAGTCCGGCATCGTCAAACTGCTCAGCGGGGACCCCACCTGGCGCAATCTCACCTCCATGTACGAGTACTACCAGAACGGTCCGTTGCCCACCTGGATCGGCTGGTACCTGCAGCACCTGCCTCACTGGTTCCACATCGCGACCGCTGCCGCCACCCTTGGCATGGAGCTCGTCCTCGTCTTCATGGCCTTTCTTCCGCGGCGGCGCTGGCGCATCGCCTGCTTCTTCATCGTCACCGCATGGCAGGCAGGGGTCATCCTCACCGCCAACTACGCCTTCCTGAACTACCTCGTTCTGGTTCTCGCCTTTCTTCTGCTGGATGACCGCTTCCTCGCCCGGTTCGCCCCCGCCCGTTGGCGCCCACCCCTCCATCGAGATCCCACCTCAGTTCCAGTTCCAGTTCCAGTTCCAGGCGAGGAATACGGGAGCCACACCGCCGCGAGCGCTCCTCTCCCACGCATATCCGCCCGTCTCGGTGGCCTGCCTCTTGCTATCAGCGCCCTTGCGCTCATGTGGATCTTCTACGCCACCCTGGTCCCGCTCGCGCAGATGTTCTGGCGCACCATACCCCTTCCCACCCAGCCCGTCGCCGCGCTCGAACCCTTCCGTATCGCGAACCAGTACGGCCTGTTTGCCGTCATGACACCCCATCGTTTCGAGATCGAGTTCCAAGGGTCGAACGACGGACAGGCGTGGGTCGCCTATCCCTTTCGCTACAAGCCGCAGGACCCGGCCAGGCGTCCGCGCATCTACGCGCCCTACCAACCTCGCTTCGATTGGAACCTCTGGTTTGCCTCCCTCGGCTCTTGGACCGACTACCCCATCGTCCCGCGAACCGAGGAACTCCTTCTCGGCAACGATCCCGACGTGCTTGGGCTCTTCGCCTCCAATCCCTTCCCCACCGCGCCACCGCGCTTTGTGCGGGCCACCCTCTGGCAGTACTGGTTCAGCACCCCGTCCGAGAAACGCGCCACCGGTGTCTGGTGGCGCCGCGAGCTCCTCGGCACCTACGCGCCAACGCTTACCCGCACCTCCGATGGCCGCTTCGCCATCGCCGAACACCCCACGCTCACTCACGCACCCGCGCCTGAGTGAGATGTGATCGAGAGAACAAGGTAGCGTAGAAGCGAAGAAGCCTCAGATAAGTTGTTCATATGGTGGGCACAGCAGGATTCGAACCTACGACTTCCACCGTGTGAAGGTGGCACTCTACCGCTGAGTTATGCGCCCCAGGCTGAACTTACGTTCCAGTATCTAGGATCGCGCCTGCCGGAGAGATCCGTCCCCGCTCCCGCAGCGCTACGTTCAGCATACCACTCACCCCGCTACCGGGTTACCTCCCGCCACCCAGGAGCCTTGGCAGCGCCGAAAAGGATCACCCAAACGGTAGAATAATACAGCCGATGCCGCAGCCCCCGCCCACCTCTGACACGCCACCCCCTCAACGTTCCGCCCAGATTCGCGAGCCAGGCTTCCCCGAACCGCAACCTCCGGCGAAGAATGGTGTTACCGAAGACATGGCAACGCTGGCCATCAATCCGAGGCGGTTCGCGGGCGAGCAGGCTGGGCCCCATCAAACCTTTGTTCCCACAGCTCCCGAAGCAGTCCACCCCGAAGCCCTCCACCCCCAAATCCTGCACCCCGACGGCAACTTCGTCGATATCGACGACGCCACCATCATGCTGGAGCTGCGCGCCGGCAACATGGCCGCCTTCGACTTCCTGCTCGCGAAATACCGCAAGCCGATCATCCATTTCATGTTCCGCATGGTCCACAATCAGGCCGTCGCCGAAGAGCTCGCGCAGGAGGTCTTTCTGCGCGTCTACCGCTCCCGCGAAACCTACCGCGCCGAAGCCCGCTTCAGCACCTGGCTCTACCGGATCGCCACCAATCTCGGCGTCAACCGCGCCCGCGATACCAGGCAGGAGCGGGCCGCCTCAACCGTCTACCTAGATGAGACCGACCCTGAAACCGGCTCATCGCCGGACCTGGCCGACTCCACCCCCGGCGCCGAGTCCGCCATGCTCCGTCGCGAGCGGATGAACGCCATCCGCGAGGTCGTCGATACCCTACCCGAACGGCAGCGCATGGCCGTTCTCATGCACAAGTATGAGGAGATGGACTACAAACAGATCGGCGATGTGCTTAAACTCTCCGAATCCGCCACCAAATCGTTGCTCTTCCGCGCCTACCAGACCCTGCGCGAAAAGCTCAAAGACTTCGTCTAACCGTTCGCAAAACTCCCGGTCGTGGCGAAGCACATCCCACCGGGCAGAACACAAACAGATTGGAACCACAGAGAATCAGAAAGGATTGCCATGAACTGCAAAGCTTGCCAAGCCGCTCTGCCGGATCTGCTGCTCGATCCCGCGTCGGTCGGCGCCGCTCGCGCCCGGGACCACCTCGGCGGCTGCCCCGCCTGCAAACAGGAGCTTGACTCCCTCGAGGCAACCTTCCATCTGCTCGATCGCTGGGAGGCTCCCGAGCCTTCGCCCTGGTTTGGCCAACGCCTTTCGGTCCGTCTCCGCGAGGAGCAGGCCGCGGCTCCCGCCGGTTGGCTCGAGCGCATCCGATCGTACCTGCTCTTCAACACCGGCCGCCAGCTTCGGCCCGCGCTTGCCGGCGCCTTCGCCCTCGCCCTGCTGATCGGCGGCGGAACCGCCGCGACTGTCTCCGGAGCCTTCCACGCAAAGCACGGGGATGTATCGGCCACCGTGCAGGACCTCCAGATCCTCGATCACAACGACCAGACCTTTCAGGCCATGGATCTCCTTCAGGACGACGGCCCAGTTGACGACAGCTTCCCTTCGCCCTCCAGCTAGCTCCATGCCCGTGAATGCCGGCGCCGTGGCTGAATCCGGATGCCCAGGAAATATCACCGGAAAAAGGAGAAGGAACCCGGTACTCTCTTCAGGAACGCGAAAGTGGGCACGGCACTTCGAAAGTGGGCCCGGGCACTCTCCGCAGCTTCAAAGGATCGTTATGCAGCTCCACTCCACATCCCGGCCCGCGCGGCTCACCCTGTCTGGATGCGCCCTCGCCTTTGCGCTCGCCTCCGCCGCCCTCGCCCAACCCGGCCAGCGTCGCGGACCCACCGCGCCCACCCACCCCTCGATCGGTCCTCAGAAGAGTCAGGAGCACCTCGCCCAGTGGATGGATCGCCACAGCAGCCTGCCCCTCCCAGACCAGCAGCGCGCCCTGGAGCGGGAACCCGGCTTCCACGACCTCTCCCCGCAGCTCCAGCAGCGCATGCGCGATCGCCTCACCCAACTCAACAACATGCCGCCGGAAAAACGTGAGCGCGTCATGGCCCGCACCGAGTCCATGGAGCACCTCGACCCGCAGCAGCGTCAGCAAGTCCGCGGAGCCATGAACCAGCTCTTAAGCCTTCCCCCCGACCGCCGCCGCGCCGTCGCCCGCACCTTCCGCGAGCTGCGCAGCCTCCCTCCCGACCAGCGCCAGGCCACCCTCAACTCCGATCGCCTCCGCAGCAGCTTCACCGACGGCGAGCGCTCCACCCTCTCCAACCTCGTCACCATCGAGCCCTACCTTCCGCCCCCGGCCACAAACCCCGCCCCTCGCTAGCTCCCCCGAGACCGCCCCGCCAGCTTCATTCGCCCACTTCCGGCTGTCCGCTTCCGTGATCTTGGTCATCCTGAGCGAAGCACCGCGAACTCGAAGGACCTGCGTTGCCTCTGCCCTCGTATCGCGTCATAAAAGTCACAGCAGAAATCGCCACACTGTGGCAGCCCCGCAGGCCCTAGCTCTTGAAGAAGTTCTTCGCCAGGAACAGCACATTAGCCGGCCTCTCCGCCAGCCTCCGCATAAAGTATGGATACCACTCCCCTCCAAACGGCAGATACACCCGCACCCCGAATCCATCGCGTTTTAGCTGCCGCTGCAGATCGCGCCTGATCCCGTACAGCATCTGGAATTCGAACGCCGCCTTTGGCAGCCCCGTCCCCTCCACAAACCTCCGCATCTGGTTCACGATCGCCTCATCGTGCGTAGCGATCCCGCAAAAGACGCCGCTCGACGCCAGGTACATCATCAGCGCCACATAGTTCGCGTCCACATCCCGCTTCCCCGGAAACGCAAGCTCCGCCGGCTCCTTGTACGCGCCCTTGCACAGCCGTATCCGTATCCCCTGCTCCACCAGCCGCTTCGCATCGTCCGCCGACCGGTAAAGATACGCCTGCAACACCGTCCCCACCCGGCCCCGCATCCCTGGCCGCGCATGCAGCCGTTCCGTCATCGCGATGGTGGCCTCGGTATAGGCCGAGCCCTCCATATCGATCCGCACGAACGAGTCCACCGCCGCCGCATGCGCCACCATCTCGCCCACGATGCTCTCCGCCAGGCCCACATCGATGTCCATGCCCACCTGCGTCAGCTTCACACTCACATTCGCGTTCAGACTCCTGCTCTCGATCGCGTCCAGCAGCTCGTGGTACACATCGGCGCTCGCCCACGCCTGCCCCTCCGCGGTCACGCTCTCGCCCAGCGAGTCCAGCGTCACCGAGATCCCCTCCCGGTTCAGCTGCTCGCACGCGCCGATCGCCTCCGCCACCGTCATCCCCGCAACGAACCGCCCCGAGAGTTTCTTCCCTATCGCCGAGCGCTCCGAGAACGCCCGCATCTGCCTATTCTGAGAGAGCCCAATAAATGCCGATCGCAGCACCAAAACCGACCTCATCCGGCTCTGCTCCAACGCAAACTCCGGCCTCTTCATTCTCCCACGCAAGCGGCGGCGCCGCACGCACGCTCATTCGGATCCACCCCAACCTCGACACGAGGCACAATCGACCGTTGTCAACTCGACGGCAGCAAGCTCAACACCGCCATCTCGGCCGCGGCACGTTCTAAGCCCGCTTTACTGCCTCACCTCGACCACCGGCTTCACCCCATGCTCCACCTGCGGCGTCACCATCTTGCTCGTATCTTTCAACGCCGCGATCGCCTCGTCGTACCGCCCGCCCACCGAGTTCGCCCGGATCACCGCCATCTCTTCCAGCATCTTCATCCCATCCCGGAGATAACTCATCCGGCTCCGCTCATCGTGCCCCCAGGTCACCGGCACCTCGCGAACCTCATACCTCAGCTTGCGCGCGATAAACAGGATCTCCGGATCGAAGCCCCATCGCTCGATCGTCTGCAGCCGAAAGATCACCTGGGCCGCCTCCCGCCGAAATGCCTTGAAGCCGCACTGCGTGTCCTTGAAAGGCAGGCCCATCACCGTCCGCGTGATCCAGTTGAAACAGCGCCCGAAGAACTGCCGGTAGAGAGGCTGATGTATCGTCTGCCGCGTCCGGTCCATCCATCGCGACCCGATCGCCACATCCGCACCGTCCGCGATCGCCGCCATCAACCGCTCAGCCTCCTCCATCGGAGCCGAAAGATCCGCATCCGTAAACATCACAACCTCGCCCGCCGCCTGCAACAGCCCGTTCCGCACCGAGTAGCCTTTGCCCCGGTTCCCCGGGTTCTGCACCAGGTGCAACCGCGGATGCACCTCCATCCACCGCTCCACAATCTCCGGCGTCTCGTCGCTCGACCCGTCATCGACCACCAGCACCTCCGCATCCCAACCCCGCTCCAACACACAACTCATCACACGCCTCAGCGTCGCCTCAATACGCGCGCTCTCGTTATAAGCCGGAATCACAATGCTGAGCTGCGGGTGTGCCATGTCGTTCGTGCGCCTCAAGAGGTCTCATTGCAACTGATTTTGGGAAGGCGCTTGCGCACCGCCGTTCATCATACTGCAACATGCAACTATTGGACGCTGGGATACAACGTTTGATGCACTTCCCCTCCGCCACAGGCAACTCGCCGCCCGGCCACCCTGCTAAACTCCTCTCCATGCCGGAAGACTTCGTCCCCACCCCGCCACCTCCCGCTCCGCAAGCGCCCCCGGCCCCCGCGTACGCGCAGTATGCCCCGCAGCCCAGCTTCGGCTACCCCTACGGCCCTCCCCTCGCCCCCCCGCCCAAACGCCGCTCCCCCTGGTTTTACGTCGGCATCATCGGCGGCTCCTTCGCCGCCGTCGCCCTCGTCTTCTCTCTCTTTTATTGGGCCGCCATGCGCTCCGCCAATCAGGATGGCGCCCCAGCCTTCGCCACCAGCACCATCGCCGTCATCGACGTCGATGGCGTCATCCTCGATGCCGAAAAGGTCGACACCCAGCTCCGCAAGTTCGGCGACGACTCCACCGTCAAAGCCATCATCCTTCACATCAACTCCCCCGGCGGTGGCGCCGCCGCCTCCCAGGAGATCTACCACGAGGTCCTCCGGGTCCGGCAGGAGAACCACAAAAAGATCATAGCCTCCGTCGAAAGCGTCGGCGCCTCCGGAGCTTATTACATCGCCTCCGCTTGCGACCGGATCTACGCTAACGACGCCTCCGTGGTCGGCTCCATCGGCGTCATCATGGAGTGGACCAACTACGGCGACCTCCTCCGCTGGGCCAAGCTCAAAAACGTCGTCATCCACGCTGGCGAACTCAAGGACGCCGGAGATCCCTCCCGCGAAATCACCCCCAGGGAACAGGTCTACTTCCAGTCCCTCGTCGACAATATGTACGCCCAGTTCGTCCACGACGTCGCCCAGGGCCGCCACACCTCCGACGACAAGATCCGACCGCTCGCCACCGGCCAGGTCTGGACCGGCCAGCAGTCCCTCCCCCTCGGCCTCATCGACAAGGTCGGCGGCTTCCGCGTAGCCCTCATCGACACCGCCCGCTCCTCCGGAATCTCCGGCGAGCCCACTGTCGTTCGTCCCGCCAACGCCAAAAAAGGCCTCCTCTCCCTCCTCACCTCCGATAGCCAGGACATCTTCCCCAACCCCAGCCAGCTCCTCAACCACGCCCCCGGCTTCTACTTCATGTGGAAGTAGCACCAGAGACAAAAGCTGGCACCCGCCGCCACTCGACCATAGCCCCCGTCACGCACCGCCTAACTATCGCCTTCAACTTCACCGCCAAAGCCCTGTCGTCATCTCGACCGGAACAACGAACAGCATCACCGTCCGTTGTGGAACGGAGAGATCCCGTTTTGCCCCTTGCCCTCCCTGTATTCTGTCCCTGCCTATCCCCACCCCGCCCCAAAAGCAATCCGGCGCCGCCCCGCATCTCACACATCGCGCGACACTTTTTCCTCTCAGGCAGCCGATCTTCCCCCTGCGAACATCTGACTTTGGAGATCTGTCCGTTTTATCTAAGAGGAACTTCAATGCCGGTGTCGACCTCCCCACGCGAAAGGAACCCAACGATGACCAAGGCCGACCTCGTCGAAAAGGTCACCGCTCTCGGTGACCTCACCCGGCGCGACGGCGAAATCATCGTTGATACGCTCTTCGAAGCCGTCATCGGAGCGCTCAAATCCGGCGACAAGATCGAGATCCGCGGCTTCGGCAGCTTCCGTACCCGCCAGCGCAATGCCCGCGTCGGCCGCAACCCCAAGACCGGCGACAAGGTCGAGGTCCCCGCCAAGCGCGTCCCCTTCTTCAAGCCCTCCAAGGAACTCCGCGACACCGTCAACAAGAAGACCCACGGCGGTGAGATCGACGTCCAACTCCCCCCCAAGGTCGAAAAAGAGATCGAAGAAGCCATCGATCCCCACCATCCCCCCGCCATGTAATCCGCCCCACCCCACCGCTCCATAACCTGCATCGCAACCCCAGCTAAAAACTCCACCTATCTCACCCCATCGCCCAGCCCCGCGATCGTCCGCGTCAACCTCCCGCGCCCCGTCCCTTCTTCGCCTCGCCTCAGCCGCCCTGCTCACGGCCGCCTTCACCTCCGCAGCCCCCGCCCAGCAACCCCAGAACACCCCCCACCCCGACTTCGCCCAGACTCCCGTCCAAAGAGACAACGCCCTCTCCACCTCCAAACCCGACGACACCGGCGTCCCCGAAGCCAACCCAGCCCGCCCCACCGTCACCAACCCCGCCCACATCCCGCCGGTCGGCTACCTCCAGTTCGAGCAGGGCATTCTCTTCG
>JAABUY010002340.1_pt1 | contig 22790 bp, 16 predicted proteins | sample 5560271 | NCBI WGS metagenome assembly JAABUY01 (sample SAMN10711886, study PRJNA513374) | rock metagenome | isolation source: Antarctica rocks | place: Antarctica: Victoria Land, University Valley | reverse complement strand
ACTTAGCGGTTAGCGGTTATCGTCACACGTCGAGGTCGCCAAGGCTCCCTCTCCAAAATACTAAAAGTTTGCGCCGTACCCTGCCCCCCGTAGGACTCCTTCGCTTGGTTTTTCGGTTCGTCCTACCCGTAATTTTTAGTTGAGTTAAGAAAATTATTTAGGGTTCAAATGTTCAGACTTTATTTTTTTTTTATTTTTTATTATTTGAAGCATTGAATTCAGCTCAATCAAAGCTACAATCATGTCTCTCAAAGTATGTGAGATAGTCAGCGCGCATATGTTGATCCGAGCGAGGGAAGGACTACTACTAGGGGGGCGACGATCACCCAGCGCAGTGAACCTCCCCAACCTCGATTACTAGGTCAAACCTTGACATTATTCAATTATTTCTGAAGCGTTGAATTCAGCTGAATCAGAGCTACAATTATGCCTCCCAAAGTATGTGAGATAGTCAGCGCGTCGAAATCAATCCGAACGGGGAAAGATGAAGACAGCTGAGCGATCGAGCCGATCAAACCCCTCATATCCCCGAACGCATTTGCTGCATCAAACCTGCGTATTTTCCGGGGATTTTTGAAGCGTTGAAGTCGCCTCGGCCGGCTCTACGATTCATGTCATAGAAAGTATCGAGCTCGAGAGCGTCTAGTAGAAGTTCGACCTATATGACGAATTGACCGAGAGGCATATGACGGATCGTCGCGCCAAGACGAATCGCCGCCGAGGGGATTGAAAGCATCATATGCCCATATGACGATCGAGAATAAGAGGTAGAAAATCACTTGCAGTCTATATGATTGCTTCACGCAGTTGAAACAATGAGTTTTAAAACTATGTATCAAATTTGTTCATGTTGATTACACATTAAAAAATGAATGTTCTAATTACTTTAAATTGCTTCAAAAGCTTCATTTTCATCATCATTTTTACTACTACTCTGAGATTCTTCATGATGATGATGATTATTCAATAGTTTAAGAAGTCAGCATCTTGTAACATTTTTAATTGCAGATGCAATCAGTTTAAACAATGCATGAATACATGCTTCATCATTTGATGACTTTATTTGCAGTTGCATCGCGAACTATTCATGTCTGAAACATTTCTAGAATGCAGATAAACATTCAGATCTATGCATTTGATTTTAATATACATTACAAGAGTGCTTTCTACTTTCTGAAAATCATCACGCATCTTTATCATCTTATTGCTCAGATGCAATCTTTGTGCTGAGATTACATTAATATCTGCGACACATTCTTTGTACTTTTCTCATCGTTAATTTCATTGATCTTTGTGATACTGTGCTATTGCAATGTTATTACTTATTAAAGCTGTCACAGAGAAAAATAATCATCTGCATCTCATCTGTATTCTTGTGTCTTCTCAAATTAAAATATTCAGAAGCATTATTTTCTTGATGATGAATGAGCAAGAAATGATATAATTAACTTTCATCAAATGAACATGTATTAGTTTGCATGCTTATCTGATCTCTTACATTCAATTATCAACTTAACTGTGTAGTGTGATCTTGTTCTGTAACATGTTCAAATGAACATGTAGTAAACTTATGTATGTTTCTGTCTTTAAAGTTTTGATGCTTATTCTTTTGAATGTTTCTGCAACATGATGCAGAGTCTGATTCTGAAGTGTTTTTTATTAAAAATATGTTGCATACGTTGCATGCAACATACATAAAACATGATCTTTATGCTGATTTTTCTCTTAGCGAGAAGTAGTTTTTCGCAGCAAATTCACAGTTTAAAACAAGCAAAATCTTTCATTACTCAAATTTCAACAGTTTACTTCTTAAACATGAATTGCAGATGTTTCATCAGCAATATGCATGTGTATCACAGTCGATTTCTTCTTTAATCACATCAATATACATTACTGTTCTTTTGAGTTATACAAACAATGTCTTTGACTAGAGATTAATTCTATCATCAAGACATTCAAGAGTCAGAACTCAGTGAAGAAATAAAATTCTTGAGATCAATAATCATCATCATTGTATATCATGTCTCGCAAATGCTCACTTCGCTTGTAAAGAATGCAACTCATTTATTTTGCATTATTTATAAAGATCTTTCTCATACAAATTGATTGTGTCTTATAAAAATGTTCATATGCTACACTTTTAATCAAACAGCGTAGTTCAATTATTCTTTACTAACTTGCTTGTATTTCTCTTCTCTTAATGAAGTCTTCTCATCAGCATATCATTTATATATAGAATGTTTATATTTGAACATCTGTTAAACAATATTAACAAAACTTTCAAGTTTGCTCATGTTGAACTTAATGAAACTTGTAAATTGCTTATGTTGTAGTAACAGACATGCAGTCTTAACAAGATTTATATGTAGTTAGCATGTAAATTTAAAGAATGTTCATGATTCAAGTTCTTTTTACTAATCATTCTCAATAAATTAAACACAAGAATATTCTGTCTTAGTTCTCATCATCATGATGACGAGATGCTGAATTAAATGATTTTCATAAGCGATTTCTCTCATAATTCTGCATTTTATTTAACTTTCTCATTTGCATGCAAATTACTTTGTAACATGTGCATTGAGATTATCAAAGTCTGCATGATTATGAAAACTCTGCACGCGATCAATGCACAGCGTTTCATCATCACACAACGCTTCAATGTTATTCAAACTTTTAATAATTTTTAGACTTTATTATAGTTAAAAAATAAATTTGTAATCAGCATCATGTACAGATGAGTTTTATTACTGATCTTTTTCTTATTTTAAGCTGTGAAAAATTCTGATGAATTTTATTCATCACTTCTTATTTAATCTTCTTTTTTTTGAAATAATGTAAAAGTTTCATAAATCTTTAATTGAATAAATTGAAAGTTATTAATAAATTAAACATTTTGTTGTATTGTAGAATGATTTGTATTTGCAACGTGACAACAGTAGTGATAAATAGCTTAAAAATAATATATAAAGTAATGAATAATGTGAAAAGATAATGCAATTTATTGCAAGAAAACAACAAGCAAACATGTTGTTTTATGTTTTTATTCTTAATTTTCTTGATGTCAAACTTAAATTCTTGATGAATCAAGTTGAATTGATTCAACTGTTACTTGAGTCACGTTGAATTAAATTGAAAATATGCTCAACTCAACTTGAATTGAGTTAAAAATGTAAGTAATTCAATTTAAGTATGATTTAAGTTTAAAATGTTAACTTGAAATTCAACTTGATGATCAGTTTAAGTAAAATTGATGAAAATAAATCATTCAATGATCATTTATATCTTTCGAGATTTCAATTTTAATTTCTCAATGAATATCAATAGTTTTAAAAAGATAATTTCTTGCATATGAAACTTACATTTGTTTATGTTTATCTGTAAATCAATCTTTTGTAATCACTGCAAAATTAATCATACATGTTATTTATACTTTTTCAGAGTCTTGCTGTAAATGATAATGTTATTTAAATAAATTTGACAAAACTGATGTAAATATTTAAACAATACATCATTCATGTAATGCTGATAGAAAGTAAATTCATTGATTAAATCAAAAAGCATTACATGATATTTGTATGAATTAAAGAAGATAATGAAGATAGTCAAATTCTCGCTGCTTGAATGCATGTGTAGTTTGTTAAATGCAATAATGATATTCAATCAAGTCAGATATTTGCTTTCTTGTATATGAATGAAAGTTTCATTTATCAATGACAAAGAATAGTGATTTCATTTAATCAAAGCATTCAACTTTCTATAATTTATACAGAAACATAAGTTATCATCTTTCTTTTCAATGAACAAAATGAGTAAGATGTAAAAGACAAAGCTTGAGAAAATAAATTCTTTGTTTAAATGTTTGATCAAATACTTTTTTATCTTCTGAAGTTTGTAATCAAACATCTTATAAAGTTTGCTTCAAGAAGATGTTTTCTTATTAATCAATTTAATTTTATGAATATAGAAATAATGAAATGATAGTTGATTAATTATCGTTCAATTGAAAATGTTTAAATAATCATGATACTTGAAGAGAAGTTTGACTTTGATCTGCTCAAAAGTTTCAACATGAAAAAGTTCATGCAGATTCATATTCTTGAGCTTATTTTCAATTGTACTTATAAGTTAATCAATTTTCAAAATGATAATAATAAAAATGTTTATATCTGATTGTTTAATCAGAGTTTTATAAATTATAATCTTTATTATTGCAATATTTATTGAATCTGAAAACTGTTTAAAATCTTTGATGTTAATCAAAGTTACATCATAAAATTTTGACTGTTTAACTGATCTTGATGACTTTTCAGTCTTGCTGAATGAGAATAATTTCTCGTTGAGTTGAGTGATAACAGAAGAAGAAGATTTCTTTAATATATGAGTAAAAGTTAAGCTCTTCTGTTTCATCATTATTCTTTCGCTTAAGAAAAAAACAATTAAGTGAGAATTGAAATTCAAAAATTGAAGAAAGTTAATTTACATATTTATAACTAAATTTATTTTGTTCATTCATGTTTTTTCTAAAATCATTTGATGTTGTTTTAATTAAGTAATCAATATAAAAGCAATGTTTATTGTATGATCTTGAATCATTAAATTCAAATAAATGACATGAGTAATGAGTTTTTTTGCATAATGATCATTAAATTCTCATATTGACTTTGCTTTGATCAAAGTCAGAAACTCAATTTGCAACTGATCATAAACAATTTGCGCGATCACTTCATTAATAAATGAATAGTCAACAGCTTCAGTATCAATCAATGATTTTAATGAGTAATTAATTTCATTGCTAGAAAGTACATATTTAATAGTCAAAGATTCAAAAGTAAAAAAATCATTTAACATATTCATTATTGAAGAAATTAACACATCTTTCATTGCATCTTTGATGAAAGTTACTCATTTTTTATCTGATCATTCTTAATAAACATTTTCTCATTCTTTTTATTCTCAAGAATGATGATTTCATGTAAATGAAGAATGAAAGCATAAAATGTTGAAGTGCTGATCTTATTTAACTAAAAGCAATTCTTAAATAAGTGATTTAAGATCTTGCATGTATAACAGATGATGAACATTCTTACTTAATTAAACTTAAAGATAGAAAAAATGATGAGTTTAACATAGTTGATTATTGAAGTTGACAGTGCTGATGAAAAAGTAATGTATTTGTCAAATATGATAATAAATTTAATGATTCATTGCTTGCTGTTGTCGTGAGACGAAGTTTCACTTCTCGATGATTCATGAAACAGCATTGATTCAATTGCATCTAGAATTCATGAAGATATTAGTTACTATTGATAGAGATTTTTCAAGCATGACTCAGTCACATCTTTAGAATTCATGAAAATATAGACTATCATTCATAGAGATTTTTCAAGCAGAGCTATTAAGTCACATCTTCAGAATTCATGAAAACATTGATTACTATTGATAGAGATTTCTCAAGCATGACTCAGTTGCATCTTCAAAGTTCATGAGAATATTGACTATCATTTATAGAGATTTCTCAAGCGAAGTTTTTCTTCTTTATTATCTTTTATCTTTTATCTTTTATCTTTCATCTTTTTTCTACACAAGATTTACTCTTCTACAGCGAAATATATTTAGTTATCTATTTATCTATTTATTTATTTAATCATCTGTATCTAGTTTATCTTCTAAATCTATCTATTTATTAGATTGATCATTGCATATGTTCATGCTCATTCTGTTGATTTTGAAGCTCTCTATATTGCATCATTATTCTATCTCTCAACATTGAAACTCAACGTGAAGATATCATTTTCATGATACTGAGTAAAGCAGTGATGAAACAACAGAAAGTGACACGTTCATCTCTGCAACTATGAACGCATGAATGAGCTTAAGCAAGCTGAACATGAACAGCTTAAATGAGTTGAACATGAATGCATTGATGATCTTTGATCAGATGATGATCTTGTTTTCAAGAGTTTGTAAACAGATTCTTCAGACTCTGCATTCTGATAATTGATTCATCACTCAAACATTGAAGTTTCAGCTCGATCAGCTTGAGAAGTTATTGAAGAAGCAAAAAACTGAATTGCATGAACATTGATAAATCATGTTTGAAGAGCTGAATCAAAAGAAAGCTCATGCTTTAAAGAAAGTTCATGCTCAAGAGAAAGCATGTACTTAAGAGAAAGCTCAAGCTAAAAAGATAGAAAAGAAAACTGAACATTTGAAGCTACTCAATGATGATGATGATTTGAATGAAATACATTGAATGTGCAAGCGAGAAATGACTCAACAGCAGACTTGAAAGCTTATTTGATCTGAATGATCTAATTCAACTTCATCTGCTTCGTCTGTTCAAGAAACTTGAGAATTCGTTCAGTTGTCAGCTCGAAAGTTCATTGTTTCTTTCTCTTGTTCTTCGTTTAGATCTTTGACTTCATCTACAAGCTCATTCTTTCGCTCGTCATCTGCTCGAGATTTGCAGCAATTCTACGCTCAAATCGCTTCTGTTTTCCCAGTCTCTTCTGTTCTCACTTCGATCTCTATCTCGCCTACTTGATCATCTGCTCGAGATGCTAGAGATTTACGCCGAAAACTCAAGCAAAGACTCTCTGTTTCTTCGTCTCGTTTCTCGCTGCGTACCTATCTTTCTCATAACTCATTTCGTAGCTCATCTCGCTACTCATCTGCTTGAGATTCTCGCCGAACGCTCACCCAAAATGCCTCTGTTTCCCCGTCTAGATCATCTGCTTGAACCTCGTCTCATTTCTTCTCTTCAAGATCATCTGCTTGAACCCTTTCTCGTAGCTCACCTCGCTACTCACCTGCTCGAAATTCTCGCCGAACGTTTTTCTCATCATCTATCTTCTCATCTCGTGGCTCACCTGCAAGAACCTCTTCTAGTGACTTGTCTTGAAGCTCATCTCGAGACTCATTTATTAAGTCGTGTTTATTCATGAAGAATTTATATGTCATGTTTCATAGACTCAGCAGAAAAGAACACACGTCGCAGAATCAAAGGCAACGCGTCTTTCTCAAGCTCACATATTGCTTTTCTGTCGAAATCTCGATTTCGCCCTTTATCTCTACCTCATCATCGCGTTTTCTAAAGCGATTTCTTCAAAGATCAAAGACGAAACTATTTTCCTGAATTCGATAGATTCAGTCAATCAGAAATTCACAGGCCTGAGCCTGCGAAATGCGAAGATCATGTGTTCGAACTCAAGCGTTGTTCATGTTTTTCATTTTTTATATATAAGAAAGTAAGAAATAAAAAAGTAAGAAAATAAGGAAAAACTAAGTATACAGTCGAATATTCAGTGACAGAGTAGATTCTACTACTTCGTAAGATCATACGGCTATCTAAACATCTCGTCGCTCTCTATGTCTCACCTTCGCTCTTCGCATTTAATCATACAGTCAAATATTCAGTGACAGAGTAGATTCTACTACTTCGTAAGACCATGCGACTATCTAAACATCTCGTCGCTCTTTATGCCTCACCTTCGCTCTTCGCATTCGACTGTACAGTCGAATATTCAGTGACAGAGTAACTCACCTACTATCTCGTAAGACCATGCGACTACCTCATATATCTCGTCGCTCTCAATTTATCGTCGATTTAGTGATTACTATCTCGTCTGATCGAAGCTTGCTCTAATCATTACGCAATGAACTCACTAGCGTTCACTGTGTAATGATTAGAGTTAGATCTTGATGATTCTATTCATTTTCGTCATGTTCAAAGCTTCGCTCTAGAAATCTCGTTCTCTAGCTATCGATCTACTAGCTAGTCATGTTCAAAGCTTCGCTCTCGCACCAGAAAATATCGCTCTCTAGCTATTGATCTACTAGCTAGTCATGTTCAAAGCTTCGCTCTCGCATCAGAAAATATCGCTCTCTAGCTATCGATCTACTAGCTAGTCATTGTTTTAATCGTCGCTTTGCTCGAGTTTATTCTATATCTTCGCCTTTGACCTTCGCTTTCGATTTCGGTTTCGATTTCGCCTTCGCCTCACTAGTATCATCGAAGGGTCAGATTGATGCTCAAGAGACGAGCATTAAATGAATGAGGAAAGAATGTCGTGAGGCGAAGCCTCATCTCTCGATGACTCATGAAACAGCATTGATTCGATCGCATCTAGAGTTCACGAAGATATTAGCTACTATTGATAGAGGTTTCCCGAGCATGGCTCAGTCGCATCTTCAGAATTCATGAGAATATAGACTATCATTCATAGAGATTTCTCGAGCAGAGCTATTGAGTCGCACCTTCAGAGTTCATGGGAACATTGACTACTATTGATAGAAGTTTCCCGAGCATGACTCAGTCGCATCTTCAGAGTTCATGAGAATATTGACTACCATTTATAGAGGTTTCTCGAGCGAAGTTTTCCTTCTTCATTATCTTTTACCTTTTACCTTTTATCTTTCACCTCTTTTCTACACGAGATCTACTCTTCTATAGCGAGGCATATCTAGCTATCTATCTATCTATCTATCTATCTAATCATCTGTATCTAGTCTATCTTCTAGATCTATCTATCTACTAGATCGACCGTTGCATGTGTTCATGCTCGTTCTGTTGATTTCGAAGCTTTCTATATCGCATCACTACTTTATCTCTCGACACTGTGTAATTGATAGTTAACTCACTGTTTATTATTCACATCTTGAAGAAAGTTCTTTAAATGAGTGAGTAAGACAAAATTCTTGAGACAAATCAATAAAGCATTCTACAAATGATTATTGATTTTATTTTGAAGATTGTTCATCAAAATATAATCATCATAGTTGAGATAATTGAATAGTTTCATGAACTTAAAGTAAAAGATATTGAAAGACTTGTTGATTTGTTTCAGAGCATTATATTCATGATGACACTTTCAATTTTTATTTAAATCATCATAAATTTTCTTCAGATGCTTGAATAATTTATCAGTTGATGTGTATGAATAAGAAATATCATGATGATATTTAGACTGATTGCGATTAATTAAATATCTGAGTTCGAATCAAGTATTTGACTCAAAAAGTATCAAGTCGAGTTGAAATTTTTTTGAAAAAGTGTTGAATTGAGTTGAGAAGTTGAACTTGAGAACTCAAGTCGAGTTGAAAAGCTTGACTCGACAATTCGACTCGATAACTCAACTTGACTCAACAAGATATTAGATAGATGTAAATAGCTTAATCAAACAGTTTACATGATTTTTCTTTATGACTTTCTATCATGTTTCTTCATCATGACTTTCTATCAAATGATCTTTATGTTTTTCTTCATGACTTTCTGACTCTATCAAAATTAAATGCAAAAAGATAATGCAAAGAGATAATGCAAAAAGCGAAAAAATCTCTATATTTAGCTCTCTTGACGTCAAGCTCAAGTTCTTGACGAGTCAAGTCAAGTTGACTCAATTTTCAGTCGAGTTGAATCAAGTCGAGTTGAAAATATGCTCAACTCAATTCAAATTGAATTGAAAATGTGAGTAACTCAACTTCGAGTCAAGTCGAATTCAAAATGTCAACTCAAAACTCAACTTAACGATCAGTCTAATGATATTTGATGAAGATGTGCTCAGTAACATCATCTTTTAATCTTAATATCACATAAATAATATGAATATTCTCAGTATTAAAATGATCAACATTTGTTTCAAGCTTATCATCAATCTTGATTCTTCAGTTGTTTCATGTCAATTCATCTTCATCAATGAATATAAATGAATTCAAAAACTTGAAGAATTTATGATGATCATTTTCAAATAAAATGAACAACTTTCATCAAGTAGAATTTTCAATAGAAGTTCATGATTCATTATTTTGTTATGCTTGAGACTGATCAGCTTGATGTTGTCTTTCTTTGAAAATTAATATTTCTTCTCATAATTGAGTGTTGATCTCTTTTAACATGTTGATTGATGAATGATTGATCTTTAACTGATTCAATCTCTTGTTATGTTTGATCTGCATGAAGATTCAATGCTCAATGCACTTCAAAGTCAAGTTTCATTAAACTTTAAACTTATTCAACATCTTGATAACATCATTGAACTGACTTTCAATTCATTGATGTAATTTATTCTTGTTCTTTATATTTCATGAAATTTCAACTTTCTTGACTTCATTTGAAACATCAATAAATAATATGAAAACTTGTTTATTTGCAATGCTTCTAAGCAATCAAGCTGATCATGACTTGACTGACTCAGAGTTGCATGTCATGATAAATGTATGTATGATGATAAATGTAAATTCAAAGAAGTTTTTATGAATTTTCTGATAAATAAATAAATGCAAATTTAAAGAATTTCTTGCAAATTAAAAATGATATAAATTTAAAGAATTTCTTGTGAATTTTCTGAATAAAAAAAGTAAATTATTTTGTATCATTTACATGTTGATAACAGAGTAATTGATAGTTCATGAAAATGATCACAATGCATTCTTTACTATTGATCAGAATCATTCATTGAATGATTGCAATTGCACATTTATACTAACAATTTATTCAACGTTTACATGATATAAGTCAAATCAAAAGAAGAAAAGAATTACTTAATATAATCACATTTTATTTTCTCATCATTCACATCTTTCTTTCATCATATATTTCTCTGCTTGATAAATGACAATCATCAAACAGAAGAACACAGTTTTCTGTGTTACAATCATAAGCATCACAGATGCGAAGAATTCATCTTCGTGATCAAAGATCAAAACATCATTGTATAAAATGTCATCAATGAAGAGCAGAGCAAGAATGATGAATTGCAGATAAACAGCACAGACATTCTCATCAAGAGTTTACTTAAGCATCACGCGCTGAATAAAAGCTATAAATTCATTATTGATATTATTGTTTCAAATTTATTATTTTGATGACGTGAAGTCATCATGTAGTTGACAAGTGATTTTCTCTCTCAGAAAGTTTTGTTCATTTGATACAAATAACTTAATTTCTCTTATGAGTTGAACTTAAATTGATATCATAAGAGTGTATGAATTACAATTACAATTACAATTACAAAGTAATTGATTAAGCATTTATTTAATGTTAAAAATTAGCATAAAGTGAGTCATATGAGTATCATTTAACTAGTAAATAAATGCTAAGAAAGAAAAGTATCTACAGAAAAGAACTTGCAGCTTATATGTGTATTTCTGATCTTTGTGCTAAATTCTAAAGAATTGACATCTTACACAGATGATGCAGAGACTCAATGACATCATCTTTAACTTAAATACTCACTAGACTCAATTAAATTGATTGAGATTGAAATGAAGATTGAGACTGAGCAAGTCTTAATTAATATGCAATTAACACGTTAAAGTTGATTGTGTATTGATTAGAATTAGACTAAATCAGAATCATAACAAATACATATAATATATATTCATTCAAATGAAGATGATGCTCGATAAAAGATTCAGCTTGACTGAAAACTATTAACAAATGAAGATAACTGCTAGTTGACTTGACTTGATCAATGTTGATCACTAAAGAACAAGAAGATTAAGCAGAAAAAAGAGAATAAATAGATCATTTTCTCTTCTGTTTCTCTCATCATCTCTTTCTGTTTCTTTATTCCTTAGAATTCAGTCAGAAATGCGCTTTTGTCTCACTCACTTACTTCATAGATTCAGTCGCTTAGATAGAGAGAGTGCTTGACATCTCAGAGCGGCTTTCAGGGCAAATTTTAGCTCTGAAGATCGTCAGAGGCCGTCGGGTTTGCCCAAACACATATAATATATACTCATTCAAACGAAGACGATGCTCGATAGGATCGTAGCCTCTGCCAGCCATGAGTATCTTCCCCGGTTTCTCACCAACTCTCCTCACGAGGGCTCAACCAGGTCTGGAGAGCAGTATGCTCGCCGAAGCTCAAACAGCTTTTCAAAATCTGACTACAGAACATTCAATACTCCGATGTAAGCAGTTCCTCGATGCTCTAACACGTTTTAATCTGGCTGAAGCTACTCAAGGAAGGCAATGACGTTCAACACGTGTCTAGCTTGTGTCTACATTCTTGTTGAATCTTTTGAACCGTTGATAATTTTCATTGGTACATACCATGGTCACTATTTCCTCGTTAGTCTAGTAAGCTAATAGATCAAGGCCTGGCTGAGTATGCATTCTACTTCCTCACTGTCTTCGGAGGCCTACTACTCCGCCTAAGGGAGCCATCGTTTCTCCGCCCATATCAACCCATTGTTCTCTTTCCGATAGTATTTTGTGTTGCCAGTCTCTTTTTGGTCTTGCGGGGCCTGCTCTTTGCACCTGTACAGGAAGCTGTCTTAGGGGCGCTAGTAATGCTTGGAGCATGTTGGCATTTTTACAAGTCCCGCGATCTGAAGCAATGCGGTGGCGCGAGCTTTCGACCGAGGAACGTGAGGCTCCGGTAGGCATCCTAGCAGAGGAATGAATACAAGGAATCATGAAAGCCCCTATCGATCATACTCCTTAGTCTAGATTTAGATTCTGGCTCTGATCTGTTGCATCGCCAATGACCATGCCTAAATTGATCAACATGGTGTTCCTTCATTCCTCTACTATCGCACTCAATTAAGAATCGAATTCTAATACCGGCAAGAAAAGTCAGTTAGGGCTTGATTTTATTTCAAGTTTACGCACACTGCTGCGTCGAAGAACTTTGATGAAGCTCAGCACAAATTCCTAAATATGGTCTCTAATTCAAACATAAGATATGTGTAGCATTCTAGAGCTTGAATTGTGTCTTATCCCATCCATGTAACTAGACCCACCTTGCAGTCCCTCTCAGTCTTACTGCGTGAACTCTCTGGCAGCCTTGATATCCTGCTCGGTCAAGTGCCGTTGCACGCCAGTTGTTGCCACTTTCCCCTGGATGGTTGCCTGCGCCACCTCTTTCAAGAACCCCACGTTAGTCACAGTGGACTTCCAGTAGCTGATGTAGTTCGCCTTGACTTCTATCAATGTCATCCTCGGGTCTTCTGGCCCTCCGGTGTGCACCCCATCACCAATATCTCCAAATCAAGCTGAGGTGCCCTTGCTGTATACCTCCTTGATACGAGGGTCCTCATTGTTGGTGACCGTCACGTTCCCGCTCACGCTAACCCAGTCTTGCGAGCTGCTATTTTGGAATGTGATCAGGGCTTCCTTGCTGTGCTCGATGTCCTGGAACTTTTGCGAATGTTTATTGGCAAGTAGGAGGAAGTCTGGTCCTTCGCGCTTGGCAATGGCCATGCTGCGTGCGACCGGTCCGACGCCAGGACGAATAGTGGTGAGTAGACCAACCTTGAGGCCGTCAACAATCTTGTAGAAGTCTTGAAGCTGCTCCTTCTTAGGAGTAGTATCGTCCCACTGTTTAGCGACGCTGGGGTCGGTCTTGGAATCGATGTCGGACTGCTTGAGTGATTCAGGCATTCTGGAGACGACTGATGCTTTGGCTACGCAAAGATTTTGGATATGGTAATTTAGAGTTTTCGTTTGTAGTATTCAGTGAAAGTGAACGAAGAGCAGATGTAAGATATTCATGTAGTGAAGGCGTGGTATGGACCGACGTGAGAGCCATGACGTTCTGTAGCTATTACATCATGACCGGCTAGTTGAATTCCCTAGGTACTTTACCTGACAATAGCACATCTCCCTTTCGATTGGGGGCCATCGCGTGTAAGATGAGATCATTTGTACGCACATCTCGGATTCGGTGTTTGTTTTTGCGGCCGAGTTTAGCTGTGGACACTGCGGTTCATGTACAGCTCCGAATTAATGATGGTTGCAAAGGAGTTCATGAAAAGACATATTCTAGTCTTCGGTCGTTTAGAAAAACAGCCTCGGCATTTCGGCAACAACGTGAGTACGGGATACTCTAAGTTAACTTCCTCATCCTGAACTACGAATAGCCATAAGCATTGGTGACTGCCCTGCTTCGATACTGTCATGTTCAAACCTCAAGCTCTTCAAAGTACGAGCTCAACAAGCATATTCCTTACACTCTTCACATAGACGATGATCTGCTTCATGTCACAAAGCAAAAGCTTCGATTATCACGCTATCCAGTCGAGCTAGTTGATCTTGCAGAGGATGATTGGAATCAAGGTGCTAAGGTCAAAGTCGTTCAAAACTTAGCAGACTATTAGAGAGACGGATATGATTAAAGGGCTGAAGAGGTGCTTCATATCGTGTCCTCGCATTCTGAATGTTGCTGATCGATCTCTGATCGCTAGGCTCATATCAAAGCCGAGTTTACTCACTTCAAAGTCGAAGTCGGCATCCCTGGCTACGGACTTCAAGTCCTACATTTCGCCCACCAGCGCTTCTCTCGAACGGATGCGCTCCCTCTTCTCATCGCACATGGCTGGCCTGGCTCGTTCCTCGAATCTCGCAAAATTATTCAGCCTCTCACTGAGCCTTCCTCTTCCTCGGCACCCGCATTTCATCTTATCATACCTAGCATCCCTGGCTATGGCCGTGGAAATGCTCCTGAAAAGTCTAGTTTTAGTCCAGTCATGACTGCTCGAGCATTCCATCGACTCATGGTGGACGTTTTGGGGTACAAGCGTTATTTGACACACGGAGGGGACTGGGGCGCAGTCATCACCAGATCAATGGCCATGCAGTATCCGAAGCATGTGCATGCACAGCATCTTACGTTCGTTCCATGTGCGGTGCCACCATGGTACGAAAACCCACTCGCAATGGGTCGACTAATCCTTAATTCATATCTTTACTCGACCGCGGACAAGAAAGCTCTGGATAGGTTGCAATACTACTTAAAGGAACAAAGCGGATATTTGGGTCAGCAATCAACACGTCCGCAGAGCCTTGGGTTTGGGCTCGGAGATTCTCCAATCGGCTTGTTGTGCTGGTTGTTGGAGAAGTATCATGAGTGGATGGACGTTGAAAATTACGATATGCCAGCTAACGAGTTACTAGCATATGTTATGATGCACTGGATGCAAGGAGCTACGCCGGGCCTAAGGTATTATAAAGCTGCGTACAGCGAGAAGGATCCTTCATCGGTGCAAAAAGCATCTACGTCATATACCAATACACCGACGGGAGTGAGCCATTCCCAATGGAGATGACATCGCCACGAGAGTGGGCGGCTGCTGTAGTAAATCTACATTTTTGGAAGAATCATGAAACAGGTGGACATTTCCCGAGTGTCGAGTGTTCTGAGAAGCTGGTGGAAGACATTAGGGACTTCTTCTCGCTAGAGATAGTCGAATCAAGCATGGAGATGTAGATCAGAGCTACTAACAGATCAAAGACCTTCTCTTCCCTTCGTTTGCACTCATAGAGGCAAATTGATGGTCATTTTGACTCCAGCTTTTCCAGAAGCGATTCTGGGTAAGACTTAGTCTCTGTGCCGATCAGGTCACCTGAGGACCTTTAACAGTGTATTGCTCTTACTCTTTGGGGACATGGAGACCATGTCGCATCTGCCATTCTTATGTTCCACAAGGAGGAATGGTAGCGAGGGAAACGCAGGTTACGGACCCGAGGTGTTCTCTGGTTGTACACTTTAGTTGCATTCAATACGAATGACCACTCCAGATTCCAATTAACAAAGGCACGCCAATTCCCAGTTGGCGAATAAATCCGAAACGGTCAACAATTCTAAAATCGTCGAAGCTCACTTGGTCGATTCGTGTGAATCAGTTGGTGATAGCGGGAGTTGCCAACGACTCACAAAGCTACACTCATGATTCCTATACTTCATGAGCTACGACCATAGAGCCTTGATCGAGAGTAGCTCAGAGAGGCAGAACGCTTGTGGTCTCGATATCTACATCAAGGCGTGATAAAGTATGAGCAGAAGAATTAACCGACATCGATACAGAGAGCCAAAGCAAGTACTTGAGTCTTTCTAGGCCTAGGTATGAATCAGGAACCCCAGTACCGGCAGCGCATTTAAACTTAAATCGCCTTGCGCTCTACCAGCTGAGCTATGCAGAGTGCGATTGCAGAAATCTGATTAGTCGGTCCAAAACTAGATCGCATAAAGGAACGACTTCATGGTAGTCAACGGCATCTAGTGGAAAAAAAAATTTGAACGACCCTAAAGAATATGTATAGTTTCCAAATGCTCGGAGATCATTACACATCTCCACTAGGGCCGCCATCGCGGTCGACAATTCGGTTATATCCCGGTCGACCTCATTGGCGGGTACATCGACGTTGATGCTTTGCAAACCACCTTCGTAGATATTGCTTCCGGAGACTTGGTGACTGGAACCGCTATTTTCCTTGGTTAGGGTGTTTGGGTCCCAGATTTTGTCCAAATTTGGGTCATAGGTCACGACTTGGTCTGCGCTACTTCTTATGCCACCGCTTGCTTCCATGCTTGCCGTTGGCGATAGTGTGGGGCCCTTGTGCAGATACCTGGATCATGTCTTCAACAAGCTTCACGAGAGTGGAAGAAGAAAAACATTTAGCTGTTGTTGGGAAGAAGACATCTATGCCCATTTTAAGGTCGTCCCTAATTCGTCATCAACGCAGGCCTCGAAGAAAGTATGAATCGAGCCGTTTGGTTCCCTACACAAGACTTGTGCGGACTAATTACACATTTACAGGTAGAGCTTAATGCTTCTTACACGGGACATTGATGCGAAATCCGGGAGAGAGCTCTTTTCGAGATCGTTTTCAGAGAAACTGAACAACTGAATAAACTCAACAGCATGTCATAATTATCTCTAGAGAGTTAACACGTTAATATTAGATCTAATTAGGGCCTTAGCACCCATGGGGTTGGGCGCTAGGTGGGTGCCCTCCATATAAACCCACTTCAAGATGTCGAAAACAGCCCTCACAGCGACGAACCTTGTTCTGAACAGTTCTGAAGTCAAATTTGTGAAAAGAATTACGCTTTCTTTGCAGATACAACAGAGAATTCCTTTTTAACGTTGATTGATCTGTTCATATCGGTATCAGCATTCAAACTTAAAGTCTCAATGTCTTCGTGAAATCGGTTATAGCTTGTCCCCGCTTTTTTGTTGGCTTCCACAATATTTGAAAGTGGGTAATGCTCATCGTTGGGGCGTTTTGTCGCGCTGTCGTTGTCTGGGAGCCGCAGCGATTTGTGGCGCAGAGATATATGCGAGGTGTTTTTCAATAACGAGGACAGGCCCGTTGTGATACTCCTTATCCTGGATAGCAAAGGCTGCATAATGGGCAAGCAGGCGCTGATGATCCCAAGGTCTGGTTCCAAGGATGACCAGATCCCATCAGCTGCTGATGTGTAGGAAAGATTTTTCGGGTCAAGATTGTGAATTGAAACAATGCGGAGTATCGAAACGATGCAGACGCTATGTCCGTGTCAGTGTCTCTCCTGTTGCTGGAAACATTATGAGGGACTCACAATGCGCCGAGTCCAAAGATGAAGGTTAAAGCAATCTTCTTAGAAGTTCTCATCTTGACATTGTCAGCTGGTCTGTGTCAGTCAAAGCAGCAATCATATTACCTGCAAGCTCCAAAGTAAAGGCATGGGGAGAACGACAACCGCAATGTCGAGTGCCAAGTTGGCGATGCCGATAGCAAGATAGAGAGTCTCAGTATCTCCGCATGAGCCCTCCAAAGCAGGATACCAGTTCTTGGCCAGTGGGCGGCAAATGAGTAATGTTGCCAAAATTACAATGATCCCATGACAGATCACAAGTGCCGTAAACGTGTAGGTGACGATCTTGAAGACCTTGCCCCGGAACATGTTGGTGTAGAAGTCGAGCACAGAGAGCTTGACCATGGCAACTGCCACTCCGTACAGAGCGCCTGCGGCAACAAAAGCCTGTCATCTGTTAGATTTCTTTGATTGGGAGTGTTGGCGTCAGGTAATCCGAGCGACCTTTGCAAGTACAACCAATTCCTCTTCACTGACATTGGTGTTATGCTGGCCTGCTCCGCCATTGAACACAGCAAGCATTACCGCGATGTTGAAGCCCCAAGTGAAGAGCTAGTAAGTGTCAGTGAGCTGTAAGTACAGTGCACAATATAACACACCAATGCAACCAATACGAGATAATCGTTGGCCTTTAGGTGAGTGTTCTTGATGTGGCGGGCCCAGAAACGCCCAAAGACGGCAACAGTCGCCAATGAGGGGAACACAAAACATATAACAAGCAAGCGGATCGCCATGGAATCAGAAGAAGATACTGGAGCCATTGCGCAAAATCTTTTATCAAAGGTACTTGAATCACGGGTGTATATGTTATGACGGAAAAGATCTGAGAACACTGCTCCGGCTGGGCTATATTATAACAGTTTTGCCAGTGAGTCCACGTCACTGTGGCACAGACATTCATGCACTTTCCTTGCAGAAGCATGTACGAGACGTTTTACAAGGGTTCAAAGAGTGGATTGTCATATGACCCCGGTCACTTCGAGGATTCTCATCGATTGCCTTGCCCCGGTGGTGTAGTACTCATACAAGGCTAGAGGGCAGTAGTCCATTCCGCCTTTAAGCCAGGTTTTTGTCTTCCAACATAATTACACAAGGTCACATCATAAAATTCTTCAAGAGTGTTAAGAGGGGAAGGAAGGCGGAGGCTTTTACAAACATGTACTGCGTGCACTGTTACTGCACATCTAAGTGAGGGTTTCTCGGTGTCAGGGTTTTTGGTTACCTTTGCGAAGCCTGTGTCCTGTGCTAGTATAGATGCTGTGACCAATGCTATTATGCTATTCGATCACTACTCTTTCACGGCCCTTCTACGGAAGCAAAGCTCAAGCTGCCCCGGCACTGCCGTGAACTGATCCATCATGTCTTCTTCTACCTCATGGCCGTCAGTCCCCGGAATGAATCTAATTTCGTACTTTGACACCAAGAGAGCCGTAAGGTAGCGTAATTCGAGAACAGCCAGCTTTTTCCCTACACATCCATACCGACCTGGACTCGGTATTTAGCAATGGTATGGTACCAGGGCAACAACTGGATGGATTGCTTTGCTAGGGTGTGGACAACATACCCTGTGCAAATGGCCTGAACGCTCTGCGATCTTTCACCATGCTTGTTTTACTATACCATCTCTCGGGAACGAACTGATCTGCTTGTTCGTAGCAGGATTCCACTGAGAGCACGTCAGTCGGGTCCCGATCTAGAAGAGCTGAGGAGCGTACATCTTTCGAGTGTGTAGCGCGGCGTAACAATTGTGACATTTCCAGGGACATAATGTCCCGCAATTACCAGGCCTTCGGAAGGTGTTTCGCGATATCCACCAGTAGGAACGGGTGGATGTAGTCGTAATACCTCATTGATAAAGCCGTTCAGATACATCAGGCTCTCGAGTTGCGGTAGATTGTCGATATCCACATCTGAAATCTCACGGAAGAGCTTCTCGGCGCATTCCCAATGGCGGGCAAGCTCATAGAAGATAAAGACCAAGGTTGGAGCAACAGTATCACTAGACATGTGAATAAGAAACTATGCAGAGAGCATCAGCGGTATTGCCTGCATACCTGCCGGCAATAACAATTGCAATAGCATCTCCGTTTAGCCAATGACGGTCTACCTCAATGCTATTGTTCTTCTGTGAAGCATCAATCAGCCATGAAGCGATGTCAGACTTCTCATCCTGACTCTGATTGTCAGGTGTCAGTACGACAACTTGTTCAACTGGAATCGAATTACCTGCATTGATTCGCTCTGTCATGCGGTCTTTGCACCATCTTGTCATTGTGTGCCAGTCGCCAATAACCCAGGTTCGTGGGAAGAAAGTGAAACCGATGCGAGCAAGCCAGGGAATAGAACTCAAAGTCCCAAGTACCGTCATTGCCCCGCGCAGCTGCACCACCACCGAATGCCACCGCTTCTCCTCAAGCATACGAAAAGACTTTGCAAAAGCAAAAGTCCCCATGACGTCGAATGAGAACCAATAGAACCACTCCGAGACTTTGACCGGCTTATTTTGAGCACTGGCTGCCGCGACGTGATGCTCGACGAGGTGAGCATACTCGATGACTTTTTTACTGTAAACTTCGAGAGCTTAACAAATATTAGCATAGCATATTCACATAGAAAAGCGTTTACCTTTCGGCGTAAAGGCTTGATCCCATATCCGACGTCTCTGATCATGAGCTAGCTTGTCTCGAGTGCTGTTGATGGCGATTTCTGGCAGCAGGAAGTCATACCAAACTGCTTTCGTGCACTTGTTGCCCGCGCCATTCATAAGATGGGAGGCTCCGGGATCCACGATCGTGAGTTCATTCGGTCCTTCGATACAGCGTCAGCATTTGAGAAGTAGATGGCCGGATAATTGTTTACCAGTACGAATGATAGGTCCATAGTCCGTGTACAATCGATCGAGTAACAAGTGGTTCTTGGCTGGCAAGCAGTGATATGCGTGCCAGAGCTTGCTAACTCCTGCCAGGAATGGGCCATGGAAGCCTCGTAATCGATGGAAGTACACCCGGTATACGCAAATGCTGGCGAGTAACCCAAATAAATAGAGAGCCACATACCAACTAGCCTTTAGAACGCCTTTTGCACGATGGCCCTCTTCTTTATAGGCTCCGACGACCAGTGTGCTAGTGCAAAGAAAGCCATAAGCGCGGACAATATTTGGCGCTTGCATGTGCCATTCTCCTCGAATAAAAATACATAGATGGGAAAGAATGCCTGCACTCAGCGCGAAGAGGGAGCTTTGGACAAGAACAGATATTGCCATTTCAGCTCTGGTAAGCAGTTCTAATTGGAAACTTGATAGGAGCGATCAGAGAAGAATTTCTCACACAATATACAATCTAAATGATGAAATCCACTATCCCAATACCAGTAGCCTTACTTCAGCTCGAAGCTTTTGCCAAGCCACACAGCATGGAGGGGCTTTCGAGCAGCAAAACGAGGCAAGCCATGGTCCGCTGATCGGTGGATGACTGCGAGTGATAGCACTTATGGTTTTATGACACTGAAGCGATGAGTGCACAGACGAATATAATTCGTTGACGGGCTAAAAGATGTAACCGGAGAATTTCAGCCGTAACACATAACGTAAAAAGAGTTCTACCGTGCCACAAAAGCAAGATATTGATTGGTACCGAAGGTGAACGGAGCTGCAGTACGCATGAGGCTATGTAACATGTACCAGAACATTAGAGCGACCAGAATGCCACACACTCAGCATCTGGCAGTGCTTGGTGCCAGGAATAGGCAGACGACCAGCATGTTTTTCATTGTACGACCGCAAGTCCGGGGATACCTTCTGTTCTTGGTCATCTCAATGTGCATTAGCGCGATTGCAGACGTCATCTAGGCTCTTCAATGTTGTCTTTCCTCATTGCTTGACAACCATCACACTCAGACTTCAATCTCGTGCCATTGCGCCGCGTCTCAGGCTTCAGCTCCAGACTGAATTCTGTAGACCATAATCTGTCACCGCCCCACTTCAATGCACGTCTTGCATCCGTGATGCGCAGTAGTTTAACGGCGCCCGTTGTTGAGGCGACCGCGCGTTACGATCTATTGGCGGTTCGAGCTTTACATGCACTACAAGATCCCGAATCGTGTTCCGAAGGATGCAATCACATGCAACATGATGGCACAGTAACTTTGCCGTTCTGGCCTGTATGGTGACAACAAGGCACTCCGCGAGACGTGGATATGCTGTCATTTTCAGCCGTTATTTGCCTGATTTTGAAGTGTTGTTGTATTCGGGGTCAAAGCATCTCGCCCACTCTTTTCAGCTTTATGGACAAATTGTCCTCGTCCTGCACTGTTGTTGAGCCGTTGAACCCCAGCCTCGGGGCAGTTGTATCACGAAACATATCTGTTCATGTTCGAACATAGAAGCTGAAAGCTCCGAGTTCAATACCTTCTCTCAACATCAGTTATACGCAAGGAACATGAAGCAATATTTTCCTATCTTTGGGTCAAAGCCTCAACTCGAACCTTCACCTCAGCTCAGAGATATTCAATCGAACTGCGAAAGCTTACATCTGATCTCTCCGGCATCAATGGCTCAGCATCTGTATTCGCTTTGGCTTTTTAATTTGAGCGACCTCAAGACAATTGTGGGCCCCAGCACAATATCTAGCACGGTCATTGCTCTCTCCGCGCATCGATTCCACCTGCCACCATCTTCACCAATTTCTATCGCCGGTAGGGTCCCTCTAGCCGTCTTCTGGTGTTGGATAAATCTTCTCCCATTTGCCATCAGCAATCAATGCCAGCCTGGCGCCATTCGCGAGGACCTGCTAAACAAGCCTTGGCGACCGCTTCCATCCAAACGCCTTTCACCAAGCCAAGCCAGAGTGTGGACGTCAATTCTTTATCCCCTTGCCGTGTGCGTGAGTGCTTTTCTGGGCGGCTTGAAGCAGTCTCTGGCTCTGATCTGCTTTGGCCACTGTTATAATGATCGCGGCGGCGCGGATGTAAATTTCCTTGTCCGCAATATCATCAACGCGGCCGGCTTCATTAGCTTTGCCTTTGGGGCAACGGATGTACTGCTGGGAGGCTCCGTGCCGCTTGCGATGTCGCTAGCAAGATGGTTTGCTACTATCGGATTTGTTGTCGTGACGACTGTGCAAGTCCAGGACATGGCCGATCAAGCCGGAGATGATGCCCGTGAACGACGCACACTCCCTTTAACCATCGGCGACGGGGTAGCCCGCTGGGTGATTGCATACGCTGTGCTTACGTGGAGCTGGCTTTGCCCGTGGCTGTGGGCTGCGGAAAACCTAGGGTATATCGGCCCAATTGCCCTAGGTGGGAGTATTGCAGTTAGAACATTGGCGTTCAGATCTGTGAATAGCGATAAGACAACGTTTCGCTTGTGGAATGCTTGGATGGTTTCGCTCTATATACTTCCATTATTCTAAATAATTTCTGGAAAAA
>JAABUY010002338.1_pt1 | contig 22806 bp, 32 predicted proteins | sample 5560271 | NCBI WGS metagenome assembly JAABUY01 (sample SAMN10711886, study PRJNA513374) | rock metagenome | isolation source: Antarctica rocks | place: Antarctica: Victoria Land, University Valley | reverse complement strand
GCGCGGGCGCGCCGGGCGGCGCACCCAGGCACTCCAGGATCAGCGCGAGCAGCGCGCGCGCGAGCGCCGCGCACTCCTCGCCGGACGCCGCGCCGGCCTCCGGCGCGCACTCGGGCGCCGGCGCGGCGGCGCGCGGCGCCGGCGCCGCGCCGATGATCTCTGCCAGCGCGGTAAGCAGCTCCTTGGCGCGGAAAATCTGGGGCTGCGCGCGCGGGCCGCCCGCGGGCTGGTCGGGGGCGCGGGCGTATCCATTGGGGTGACAAGCAGGTGGAGGCTGAGCGCAGCTGGAGCACCCGCAGGTCTAGTCTGTGATCATGTGAGGACTTGCCGTCTGTGGCACAACCGGACCCAGCCTCGACACGCGACAGCCCTGTGACGACAGCTCGCAGTGCCAAGCCAGGCGGGACCAGGGCACACGGAAGGCTGCGCATCAGTGCAAACCCATGGCAGGGTCGCTCGCGCCGCACCGTGAGCAGGCGCCACAGCGTGCTGCCCTCCAGCAGCAGGCGGCGCGCGGCCGCGGCGCCGCGCGCCGGATGCTCCGCCGGCGCCGCACCGGCCGCCAGCCGCGCGCGCAGGTCCCGCGACAGCTCCGCGACCACGTGGCGCAGCAGCAGAAACTCGCCGAACAGCTGCGCCGGCGCCGGCCCTGCGGCGCGCGCCCGGCGGTTCGGGCCAACAGTGGGCTCACACCGGAGGAGCGGTTGCACAAACAGGGTCTTGCAGGTGCAATGCCACTAGGGTGAGCAGGCCGGGCACCGTTGACCCCAGGGGAGGTTCACTGCCCGCCCGCTCGGCACCGAGGCTCACAGTGCGAAAGTCTCACAAGCGCCCGCATGCCGCGGCGCCCAGCTCCCGCGCGCCACGCGCCCGGCCCGCCCGCGGCGCCGGCGGTCACCTGCTGCGGCGGGCGCCGCGGCGCCGGCGCGCGCGCGCGCGAGCGCCAGCAGGCCGGCGACCAGGTGCGACAGGACCGCCGGGCCGCGCAGCAGGTCGCCGGTGGCCGCCTCCGTGTCCGTCGCGTCGCACGGGTCCGCGCGCAAGCTGCACGCCGGCCCGGGCGCAACACTCCTCAGGCGAGGGGCGGACTGGCGGTGTATAAATCATCCGGCGAGCCTCGCGCGCTCCAGCATGCCGGCCAGCCGCCGCCGCGGTGCAAGCTGCAGGCTGCAGGCTGCAGGCGCTAGCTGTGAGCGCGCCGAGCAGGGCCCCTGCTGGTGGGCCCTGCGGGCGCCGCGCATTGGGCGCAAGCACGCCATATGGCTGCCATCCACGGAGTGCTACGAGCGCAGGGACGAGGCGGGCTTGCCAGCCACACCACATGCATGCTTATTAGCGCATGACCGCGGCAGCGGCAGCGCCACTGCAGCACGACACGAAGCCCGGGTTGCAGGGGCAGCACGCGGCTCCTCACCCCCCGCTGATGGCGGCACCGGCCAGGGCCTGTGTCCGGCGGCGCACTTGTCGGTGACGCTCCACGCGTGCGAGCTGACGCGCACGTAGCGCTCGGGCGGCTGGCCATCGGGCGCCGCGCGCTCGGCAAGCGCGGTGCACGGCTGCAGCGCCGCGAGCTGCTGCAGCAGGCTGCGCGCAAAGTCATGCCACCTCCCTCGGGTCAATGTGTGGGCATGCACACATGCAGCCCATGTAAGCGGCTCTCGCAGTGTTAGCGGCTCTCGCCGTGCGCCGCCTGACCAGCACCGGGCGGTGACCCGGTCGGAGCGAAGCGCAGCTGTGCGCGGTCTGTGCGCACCCTCAGCATCAGCGCAAAGGTGTTGCTGTGATTGAGCAGCACTGGGTCTTCGCTTGGCTAATCCGGCGCTTGCTCCCTACGCAGCAGGAGGCGCGCGGGCCATGCAAGCACTTGAGAGGGCACAAAGTACCCTCCTCCTGCCAGAGCATGTACCCCAGGTATGTGCCCCGCGGATCAGGATTTTTATACGTGCAGGACTGGTTGCGTCAGGCCTTGCCAAGTGCCATGCTCAGCCCGCACCTGGCGGCCTGGAGCGACAGCTCGGGCGTGGCGTGCAGGCTGTGCATGCGCATCATGCATATCAGGCGGCGGTGCGTGATCCTGCGTGCGCGCGCCGCGCCTGGAAGCACTGCGCGGCGGAGCAGCGCGCGGGTGCGGCAAGACACGGGCACTGCAAGCGGCTTGAACCTCATTTAAGTACCACCAGAGTTGGCCACTTTGCCTAGACGAGGCCCTACTCTGCAGCAGTGCACCAGCATAGAGGCAGGAGATTTCAGCGAGGCCGGCTCCAAAGCGCACTTGTCGGGGACGAGTCCGCAGGTCACCAGCTGCTTGAGCACAGCCAGGTAGTTTGCCCCTGCCGAGCGCACATCGTGTCACAGATGGCGCGTTGCTATGCTTGCTGCTTATTCTTGGACAGCGCTGTTTCCAACAAGTGCCAGAGTCAGAGAGACTCTGAGACAGCAGCCTGGTTACTTGAAAGCTTGCGCTGCCCAGGTAGGGTGTCGTGACAAACAGAAGGAAGGACCGCGCCGTCAACATCAGAGGCGTGGCCAGCAGAGGACGGCCGCTCAGCACCAGCCTCCTCGTGCTCTGCGCTCGCGGCCGGCGCGCGCCTGGCTGTCCGCGGCCGCAGCAGGGCTGCATCCTGCTTGTCTTTCCTGAATTTCGCCTGCGCGACGGTCGGATGTGGAAGAGTGGTCAGACTTTCAGTTAGACGTGCGGGGGCAAACATCAAGCGCGAGCAGACCGCCGTGGTCATCTGACAGGCAGCGCGCTGTGCTGGTGCGTACACAGGTGCCTCTGTTGGTATGATAGCCGCAGAGCGGCGCACTGGCAGCGCACACGCACGCCACAGCGGTGACAGGCGGGCTCCTGGGGCGCGCGCCTCCTTCACGTACGCCTCGTAGTGCGCGAGCAGCTGGTGCGCAACATCACGGTCGACCTCTTTGCTGACCGGCACAGGCACCTCCAAGGGCGCCGGCTTGGGTGCACCAGCATTGGCCGCGCTCGCAGACCACATAGCCGGGATGTCCTGGCAATGGCCAGCGAGTCAGTCAGTCATCTTGGACAGCGTGCACAGAATAAGCAAGACTGCACATTAGAAAGCTGATGGGCGAGGAGCGCGGGCACACATTAGTCTTCTGCCGCTTCTTCTGCGACATACTGGTGCGCTCGCAGAGATGCCTAGTCCTCACCGCTGAAGAGACCTTGCAGACTGCAGGCCTGCTCTTGTTAAGAAGGCAACTCCCATCAATGGGGCAGAGTTCAAACAAGCAACCCTGGTAGCTGAGGGCTTCGCCTGCACTCTTCAGCAGAGCGCTACTGTGGAGGACGAGGAAGTGGCAAGTAGGAGAGTTTCTGTATAAACCTTTCAGTGCGAGTGCAGCACCCACTGCTATGCAGCACAGAGGCGATGAGTCGCCCGTGCACATCTCTGAGGCCACCCGCAAGAAGGCGGAAGCCGCTAAGAGCTACATCGAAAACATGTACAAGATGCAGCACCAAAACATCCAGGACAGGCTGGAAAGGTGCGACCAGGTGTCTGGGCTCTGGCCTGTGCTCACAGTATGTGGCATGAGGCAAGAAGGACCTGCTCGTCCTGTGCAGTATGGGGCTTTCCACCTTCCACTGTGTACAACAAACAGAGCTTGCTACAACATTTGTACTATTACAATCTACTGCAGCGTTGCCTAGCTCCTCCTCACAAGTGACACTGCTGCTCTGCACCTCAACTTGAATAGGCAAGCATGGAATTGCACAGTGTACACATGGAGAGCGTCAATGGTCTGGAGCTCTGCGCGTAGATTGTCCTACCGTGGAGGCTCATCATATGTTGTCCGTGTGAGTTTAGGCTGTCCTCAGCTGCAACCTGGAGTACGTTGCCTGGTTAGCGCATTCCTGTACGGGTCACTGCAGCTAGGCTGCGGCAGACCGGGAGATTGAGACTGCTGTCGTGTCCAGCACGCAGCACAGGCCGCAGGCTGTAGCTCTGTCGCTGGCTTCCAGGTTGGTATGCAGCGTGCGTGAGTGCTGGCTGGGCCAGATCCGTCCGTGGTAGCAGGCGAGTTTGCAGGTGGCAATGGCAGGTATCAGCAAGCGTGGGTGCTGCTGCACCAGTGCGCGCGCGTTCTACGCGTCGCGTGCGTGTGCCAGCACATGGTCCAAACCGGCTGGGCAGGTGCAGGGCTGGAAGGGGTGTGGGAGCTCGGGTGCGGGGAGGCGTGCCAACACGCGCTGAGCCCAGACGCGCAGCCGCGCGGGTGCATGCCGTCCAGGCCTGAGGCGGCCGCCTGGAGTGACAGGCGTAGCGGCAGCCGCTGCTGCAGCCGGGCGTCCTGAGCCGCGTTGGCAGCCTGCGCATCGTCGCATGCACACGGCACCTGACGGGGCCTCCATGCAGGCGCACGCGCCTGGAGCGGCAGCTGCAGCGCGAGGCGCTGTCGGAGGCCGAGCGCGGCGGCCTCCTGGCGGAGCTGGAGCGGCGCGAGCGTGACATCACGCGCCTGCAGCGCCAGCGCCTGTGCGCAGAGGACTTTGAGCCGCTGACCATCATCGGGCGCGGCGCATTCGGCGAGGTGACGAGCTAAGCATGTGCTCCGCAGCTTGAGCACACAGCTATCACCGGCGACGTGGAATGTATTAGTGCAGGTGTCCTGTCGTGCAGAGAGCATGCTGGGGTGTTACAAAAGTAAATGCTGTGCACCACTGCATATTCTGATAGGACCCAGCATGTATTGATGGGAGGACCCAGCGGCGGCGCAGGTGCGGCTGTGCCGCGAGCGCGCGACGGGCAACATCTTTGCCATGAAGAAGCTGCGCAAGGACGAGATGCTGCGGCGCGGCCAGGCAAGATGCCCGCCGCAGCAGGGGAGCGAGCACATGGACTGCGGTCGTGTCACTGCATGAATGTCCACGTGTTGTGAGCTGCGCTGCGCGCTGCCACAGCTCAGCAGCACGCTGGCGCCCTGTTCATGGCGCGCGACGTGTGTCTGCGGCCAGCGATGCGCCGCAGCGCCGCAGCGCGCACAGGCCCGTTCGGCGCGTGGCGCCGGCTCACGGCCGCCCCGCCCGGCCGGCAGGTGGACCATGTGAAGGCGGAGCGCAACGTGCTGGCGGAGGTCCACAACCCGCACGTCGTGCGCCTATTCTACTCCTTCCAGGCGCGCGTCGCGGCCCATGCGCCCTAACCCTACCCTACCCCTACCCTGCCGCGCCACCCAACGAGCCGTGCACCAGCGGGTCTCGTGACATGCGCTGGCGAGCTGGGAGGCTGCATGGCAGGCTTGCAGGCGCGGTGGATGTGCAGTGTGCGTGTGCTCAGTGCGCGGCGGGATGCTGTGCGCAAACATGCGCACGTGCTGCTGGCATGCGGCCTGCATTAATTTCCAGAGTGTGCGTGAAACAGGACGAGGACTACCTGTACCTGGTCATGGAGTACCTGCCGGGCGGCGATGTCATGGCGCGCCCGGCTGGCTCCCTCAGGCCTGCGATCCCTGAACAAACCTGCCACGGTGCATGAGTGTGGGTTGGCCGGCGGGGGCACTAGCCATGGCAGGAAGCAATGTCGCTCAGACAGCCTGCAATGTGCTTCATTTTATGTGTACTGGTCTGCTAGTCCGGCCATGCAGCTGCTGGCCAGCACACCGCCTCCCCGTCAGGAGGCTGGCGCGCTGCGCGCAGCGCAGCGCGCGCAGCGGCGCGGCGCTGACCAGAGCGCGGCGCGCAGACGCTGCTGATGCGCAAGGACATCCTGAGCGAGGAGGAGACGCGCTTCTACATCGCGGAGACCGCGCTCGCGCTCGAGTCCATCCACCGGCACTCCTACATCCACAGGTGCCCGCACGCCCGCGGCTCTGCGCCCTGCTGCACCGCCGGCTGGCTTCGTGCCTGTTCACGCCTGTTTTGAGGAGTGGCCTGTTTTGAGGAGTGGCTGGTGCACTCTGTGGCCCCAGGAATGATCATGTCTGTTTGTTTTGAGGGGTCCGTCTGCTCACGCGCCTGAAGCGTGAACCCCGCTGGAGGCAGCTGGGCGCCGACCTGGAGCACGCACGGGGCGCGCGCGGCAGGGATATTAAGCCCGACAACCTGCTGCTGGACGCGAGCGGGCACATGAAGCTGTCTGACTTTGGGCTGTGCAAGCCGGTGGATGTCAGCAAGCTGCCCACGCTGCACGAGGAGGACGCTCTCTCCCCATCCAGGTCGGGCGCGCCTATCCGCGCCGCGCCGGTTCTGAAGCTGGGCAGGGGGCAACGGCCCTGGTGTGCGAGGGAGGGGCCCGCTCCTCTGGTCGGCGCCAAATGGAGCACCCCCATTGAGGTGAGGTGGAGCCAGGAGCAAGGGCTCGGCTCATGATGCAGCATGGCCGCTTGCCACCCAATGTGGCTGTATTCGCTCAAGACATCGTCGCAATGTTCTTGCCAACTGGGCAAGTGCCACCCTGAGCCATGCGAGCCTGCTGTGCAGCGGGCGGGGCGGCCTGGCAGCCAGCAGCCAGCAGCCGCGCGGCGAGAAGCTGGCGCACTGGCAGGCCAACCGCCGGAAGCTGGTGCGCCGCTGCGCTCCTCGCGCGCTTGCGCTCCTGCCTGTTGCTATTGCTCTCCTTGAACAACACCTTCAGCACGTGTCTGTGGATGTTTATGGGGTCCCACATGCCTGGCTGTTTCACATCAAGCCCGCTGGCAATATATGTGTCGAGCGGGTCGTGCTGCTGCCGCCCTGCTCCAGCGCCGTCAGCGTCTGTGGGCCGTGACGCGGCGCGCTCGCGCAGGCCTTCTCGACGGTGGGCACGCCCGACTACATCGCGCCCGAGGTGCTGCTGAAGGCCGGGTACGGCATGGAGTGCGACTGGTGGAGCGTGGGCGCCATCATGTACGAGATGATGGCGCGCCCCGCGCGAGAGGGTCGGCCGGGCAGCCGCGCCGCGCATCTGACCCGCCCTGCTCAACCGGCCTGCTGAGCGGGCCGCGTGCGGAGCGCGCCGGCCAGGGCCGGCGCCCGGGAGCTGCCGCCTGAACAGTGCTAGGGTAGGTTTGAGCATGGGAGATTTAAGTATGGTAGGGTGGGTTAGTGTTACCCCTAATCCCAGACGGCTGCGCGCCGACGCGGCGGCGCGCGCTGCAGGTGGGCTACCCGCCCTTCTACTCGGACGACCCGATGACGACCTGCCGCAAGATCGTCAACTGGCGCACCTGCCTGAAGTTTCCGCCAGAGGTGCCCGCCCAGAGCGCGGCACGCCGCCCGCCACCGGCAGCACGGGCATGCGCAGGCCGCCGCTGCCGGCAGCCGGAGCCCCGGCCATGGAGGCTTGTGCCTACTTGTGCGTGGGAGTAAAGGCAGAGTGTGGGTGTCACCTGTGGCTCCCGACGAGAGCTTTCCCTGAAGGGTGCATGACCTGGCCCCCGCCTTGCGCAGGCATTTACGTCCTTTGCATCTCTCCAGGCTTTACGCTCGCAACCAAGCCATGCATGGGGACCCCACAAGTATGCTTTGCTGCCGCCTTGGTCGACTGCTTCTATGTTTAGCTTGTTCGGCTTGTCATGAAAGCGAGCACGTGGTGCATGGGTGCAATGGCCGGCCGCTGCCCTTGACGCGCACCCAGACTGTGGCATGTGCCTGTTCATGGCTTGGGGTCCGCGCATATGGCCTGGAAACCAGGGTAGCTGCTGCCCGCTGCGCGCGGCGTCCAAACAAGCTCGTTCTCGTCCATGACGTGCGGCCTGGTACTGCGGGCGCGGCAGCCGCCCGTCTCGCGCGACCTGGCCCAGAACGGCGCGCATTCTCTTTCGTGACGCCAGGCCTGGCGCGGCAGGTTCGGCTGCCACCGGCGGCGCGCGACCTCATCGAGCGCCTGCTGTGTGACGTGGACGACCGGCTGGGCTCCGCCGGCGGCGCGGCGGAGATCAAGGCGCGCCGCCGGCCCCGGGCGCCTCCCCGCGCTCGCCGCTCCCGCGCTTGCCGCGCTGCTCTCGACTCCCTCTCTCTGTCCTGGCCGCTCCCGGCCGGTCCCGCGCTTGCCGCGCAGCTGGTCAGGGCGCGACGGCGGCGGCGCCTGCGCCTGCCATGACACAACCCTCGCCGGCGTTGGGAGGCACCGGGGTGTGGAAGGTGGCGGCCGCGGGCGGCCGCCACAAGATGACCAATGCGGCCCTGCTGCGCAGCAAATTGTGCCCCGCATGCTCCGCGCGCCATGCACGCTGTTCGCTGCACAGGGGCGGCCGCGCTGCCGACGCCTGTATGGCTGCCTGTTTCGTCGGGTCCGTGGGCTGGGCGCGGCCGCTGCGCCCGCCGCCGCTGCGCGCGCCGCGCGTGGAGCAGGCGCCGGCAGTCGAGACCCTCGAGGGCCTGAGCAGCCGGCCAGCGCGCCCGGCGCCAACAACCGCTGCGCTCCATGGCGGCGGCCCGACACGCTCGGAAGCACAAGCGCGGCCTGCCGCGCGCCAGGCGCACCCGTTCTTCGAGGGCGTGGACTGGGCGGCGCTGCCGCAGCAGGCGCCGCCGTACGCGCCTCGCGTGGAGCACGCGCTGGACACGCAGAACTTTGAGCGCTTCGACGAGGAGGCCGGCCCGGCCGGCGGCAGCGGCGGCAAGCGCTGGGCGCGCGCCGACTCCAACTTCATCGGCTACACGTACAAGAACTGGGAGGCCGTCGCGTCGCCCAGCGGTGCGCGCTCGCCGCCTTCCCCCCGGCGCCCATATGTGCGCCGGGGGCGCCGCTGCATGCCGGGTCCGGTCGGTGCGGGAGGGGCGCTCGGCGCCCTGGCCACATTGCACGCTCTGTGCTAGAGGCGCGCACGCTCGCGTTAAGGAAGAGGTCAACAGCCCAGGCATGCACGGGCGTGCTCAGGCCGGCAGCGCGCGCGCAGGAGCGGCGCCGGGCCAGGTGAGCCTGCGGCGCAAGCCGTCCAACCGGCCCAGCCTCGGCAGCCTGCAGGCCGCGTTTGAGGATCTGGGCGTGGGCGACGGCGGCAGGGGCGGCTAAAGCAGCGCCGGACTGCCACATCCTGTATGTGTGAGATGTCTTTTACGCTTGGGCTCTCACTGAGGCTCTTTAGCGGGTGTGCACAAGGACTTTCAGGGTTCGCATGAGCTGCCTGGCAGTATAGCTAGGGATCGCTTGTGGCATATCATTCAGCGGAGTTCCTGGCCAATCCCAGAGTCTGTACATTAGCTTTTGCATGGCTCCAGCAACATTTCATGACTAATCGTGACCATTGCTCTCGGCAATGTATTGCTTACAAGCAACACAAGGCATGATGTGCGCAGCCCATGTAGCACAATTGTGCATGTTGGACATACGTTAGACATTATCGTAATGAACAGAGCGCTGTAATGGTGCGTAAAACCCAGCAGGTGGGCGGTGCGCACCACACAAAAGGGACCCACCAGCGCTGATTCGTTCACGCAGCATTAGAACTCAGCATCACAGAATCAGACAACATGCACAAGGCTTTACCTCCTGTTGAAGTAGCTCAAAGGGGGCAAAGAAAAGCACACTAGAGAAGAGCACGAGACGCGAACTGGACTAACAACCCACCCATGCTGCATGTGCTCCCGAGCATGCACATGCGCGCCCAGCATAAGAATGGGTTCCAGGCAAACAATGGGGGTGCTCTGCAAGGCGGCAGGCGCTCCACACCTGAAACAAGCGCCGCGCACTGCGCAGGGCCTCGCCAAGGCGTGGCGCAGCAGGCCACAGGCAGCGCCGTCATCGGCCAGTCGAAGCTCGCAAGACACTCGCGCGAGCCCCAGCCAGGGCAGATGCCTGCAGTCTGCGCAGGCATCCAAGCCGGGCCGCATCCGCCTCGTGGCGCATGACTCTTGTGGCTCACGAGGACAATCAGGTCATATGGACATGCACAACCACGTCCCTAAACTCGACATGCACCCCCGGAGCTCACACCCAATGCGGATGCGTACATCGTCATTGGTTCGTGCTGCACACAGCACAGTAGCTCGAGCCGGTCAAAGCCCCCTTCCCCGGTCCTCGGGGGCTGCGCTCTCCCCTGTCCTGCCGCCCCCGCCCGGTCGCCTAGCGCCAGGACATCTGCGCGGCGCCGGCCCCGCCGCGTGGCCTGATCTGCGGCTGCCCTGCCCAGTGCGCCAGCAGCGCGTCCTGCGAGTCCAGCAGCGCCTCGTACAGGTGGTACAGCCAGATCTGCCGCCGCGATCGGCAGCAGTGAGCCGGCGCGCGCCAGCAGCCAGGCAGCCTTCTGGCCGGTCAAGCGGGGTGCCCGTGTGGGACGGGAGCCTGCATGGAGCGGCCAGAAATGGCCTGACGTCATGTCGTGCAAACAGACGCGGGCAGCGGCCGCGCGGCGCCTGCGGCGCTGCCGGCCGATCGCGGGCAGGGGCGCGGCCGCGCTCACATGCTACAACCCCGGAACACCCTGCACAAACCCTAGCCAGGCGCAGGCGCGCGCCTCGTACATGGACGGGTGGCACGTGTGCGTGCAGTCGCCGCAATCGTAGCGGTCGCCGCAGTTGGGGTTGTAGTGGTGGTTGTACTGCCACAGCGGCACCGTCTGGTTCCACGTGTGCAGCACCGGCACGCCCAGCGCGGCCACGATCGGCGTCAGGATCCTGTTGCGCCAGCCGCCGCCCACGATCACCTGCGCCGTGGCCGCTGCTCGCTGAGCGCCGGTGCGCATCATGACTGCCTTAAGCAGTGCAGGATACATGCATCGCCATAGCAGACTGCCTGGCAGCACGGCGGCGGCGCCCAGCACGGCCGGCCCCGCCACCCCATACACCCCGTTCTGGCCAGCGCACACATTGCTTACATGTACAACGTGTACAACAAAGGGCTCCGCCGCAGATGTGCGAGCGCTGCTGCGCCGCAGCAGGCCTCACAGCCGCACTGACGCGCTCTCACGCGCGGCAGGGCTCCGGCGCGTGCCCGGGCAGCCCCATCTCAGCCCAGGCGGCCCCGCCTCAGCCCGGACCTGCAGCTCCTCCCGGTCCGAGGACAGGCGGCCGTCGGGCGCGAGGCGGACGGCGTCGGGGTCGTCGCCGATCGCGCGGCAAGTCCAAGGCCAGTTGACGCCGACGTAGTCGCCATCGGGCGTGTTGAAGTGCTGCACGCTGGAGTCGCGCCAGATCAGGAACGGCAGCTCGGGCCCGTGCGCGGCCGCATAGTCCGCAAACGCGGTCAGGTTGGCGCGCAGCTCGGGCTCCTTGTTGATCCAGAGCGCGAAGTTGGCGACGACGATGTCGGTGCGCTTCACGCTCAGGCCCTCGAAGACGGGCAGCACGTTCTCGGCCCAGTCCTGGCCATTGTTGCTGCGCGCGGCGCGCGGGCGCCCGGCGCCTCAGGCGCGCGCGGCGGCCCGTTTGACGGGGGGCTGTGCTCAGTGCGTGTCCGCCGGGCTGGCGCGCTGCTCGCGTCGGTGTGGGCGTGTGCCCGGCACGCAGGGGGCGCCCACCGCGAGGTGCTGACTCAACCGGTCCTGTGTGCTCCTGCGGGCGTCAGTGGACCGCGCAGCGTTTGTGCCAGGGTTCTGGGTCGGGGTCGGGGCGGGCGGGCGCGCCTGCGGATGTGGCACACGCGCGTGCCCTCGATCAGCTCCATACACCAGGGCTCCATGCCGCTGCGCGTCATCATGACGGCGACCGCGCTGTCGTTGGCCGTCGGCTTGCTCCAGGGCGGCGCCATGCCCCAGAACTCCTGGAGAAAGCACTCGCTCGCACGCATGGCCTCTTGCGTGATGCTGTCCCCCAGTAGCCACAGCGTGCGCCCGCGCAGGAAGGGCCAGAGGTCGCAGGGCGTCATGCGCAGCATGTTTGCCGCCCACGCGTCGCCGGCGCCGGCGCGGCCGGCGAAGTGCGCCAGCAGCGTGGCCTGCTCGGCCGCGGGGCAGATGGGCGCGCCCGTGTGCGACAGCTCCGAGTCGTACGCGCACCAGCGCCCCTGCCGCGGCGCGGCCCGGGCCGCTCGGCGCCGGGAGAGGGCGGCGCAGGGGCGCAGCGTGCCGCGCGCCCGCACGGCGCCAGACCGACTGACCGACTGACTTTGCGCGCGTTCCAAAGCTGCACATGCACTGGGCGTCGGGCTGCGCGGGCACCGCGGCGCAGCGCAGTAGAGACGTCGCCGACGGGGCTTCACGGGAGGCAAACGCGGGGGGCGCGGGCGGGCCGCGCCGCGGGGGCGGCCGGGGCGCGCCTTGTGCGGGTCGTTGCAATTGGTGCAGCCCGGCCGCTGGCCGCCGAACAGGTAGGGCTTGGCCGCGCCGGCGGCCACCTCCGCCAGGCCCGGGCGCGGAAAGTCGAGCGGGCACTCAACGCGGAACTGCGGGCGGAGCGGCGGCGCGTCCATGTCGAAGCGGCCGCCCTCGACGGCGGCCGCCCTGGCGCCGGGGCCGGGCCTGGCGTCGGTGGCCCGCTCCGCAGGCGCGGCAGCTCCGCTCTCCGCGCCCGCCGGCGCACCGCCGCCGCGCAGGGCGCCGGCTGCATCGTCACTGGGGTCCGGGGCGCCTGACGCGCGGCCCACGGCCCAGGGCCAGCGGCTGGCGTCGCCCAGGAAGGCGCCGCCCCCGCGGCGCGCGCCGGCGGTCAGGCGGCCGAGCTCGAGGCCCGGCCGGCGCAGCAGCGGCGCGAACGCGGCCGCCGACAGTGGCCGCCCCGCGCCGACGAGCCACTCGCGCGCTGTCGCGCCCTGCGCGCCAAGCAGGCCGAGCTCAACAGCCGTTGCTGACAATTGGCTAGGGCACAAGGGCAGGCCGCCATCCTGCTAAAAGCACGCTGTGCTTTGTAAAGCCTGGGAAAGCGCGCAGCATGCCCTACAACACAAGGAACAAGGGACGGGTAGGACGAGCGTGAAGTAATGGCAAAGCGGTCACTTACATCGGCACTCGATGAACCTCCGGGTAACAGGCACCGGGGGGGCACTCGACGTGGCTCATAACGAGGGCCAGAGGCTGGGGGGGGGCGCAAGGTCACGCGCGCTTGCCAGAGCACTGCCTAGGCACATCACGGCGAAATCACAGGCAGCAGCTGCACTCACGCGGCACGCAGAGGGCGGCGTTCAGCAGCGGTCAGGGACTGGACCATGTCGCCAAAGCGGCTGCGCGCTCCGGGAGCGCGCCTGCCAGAAGCACAGCCCCAGCAGCGCCAGCGCCAGAGCGAGCGCGCCCCCCAGCGCGAAGGCCAGCGGCGTGCTGCGCCTGGTCACGCCGCCGCTGCCGGCCCCGCTGCGGCCCGTGGCCGACGACGCTGCCGGGCTGCCACGGGAGGTCGCGGGCATGTCCGACTGCGGCAGCTTCTCGCGCGTATCCGCTGGACCGCTCGGCGGGTCAAGCGGTGACATTGCAGCACTTGCCTCTGCGGCGTGCACCGCTCTGGTTGGCAGGCGCACACCCGCCGCACGCTAAGTGCGCTCGCTGATACGCTCGTGCACGCCGCCACGCCTGGCACGCTATGGGAGCACCAGTGGGCTGGCCTGCCGCTCAAGGGGGGTGGCACTAGGGCCCACGCATATGTCCCGCCACCTGGCCCCCGCCTTCCCCGCCCGCTGGCGCCTCGGCGGGACAGCGCCTGCGAACACGCCACAAACACTCACCGCTCCCTGGCTGTGGCTTTATCAGTATGTCCTGAACGTACAATGAACACACTGCCAATCTGGCAACTTGTTCGGGCGCCGAGCTTCCTGCATTCCAGAACACCCGGTGCAGATGCCAGGTTGACAGGAAGGTGAGCACACCACAGCACTGCCCGAGATGTGGCGAGCTGATGCTTCAGGTGCAGAGCCAGCCAGCGCGCGCTGAGGCCACAGCTAGTTGCCTTCTTGTCAGAATCGCAGCTATCACGGAATAGCAACACACAGCGGGGGTCAAGAGGTGCGATAAGGAGTGATGTGCAATCCATAACGCCCAGTTAATCCGGACGAGCTTGGTAGCGAGCAACCTCGAGAGCGAGCGCACACAACCCTTGGGCACGACCCTAGCTCGAGTTACGCCACAACGCAGCAGCCAAAGAAAAGGTGTACGCCGCGCACTGCGCAAAGTGTGTGCTGTAGCTCTGGCTCGCCCACGCAAGATAGCTGATAGCTTGACCACCGAGCGCTAGGGATGTCCAAGGCCACGAGTATAAAGGAGGCCATCCAGAAGTTTGAGAAGGACAGGCAGGTTGTTGCGGCGGCGACAGCAAAGGTGCTCAAGCTGTGGCACGCACGCTGCATACACCAGCTTTGCCTCTGTCTCTGTCTCATAGACGACCGCCTCGCAGGTGGAGCTGCTGGCGCATATACCCCCAATCGAGAGGATGGATGCGAGCCTGAGCAGCCTCAAGGCTTGCACGCGAGTTCGCGCGCCACCCGCTTTTATCCACAGTGTGCTCTGGTACTGCTGATAATCGACCTGGGGTGCAGCGGAGGGAAGGGCGTGCGCGGCGCAGGCACCTGTCGCTGTCCACGAACAACATAGAGAAGATCACCAACCTGGCCGGCCTGGACAGCCTGCAGGTCCTGTCGCTGGGGCGCAACCAGATCAAGAAGCTGGAGAACCTGGACCCGCTGGCCGAGACGCTGCTGGAGCTGTGGGTGTCCTACAACCTGCTCGAGCGCCTGGCGCGCCCCCTGCGCGCGCGCTGCATTTATTAACATGCGCTTCGCGCCAGAGAGCAGCAGTGCCTCCTTCGGACCTGCTGACCTGCCGGGCGCCGAGCTGCGCCGAGCTGCGCGCTGCACATGCCGCTGGTCCGGGCAAACGTAGCACGGCGCGCGTAGCATCGAGCTTCGAGGGCGCCTGGCCACGCTGCCGGGTGCTGGGGGAGCCGGTGCCTGTGCAACGGATGCGCAGTTGTCATAAACGCCCCGGATCGGGCCCCTCGATGCTGGGCGTGTATGGAAGAGCAGGGCGCGTTGTGCGCGCTGTCGGTCATGATGAAGCTGGCAGTGCGCGTCAGCCACTTAGGAGCCTGGTCTTGTTGGCCGGGCGGAGCAGCCGCAGGGGCGGAGCATGCGCGCGGCGGCGGCGTGCGAACGCAGCTGACGCCCCGGCGCGCGCCAGGCGGGCGTGGAGAAGCTGGGCGCGCTGCGCGTGCTGCTGGCCAGCAACAACCGCGTGGCCGCGTGGGCCGAGGTGGAGCGCCTGGCCGCGCTGCCCGGCCTGGAGGAGCTGCTGCTGGCCGGCAACCCGCTGCAGACCGACTTCCGCGACCGCGGCGCGCTCGCCGACTACCGCCTGGAGGTCGCGCCCCGGCGCCGCAGCGCACCCTGCACAACATGTGAGCCAGCGCACGCACTGCGCATGCACCCGCCCGGTCAGCAGGTGTGGGTCTCATACAGCCACCTACTCACTTCCTGGACTGCGCAAAAGCTGGGGTGGGGAGCCTGACGTACTCTGTGTGGGACTCTAAAAAAGAAGGAGTGCTTGCCAGGCCCCCCGAGGCGCGCCCCGCTGGCAGTGGCGTGGCGCCGAAGAGCGCACAGGCAGCCCGCGCGATGCGACAGAGCGGGCCCGCGGCCCTGCAGGTGCTCAAGCGGCTGCCCAACCTGAAGAAGCTGGACGGGGCGCCGGTGGAGGTGGAGGAGCGCGAGGCTGCGCTGGTCGCGCGCGCCTGAGTGCCCCGCCGCCGTGCAAGCAGGAGCGCTTGCTGCGTGCGCTTGAGCTGGGGACGCTGGTACCTCGACATGCCTCGCTTGGAGGCCCCCCACGCATGCTGACGCACGGCCAGTGAAGGGAGGTCGGGAAGGCTGCCCGGTGACCCTTGGGTGATTCATGCTGGTTCAGCAGCGCTGCCCGAATCAACAACAGCGGCGCCTGTCGCCACGGCCTGCTCATAGGCCCCATGCCATCAGCCTGCGGCGTGCAGAGCCGATCCCTGCAGAAGTGTGGTGCAGCCCCACACACTGGGCATACGGAGCCCGTCAGATGGGTGTGACACTGCTCCCCGCTGGTGCGGACGCCCAGCGCGTTGGCCTAGTACCACACCCACTCGCGATGCTCCCCCCTCACAGGGCAGACGTGCAACCCCTGGTGCACCAGGTACGCCCGGTACATGCGCAGCTCGGCGGTCGCCCGCCGCGCGTCCTGCGCGGCGCGCTCGCCGTAGAGCTGCTTCGTGGCCGCGTCCGCGGCGCGCCACCGCCGACCCAGCTCCGCGCTGACCTCACCGTGAGCTATGCCGGGAATGTCTCGCAGCACCTGCGGCGTGCTGGCCGGCATCAGCCGGACCTCCCTCGCACAGCAGGACAGGTCGGGTGCAGAAACCGAAGCAGACCGTGCGGTGAGCGCATGCACGCGCGCTGTGGCAGACCTCCTGTATGCTCGCACCAGAAGGGGTTCGCTGTAGCGCACGTCCAAGAGTATGCGACAGGCGCAGCCCAGCATAGCTGTGTCTCAGGCAGGACACAGAGGTCATGCGGCGGGTTTCACAATCGTAAGGCTGGAACGCTGCAAGGACGCAGCCGCCTGTGCGCACGCCCGCCTGGAAGGGAAGGGCCCACCTGGTCCACCCACAAAATAAGTGGGTGGACCAGGCAATAAAAGTGCTCGCCGCAAAGCAGCCGGCGCGGCCACAGGCCACATCCCAGGCCACACGAGAGCGCCCCGAGGGGCCGCGGCGCACCTGAGCGCGGTTGTCCATTGTGAAGAGCACGTACCGGCTGCCGCCGATCCTGGGCACGACCTTGTCCTTGTTGGGCCAGAGTTGAGTGACGCCTCCCTCGAGGGTTACTTCCCTCACGAGCACCGCCTGGGGCACCTTCCACATGACCGGCGGCCGTGGGCCAAGCTCGCGCTTCCAGCTCCGGCAGACCAGCTGCGCAACAGGCGCGCGCCGGTCGCACAAGAGTGCCTCATCAGCAGGGAGGCCTGCTGCACAGCGCTGCGCCCGCGCCGCCGCACCGCGAGCCTGACCCAGCGCGGCACCGCCAGGTATGTGGGCTGCGCGGCCAGGTCTGCTGCGGCAAAGTGCAGGATGCGGAGGACGACCTCCTCTGGGAGCACGCTCGCCTGCAGACAGCGCCCACCGTCAGCGACCAAGGCGTCACCTCCCACCACACTGCAACCAAGCTGGAAGTGTGTGTGCCCGCACTCACCTGTGCTGCTCCTTTCCCTGCCTGGTCGCGCGCCACTGCAGACGTGACCTTGTCCGCTGGCAGCTGCGTGACCCCCGCGCGCAGCGTCAAGCACGCTATCCCTGCCCTTCGTACAGCGCAGCATTGAGGCCAACCACTGCACACTTCAAGATAGTCCAACAGTGTTGTCACAACAGTGCTGTCAGTGGCTGCGCTGACTGCTTGCAGCGCACCAAACAATTGTTGCCAGGGCGCTCTACCTTGAGCACATACCACAGCTCTTGCAGGCAGCAACGACCATTCTAGGCTGGCGAGTGGAAGCAGCTACTAAGCCTGAGTGGAACAGGGTGTGACACCAGGAAACCAACTTCGCCTGGCATCAAGCACCTTGCAAGCGCAGAGGCCGCTGACAGCCACTTCGGCGGTTGGCCCCGCTGTGACGGCGCATCCGGCCGCCGCCTGCGGTGCGGCAGCAGCGGCAGGAGCAGCAGGCGCTGGTAAAGCGGCAGAAGCAGCAGGCGCTGGTACGTGCCCAGCAGGCGGAGCTGCAAGCTTGTAGAACAGGCGCAGTCGTGCTCCACTGGGACGCCTTCCCTCCGAGAACGCATGGCCAAAGTGGTTGGCGATCGTGGCGTCTCCATCTACCTCCGCCAGGGCTTGCTGCATGAGCCGGCAGGCATCAAGCAAGGTGGTGGGCTGCGGCATGGCTGCCAGCCTGGGATTGAAGAAGACGGCCACTCTGTAACCATCTGGCACTAGGTGGTCTTCAACAAGGGCTGCTGCTGTGCGTGGGTCTGTCCAGCTGCGGATGCTCAGGTTGAACACAGTCTTTCTGCCACGCGAGATGCTCACCTTCACTCGTTCCAAACCGCTCATAGCGCGCGACGGGAGTGTGCTGTTGGCTCATCTGCTTGGCAACGCGCTGGCCAATTTTGAAACCAAACCTGTAGGTTCAGCATGTGAAGTCCAGTACCAAGCAATTCTGGGCAGCAGAGGCAAGGTGGCACCTTGCAGGTACAACACCAGGCCACATCCACCATGCGCGCCACTGCACCCGTATGCAGCTCAATACCCATGACACCCAGTGTCTTGCACGCCGATTTACAGGCACTGCCTGCCTCGCCCTCACGCTGACACACGTGTCAAAAAGCATATGCAGGAGCAGCTCGTCGCCCCTTTGCACGCATCAACCAACAACCTTCGTTGCACCCGTATAAGACAGTGCCAAGCAGGCCCGGACCATGCACAACCCCTGCGTACAGTACCCTCAACATATACACATCCCGCACACAGTAACCGCCGACATCCCTAGTAGCCACTCTACAACCACACCCATGCACATGAGGAATGCTCCGCATGCAGCCTGCCTGCAACTACGCCGCTCAGGCACAACCATCATAGCTGCAACCTGCACACTGCAGAACAACCTTCTCACACGCTTCAGCCTGCAGACATGGTAGCGTGAACCAGCCATCTACCCCCGATTGCATGGCAGTTCTGCGTGATGGCTCTGCTTCATGCACGTGAAGACAAACTGTGCAGCATGACGCCCGCCAGAGCAGACGGCCTTGAGTGACGGCATTGTTCGCGGCAGCGCACGGCGGCTTTTGAACTGCGCGCCCCCCGGAGTGTAATGGGCGTCTGGTCGTACGGGCTGGCAGCAGGGGTCGGGCTGATACCGCCGTCGCGGCGGCAAGCGCCGCGCAACCCTGCACCGACCGCCGCGCGCCCCGCCACGCCGCGCGTCAGATGGCGGTGCTGTGATGCCGGCGCGCGCCGGGCGGGCTGGCCAGCGCTGCGCCGCCGGGCGACGTGGGCGGCGAACGCGCGTCCAGGCCGGCGCTCGGGAACAGGCTGCGGCCGCCGCCGCCGCTGAGCCGGCCCTTGAGCTCGCGCGTGGTCTTGGTCAGCGAGTCGCGCAGGCCGGTCCAGCGACTGCGCAGGCTCTCGCCCAGCGCGCCGGCCAGGTGGCCGCCGGCCGCGCCGCCTCGCGGCGAGCGCGGCTCCTCGTTCTGCGCGCGCGCAGCTCACGCGCATCAGGCGCGCGCTTCTTATGCGCTATGGCGCGCACATCGGCTGAGGAGCGGGCAGGCTGCGGAGAGCACACGGTGGCCATGACATGCAATCGGTGGCGGTGCGGCCCTCTCCCTCGCAGCGAGGGGCCGCAGACGCGCCGGCGGAACTCGCTCCCAAGTCACAGCACGTCAGGACACTCGGCTCCAAAGCTCCACACGACAAGTGTCGATGCAGCTGCCCTAACCTCGAGCGGCGCGGTGCACCTCCCGCAGCTGGCCGGCGCGGATGCCGCTACCCCACGTGCCCAATCATATGCTCTGCGAGGCCAGCATGCAGCACCCCGGTGCTTGCGGCATGCTGCCAGTCGGTGAGGCGCACCCCCTGCAGCCTGCCGCGCGCAGTGTGCGGCGGCCATGACGCGGGAAACGCGTCCTCCGAGATGCCGTTGCTGGCGCTGCGCGCTGCCTGCGGCGGCGTCCGCGCGTGCATGGCGCCGGGCCGGGTGTCGGCTGCGGCGACGCCGCCGCTGCATGCCCGCTGCGCGCACGCTTCGCTGGCGTCGCCGACGCTGCGCGGCGTCGCGCCCGCGGCGCCCTCGTGCGCGCCGCCTGCGAGGTCACGGTGCCTTGCTTGAGAGCATGCTGGCGCATGTCATGCACTTGGCAGGTGCCGCCACAGCAGCACATGGGCACCTTACCATACAGGCAGAGAGCGCGCTGGCGATGGCAGAAGTGCAGAGGGCAAGACCATGCTTCACACCGCTTGCTATTCGAGCTCCGTCGCGTGCACTGCGACTTCACATCGTATTGCAAGCGAGCCGGAGAGCTCGTAACACACCCAAGAGGCATACGACGGCTCAGGCGCAAGGGGCGCGCCTGGCGGCGGCGTGGCTCCGCCGGGCGTGGGGCCCGCGAGCGCGCCGGCGGCCGCGAGCGCGCGATGGCGGCTGCGCCGCTCGCGCCGCTCGTACCGCGCGCTGCCGCGGTCCGCGCCGCGGCCGTCCGGCGCCGCTGCGCTCAGGCGCTGCAGCAGGCGCTCCAGCTCCCACGCGTCGACCAGGAAGTGCGCGGCCGCGGCGTGCCCGCCGCCGCGCCGCTCCGGCGGCACAAACTCGCCGAACGGCAGCAGCTCGTTCAGCGCCGCGTCCTGCGTTGCAGTGGTAGCACCTTTCAGGAACCCAAGGCAAAGTAGAGGACACACAGCTCAGTTGCAGCGCCCGGCTTGCGCGATGCGTGGGCGCTGCGCGTGCCGCCGCCTGCTTGGGGTGGGACATCAGCCTGCAACGCGCACAAGGTCTGCAGGCAAGGTCGGCAGATGCGCTGCCAGACCGGTCGTCACCACCTCGCTTCGCGTTGCTTTGCGGGTGCCACAACAGCAACCCCTTGAGCGGTTGCTGTATTACCATGAGGCTGTTGCATAGCTAAACTAGCGGTGTCAGGCGTACAGGATGGTGGAAGATACCGCCGTCGCACCAAGCGCACAGCGGTGTGGGTGGACCAGGCATAGCAATGTGGTGGAACAGGTGCTCGCTGCAAGGCCAGGAGCTGACGTGCACGGCCTCTGAAGGCAAGCGCTTTAGTCATGCGCGGCCGCGGGAGTTTCAGGTGGAGAGCACCGGCCGCACCTGCAGCTGCAGGGCGCGGAAGCACAGCGGGCACTCGCGGCTGCGCTGCGCCCACTGCATGACGCACTGCAGGTGGTAGCAGTGCCTGCGCGGCGCACGCGCGGCATTAAGCGCTTCCGACGTGCGTCGCGCGGCAGCGCCTGCATGCGGTGGGACCTCTGCAGCGCGGCGGCGGGCGCACTTGCAGCACGTGTGCACGGCAGGGTCGCTGTCGGTGTAGGGGTCCAGGCAGATGCTGCACACGTCCGGCTCCTCCTCAGGCAGCTCCACCAGCCGCGCGGCCAGGTCCACGCCCGCGCCCGGCGCCGCGCCGGCCGCCTGCGCGCCCGCCATCGCCGCGGCGCCCGCCTGTGCGTGCTCGGCTGCGCCGCGCTCCCCTGCGCCCGGCGAGCGGCAGCGCGAACCCTCGTCCAGCGGGAACTGGAGCGCCTCGTCTGCTTCGGCGCCGGCGCCGGCGGCCGCGCAGCCGCGCCCCGCCGGGTCCGCGACGCAGGGCATCACTGCACGTATTGGTTCAGCTTCTGAGCAGATTGTCCGTGGTCGCATCAGCGATTGTCCGTGGGTGCCGTCGGCATCTGATGCCCTTTTGGGCGGCAGATGTGGAGCGCGATCGGGAGGAGCTCATGAGACATCGAGATGGTGGTCCACTGGTCCGATGACCCGCCACTCTGTAGCATGCACACTGCGTGCACTGCCTCCGTTCAGGACCGCCCGTGTGCTTGCATGCGCTCTGGATGCTGAGCAGGGTCGCCGCGTCTCAGAGAGGAACGTGCTTTGCATGCGCGTAGGAGTGCCAGTGTGCTGTCCCCGCCCCCGCATCACACCCCATGCATTCATAACGAAAACCGCTCAGCGGAAGAAAGCCTCACTCGCACAATGCATGCATAGACCTCAAGCAGCAGGGTGGGCCAGGCTACACCTTGCTCGGGCCCAACCCCGTGCCCCGCTTGTAACAAACCACCCCTGCATGTGCAGACTACGCACTGCAGCGCACCAGCCAGGTCAGCATGCCCGGCTGCACTGCACGATGAGCTGCAGCAGCACCCTGCTTCTATGAACACACCTGCTTGACCCCACGCACATCCTGCCGCGCTTGAATACTCTCATACAGCCTCCCTAACAGGCGCCACCGGTGCAAAGCTACCACGGCAAAAGCCTACACGCTCCCACTCTCAGACCTCTCTCACTGCAAACTCTGGGTCCACCGCCATACGCCGCAGCATCGGGGCGCATGCTGTCCCGGCGCTCGTGGCCTGAGCATTTACCACGCTCGCGCGCAAGCGCACACGTCGAGGCGAGCGCCCTGTTTTGGACTTGTCAGCAGCACGCTTCATGGTCCCTGCTTAAGAAGCCACATGGGCAGGCCGGCAGGCCACACTCCTCCGCCAGGCAACGTCACAGCCTGCGGCTGACAGGGATGCATTGCACGGCCGGTCGGCCGGCGTCGATGGGCCTCCCCGGCAGCCCCCCGTAAAGCCAGCGAGCGCCATCAGGGCGCACCGCAGCCGGGGTGAGAGCCCCGGCGCCTCCCCGGCCAGGCGCGTCAGATTCACTTGGCGCTGGGCGCGCTGCCGGCGGCGGCGTCGGCCGTTGGGCCGTCTCCTGGAGCGGGCCGGGTGCTGCCGCACGCCGCGCAGGCCAGGAACGCCGCCTCCGCGCCCGCATGCTCGAGCGTGCAAACCTGCGCGCGCACGGACCGGGCGTCGCCCCCTGGGGCCGCTTAGCCGATCGCGCCCGGGCGCTTGCGAACCGAGGAGTGCCGCAGGGGCGCTGTAGCGGTCGAGAGGCAGGTGCCACCGCAGACCGACGCTCTGCACGCTAACAGACCGCGGATGACTTGGAGACATCATGACAGGTCCGGGGCTAAGAGCCTGGCGCCGGTGCACAGCATGCCGCGACCCACCTACTGGCCACCCACGCGGGCGCACCGCGCAGGACCAGGAAGCGTTCGCGCGGCTGGGCTGCTGCGGCAGCGGATGCGGCGCAGCCCCGGGCGGCCGCTGCTGCAGCCCGCCCGCGCGCCTCGGGCTGCCCGGGGGGCCCGCCGCGCCGGCCGGCCCCAGCGGCGGCCGGTAGCCGCCCGGCGGGCGGCTCCCGGGAGGCCCCCGCCCGGCAGCGCACGCGGCGGCGCCGGCAGGGAGCGGCGGCGGCGGCCGCTGGGGGCCCGCGCTGGGGGCG
>JAABUY010002337.1_pt1 | contig 22811 bp, 21 predicted proteins | sample 5560271 | NCBI WGS metagenome assembly JAABUY01 (sample SAMN10711886, study PRJNA513374) | rock metagenome | isolation source: Antarctica rocks | place: Antarctica: Victoria Land, University Valley | reverse complement strand
CCCCCCCCCCCCCGCCCCGCCCCGCCCCCCCCCGCCCCCCCCCCCCCCGCCCCCGCCCCCCGCCCCGCGCGCCGCGGCGGGCGGCCCCGCCGCGCCCCCGCGGGGGGCGGGGGGGGCGGGGGCGGGGCCGGGGGGGGGGGGGGGGGGTGGGGTGGCGAGCGCCAGGGCGGCGCCGGCGGCGAGGGCCGCGTAGAGCGCGTCGGTGAGGAGGCAGAGCTGCACCACCACGCCGAAGCCGATCGAGGGCAGCAGGGCGGCGGCCAGGGCGGGGCGGGGGGCGGCACCGAGGCGGAGCGCGGTGCGGCGGGTGGCGGCGGCGAGGGCGGACAAGGCTGCGATCTGCAGCAGGATCGCTGCGAGGCGCCAGTGGGGGGTGAGGGTTTGCAGGGCGGCGAGCAGGGCGGGGTAGCCGCCCATGCGGAACAGGGTGATGGGGGCGGGGGCCTCGCGCAGCAGGGCGGCGCCGGTGGGGAGAGCGTGGTGGAACTGGGCTGCGTAGGCGATGTAGCCGGGGGAGTCGGGGGTCTCGATGACGCCGAAGATGGCGAGGGCCAGCAGGGCGGGGAGGGCGGCGAGGAGGGCTGTGGCGAGTGGGGCGAGTCTGGGAGGTGTTGTGGGGTTCAAGGGCGGTCTGCCAGGAATGGGAGTGAGAGGGTGTCGAAAGAACCCGCCACGGCCGGCGGGAGCAATCGGCCACTCGATTTCAGGGGCGTCCATGGGCTGCGGCGAACTCTAGGTGCCGGTCGTCTCTCGCCAGGATGGCTTCCGGTTCCTGTTCTATGCCAATGAAGGCAGTCCCGTGAGCGGATGCGCATCCATAGTGCTGCGAGACGGGATAGACGCCAAGTTCTGGCTCTGGCCCCAGGTGAGACCGGCCTACAACGACGGCTTCAACGCCAAGGCCCTTCGGGAGCTGACCGAGATCATCGAGCGGCATCGAGACCGGATTGCGGAGGCATGGGATGAGTTCTTCGGTAAGGGCTAGGGGTGTCCGCTTCGATCAGGACAGCCTGTGGGTGGAGCTTTCGGACGGTCGCGTCCTGGGTGTCCCGCTTGCGTGGTTCCCGCGCCTGCTGCACGGCTCGGCCGAGCAGCGCGAGTCAGGTGTCCATCAGCAGCCGCGGGCTGCATTGGGAGGCGTTGGACGAGGACATCTCCCTTGAAGGGCTGCTGGCCGGGCGAGGCGACCAGACCCGTGTTCATGGTCCCGTCGAGGTCGTCTGATTCCCGTCGGCCTCCAACCTGGTTCCGGCTTGTCGCAGCGTTCTGTCCAGGTCGGAGTTTAGCGGCGAAAGCACGGTTTAGCTGCCTTCGCGACCGTGTTCGGCCCTGGGTCGAGAGGCCACCCAGACCAGGCCGTGCCACAGGCCGACGCCGTCGTATCGAGCGACGAAGTCACGCGATGGGTCTCGCCACAATTTCAGCCGCACCATCACGGCCTGTGAGCGCAGGTTTTCCGTGCCTGTATAGGACACGATCTCATCGAGACCTGGGCGCCTGAAGGCATCCTGTAGTGCGGCCTTTGCGCTTTCGGTCGCGTAGCCGTGACCCCAGGCCTTGCGGATGAACCGCCAGCCTATCTGGAAGTGAGGGCCGAGCGGATGATCCGGGAGGACGTCAGGCATGACCCCTGCGTAGCCCAGGAAAAGACCGTCGGTGTTCTCGACCGCCCAGCGGGACACGCCATGCTCCAGGTATGCCGCGCAGTAGCGGTCCAACTTCCTGTTGCTGTCGCTTTGATCGACCGGGCCGCCCTGGTCGGCCATTGCCTCCGGGTCTGCGTGCATCCGGGCGAACGCGGCGCGATGGTCGTCGCGCCAGGGGCACAGCTTCAGTCGATGCGTCTGGATCATTGATGACCTCGTGGCGGCGTTGCCTTGCTGGCTTCCAGGATGGCGCTGCTCTTCGCGCTGCCGAACAGGCCTGTCCCGAATTCCATCCCCCGTCCCTTCCGTCTGCTTACCTTAGAGAGGCCGGTCCAGGGCGGCTCGCCCTGGCGGGTCCAGGGCAGAGCCCTGGCCTTGCCTGCTGCCGCTTGCCTCGGCCTTGCGTGCGGTCTGCGACTCGGCCATATCCCGCACGCCGGCGCAGGCCGGTAATTCGCACGCGGAGCGACTTTCCCGGGCCGTTGGGTCCGGGTCCGGTGCCACTCGATCCAGATCGGGCGGCCAGGCTCCGCGGAGGTTCAACCGGACGACAGGAAAGGTCACGCCCCATGGCGATGCCCGACTATACCCTCCGCCAGCTTCTCGAGGCCGGCGTGCATTTCGGCCACCACACGCGGCGCTGGAACCCGCGCATGGGGCCGTACATCTTCGGCATCCGCAACCAGGTCCACATCCTCGACCTGCAGCAGACCGTGCCGATGCTCGATCGTGCGCTGCGCGCGACGCGCGACGTGACGGCGGCGGGCGGGCGCGTGCTGTTCGTCGGCACCAAGCGGGCGGCGGCGGAGCACGTCGCGGAGGCGGCGCGGCGCTGCGGGCAGTATTATGTCAACCACCGCTGGCTGGGCGGGATGCTGACGAACTGGAAGACGATCACGGGCAGCATCAAGCGGCTGCGCCAGATCGAGGAGATGCTGGCGGGCGACGTGACGGGGCTGACCAAGAAGGAGGTCCTGGAGATCACGCGCGACCAGGAGAAGCTGGAGCGCTCGCTGGGCGGGATCAAGGAGATGGGGGGCTTGCCCGACATCCTGTTCATCATCGACACCAACAAGGAGAAGCTGGCGGTCGAGGAGGCGAACAAGCTGGGCATTCCGGTGATCGCCATTCTCGACAGCAACTCCGACCCGGTCGGCGTGACCTACCCGATCCCGGGCAACGACGACGCGATCCGGGCGATCACGCTGTACTGCGAGCTGGTCTCCGGCGCGGTGCTCGACGGCATCAGCGCGGAGATGGCGGCGTCGGGGCAGGACATCGGCGGCGCCGAGGAGCTGCCGATGGAGGTGATGCCCGAGGTGAACATGCCGGAGCCGCTCGCGACCGTGAGCTGAGCCTGGCGGCCGGCCTTCGGGTCGGCGCCGTGGGTGGGGCGGGCGGGGAGGTCGTGCCGGGGGATGCCTCATGCGAGTGCGTTCCGGGGTGCGGCCTCCCCGATCCGATTTTGCAAGGCTCAGTCCGCGGCGAGGGTCGCGGGCGGGACCACAGGAGAGAGTGCATGGCCGAGATCACGGCGGCTCTGGTGAAGGACCTGCGCGAGAAGACCGGCGCGGGGATGATGGACTGCAAGCGCGCGCTCACCGAGAACGGCGGCGAGACGGAGGCCGCGATCGACTGGCTACGCAAGAAGGGCCTGTCGCAGGCGGCGAAGAAGTCCGGGCGGGTGGCGGCGGAGGGGCTGATCGGCGTGGCCTCGGAGCAGGGGCGGGCGGCGATGGTCGAGGTCAACGCGGAGACCGACTTCGTGGCGCGCAACGAGGCGTTCCAGGGGTTCGTGAGCGCGGTGGCGAGAATCGCGCTGGCGAGCGGCGAGGATGTCGAGGCGCTCAAGGCGGCGGCCTATCCGGGGACCGGGCGCAGCGTGGGCGAGGAGCTGGTGCAGCTCGTGGCCACGATCGGCGAGAACATGACGATCCGGCGCATCCGCGTGCTCGGCGTGCAGCAGGGGGTGGTGGCGTCCTACGTGCACCAGCCGCTGAAGCAGGGTCTGGGCAAGATCGGCGTGCTGGTGGGCGTCGAGGGGGCGTCGGAGATCGACGCGCTGGAGACGCTGGGGCGCCAGGTGGGGATGCAGGTCGCGGCGACGCGGCCGGAGGCGCTCGACATCGGCGGCGTGGACGGCGCGGCGCTGGAGCGCGAGCGCTCGGTGCTGGCGGACCAGGCGCGGGCGTCGGGCAAGGCGGAGGCGATCATCGACAAGATGGTCGATGGGCGCATCCGCAAGTACTACGAGGAGGTCGTGCTGCTGGAGCAGGTCTGGGTGCACGACGGGGAGAGCCGGGTGAAGGCGGTCGTGGCCAAGGCGGGGGCTAGGCTGTCGGGGTTTGCGCGGTTCACGCTGGGCGAGGGCATCGAGAAGGCGGAGAGCGACTTCGCGGCCGAGGTCGCGGCGACGGCGGGGGTCGCGGCGCAGTAAGGCCGGGGGCTCTGCCCCCATGCTTGAAGGCGGGGACCCCGCCAAAGGCTCGCCTTTGGAAACCCGGGATTGGGCCGGGGATATGTCTTGTCTTTCCTTATGTGTGCTGGTCCAGGGGCGCTGCCCCTGGCGGGTCCAGGGCAGAGCCCTGGCCTTCCTGCCTTGTGAGGCGTGCCGCCTGGACCTATACCCTGGCCGCCTCACAGCCGCGGATGCGCATGCCCGATCATCCCCCCTACAAGCGCGTCCTCCTGAAAGTGTCCGGCGAGGCGCTGATGGGCAGGCGGGACTACGGGCTGGACGTGGACATGGTGTGCCGGGTGGCGGCGGACGTGGCCGACGTGGTGGCGCAGGGCGTGCAGGTCTGCCTGGTGATCGGCGGCGGCAACATCTTCAGGGGCGTCTCCGCGGCGGCGGGCGGCATGGACCGGGCGCAGGCGGACAGCATGGGGATGCTGGCGACCGTGATGAACGCGCTGGCGGTGCAGAACGCGCTGGAGCGCTGCCAGGTGCCGACCCGGGTGCAGTCGGCGATCACCATGCCCAACATCTGCGAGCCGTATATCCGCAGGCGCGCGGAGCGGCACATGGAGAAGGGGCGGGTGGTGGTGTTCGCCGCCGGGACGGGCAACCCGTTCTTCACCACCGACACGGCGGCGGCGTTGCGGGCGGCGGAGATGCAGTGCGACGTGCTGCTCAAGGGTACCCAGGTCGACGGGGTGTACTCGGCCGATCCGAGGCACGACCCGTCGGCGGAGCGGTTCGAGGAGCTGACGTACCACGACGTGCTGGCGCGGGATTTGAAAGTGATGGACGCGGCGGCGATCAGCCTGGCGCGGGAGAACGGGCTGCCGATCGTGGTGTTCAACATCCACGCGCCGGGCGCGTTCGCGCAGGTGGTGCGCGGCGAGGGGCGGTTCACCCGGATCGTGGAGCCGTCGTGAGCGGGGCGGATGTCCGGTCCGGGCGGGCGAGCGAGGACGCCGGGCAGCCGGCATGATGGAGGAACTTCGATGCCTGCGGATCTGACCAGCCTGAAGGCCGACCTGACGCGCCGCATGGACGGGGCGATGGAGACGCTGCGCCGCGACTTCGGGGGCTTGCGCACCGGGCGGGCGAGCCCTGGGCTGCTGGAGCCGGTCAAGGTCGAGGCGTACGGGTCGGAGGTGCCGATCACCCAGGTCGGCACCATCGGCGTGCCGGAGCCGAGGATGATCACGGTGCAGGTGTGGGACCGCACGCTGGTCGGCGCGGTGGAGAGGGCGATCCGCGACTGCGGGCTGGGGCTCAATCCGGCGACGGACGGGCAGACGGTGCGGGTGCCGATCCCGCAGCTCACGGCGGAGCGGCGCGTCGAGCTGGCCAAGGCCGCCGGGCGCTACGGCGAGGGCGCCAGGATCGCGGTGCGCGGGGTGCGGCGCGACGGCATGGACCAGATCAAGGGCTTCGAGAAGAAGAACGAGATCGCCGAGGACGAGGTCAAGGACTGGGCGGACGAGGTGCAGAAGCTCACGGATTCCTACGTCAAGCGCATCGACGAGTCGCTCGTCGAGAAGGAACGCGAGATCAAGCAGGTCTGAGCGGGGCCGGGGCGCGTAGGGAGCAAGGAAGTTGAGGCTCTGCCTCAAACTCCGCCAAAGGCTCGCCTTTGGAGTCCGTCACTTAAGTAAAGCCGGTCCAGGGGGGCTTCCCCCTGGCGGGTCTGGGCAAAGCCCAGCCTTGCTTGCCTTGGGGCCTGGCCAGCCGAGCCGGAGGACCGCACGTGCCCCAGGGTAGCTCGCGATGACCGGTGAGCCAGCGGCGCAGCCCCTGCGGGCCGCGGCTGCGGGCGGGGGCGCGCCACGCCACGTGGCGATCATCATGGACGGCAACGGCCGCTGGGCGGCGGCGCGCGGGCTGCCGCGGGTGGCGGGACACCGTGCGGGCGCGCAGGCGGTGCGGCGCGCGGTGGAGTCGGCGATCCGCAGCGGGGTGGAGTGGCTGACGCTGTACGCGTTCTCGTCGGAGAACTGGCGGCGGCCGGAGGCGGAGGTGAGCGACCTGACCGGGCTGCTGCGCCACTACCTGCGCCACGAGGTCGCCGAGCTGCACGCCGAGGGGGTGCGGCTGCGGGTGATCGGCGAACGGCAGCGCTTCGACGACGACCTGCGCCACGAGCTGACGCGGGCGGAGCGGCTGACGGCAGGCAACGTGCGGCTGAACATGACGATGGCGCTGTCGTATGGCGGGCGCTCGGAGCTGGTCGCGGCGGCGCGCGCCATCGCGCAGGCGGCGCGCGACGGCAGGCTCGATCCGGAGGGCGTCGACGAGGCGGTGGTGGAGCGGTTCCTGTTCACCGCGGGGATGCCGGACCCCGACCTGGTGATCCGTACCAGCGGGGAGCGGCGGCTGTCGAACTTCCTGCTGTGGCAGTCGGCGTACGCGGAGCTGGCGTTCCCGGACGTGATGTGGCCGGACTTCTCCGAGGCGCACTTCGCCGGGGCGCTGGCGGAGTACGGGCGGCGCGAGCGGCGCTTTGGGGCGCGTCCTGGCTGAGCCGGCCCCCGGGGTGGTGCCGCCGCTGGCCGGGGCGCCAAAGCCCACGGCGGGCGGTCGCCGTCCCACGGGGGAGCTGCGGCTGCGGGTGATGTCGGCGGCGGTGCTGGCGCCGCTGGGGCTGGCGTGCATCTGGGCCGGGGGCGCGGCGTGGGTGGCGGTCGTGCTGCTGGCGGCGGCGGGGATGGCGTGGGAGTGGGTCGCGCTGTGCCGCATGGCGGCGGGGCGCTGGCCCGGCGTGGGCGTGCTCGTGGCGCTGGCGGTGGCGCTGCTGGTGGTGGTGACGTCGCGCGGGCCGGGGCCTGTGGGCGGGGACGGGTTCGCGTCGGCGGTGGCGCTGCTGGTGCTGGCCGGGGCGGCGCTGCCGCTGGGGCTGGCGCCGGGCGGGCGGGCGGCGGCGGCGGGCGGGGCGGCGTATCTCGGGGTGGCGGTGCTGTCGCTGCTGTGGCTGCGCGCCGACCCGGCGGCGGGGCGGGGCAACCTGGTGTTCGTGATGCTGCTGGTGTGGGCGAGCGACATCGGGGCGTATTTCGTGGGGCGGGCGGTGGGCGGGCCGAAGCTGGCGCCGCGCATCTCGCCGGGCAAGACCTGGTCCGGGTCGGCGGGCGGGGTGCTGGCGGCGGCGCTGGTCGGGCTCTGCGTGGCGTGGGGGTTCGAGGCGTGGGCCGGTCCACGTGCAGGCGGGGGTGCGGGCGTGGCGGTCATGGCGCGGGCGGCTGTGGTGGCGGCGGTGCTGGCGGCGGTGTCGCAACTCGGCGACCTGGGCGAGAGCGCGGTCAAGCGCCGGTTCGGGCAGAAGGATTCGGGGCGGCTGATCCCGGGCCATGGCGGCGTGCTGGACCGGCTGGACGGCGTGCTGGCGGCAGCACCCGTGGCGGCGCTGCTGGCGCTGGACGCGGGACGGGGGATGGCGTTGTGGCGATGACGGGCATGGGCGCGACGTCGCCGGGCGGGGCCGGGCACGGCATGGCCGGTGGCGCGGGGCGGGCAGGGGACGGCGGCGCGGGGGGCGTGCGCACGGTGAGCGTGCTGGGCAGCACCGGCAGCATCGGGCGCAGCACGCTCGACCTGCTGGCGGCGAACCGCGAGGCGTTCCGGGTGCGCGCGCTGGTGGGCAACCGCAACGTGGCGCTGCTGGCGGAGCAGGCGCGGGCGATCGGCGCGGAGTTGGCGGTGTGCTGCGACCCGGGCGGCTTCGCGGAGCTGCGGGCGCTGCTAGCGGGCAGCGGGGTCGAGGCGGCGTGCGGGGCGCAGGCGGCGGTGGACGCGGCGGCGCTGCCTGCGGACTGGACGATGGCGGCGATCACCGGGGCGGCGGGGCTGCACCCGACGCTGGCGGCGATCCGGCGCGGGGGCGCGGTGGCGCTGGCCAACAAGGAGGCGCTGGTCTGCGCCGGCGAGGTCATGCTGTGCGCGGTGCGCGAGGCGGGGGCGGTGCTGCTGCCGGTGGACTCCGAGCACAACGCGGTGTTCCAGGCGATGGCGGACGGCAACGCGGGCGCGGTCGAGTCGATCGTGCTCACCGCGTCGGGGGGACCGTTCCGGCTGGCGTCGCGCGAGGAGATGGCGGTGGCGACCCCGGAGGCGGCGCTGCGCCATCCGGTGTGGTCGATGGGGGCGAAGATCAGCATCGACAGCGCGACGCTGTTCAACAAGGGGCTGGAGGTGATCGAGGCGGCGCGGTTGTTCGGGATGGACGAGTCCCGGATCGACGTGCTGGTGCATCCGCAGTCAGTGGTGCATGGGATGGTGCGCTACGCGGACGGCAGCGTGCTGGCGCAGATGGGCAGCCCGGACATGCGCATCCCGATCGCGCACTGCCTGGCATGGCCGGGGCGGATCGCGACCCGCTCGCCGCGGCTGGACTTCGCTGGTGTGGGGCGGCTGGAGTTCGCGGAGCCCGATCCGGTGCGGTTCCCGGCGCTGCGGCTGGCGCGCGAGGCGCTGCGCGCGGGGCGGGGGGGGGCGGCGGTGCTGTCGGCGGCCAACGAGATCGCGGTCGAGGCGTTCCTGGCGCGGCGCATCGGGTTCCTCGACATCGCGGCGGTGGTGGAGGGGGTGATGGAGCGGCTGGGGGCGCCGCCGGCCGAGACGCTGGAGGCGGTGCTGGAGGCGGATGGTGCTGCGCGGCGCGAGGCGGAGCGGCTGGCGGTGGCGCGGGCGGCGTAGGCAGGAAGCAAGGCTGGGCTCCGCCCAGACCCGCCAGGGGCGAGCCGCCCCTGGACCGGCTCTACTTAAGAAATGGATTCCAAAGGCAAGCCTTTGGCGGAGTTTGAGGCAGAGCCTCAACCTTGCTTCCTTGGGCCGGGCTGTCCGGCTCCCATATCCCGTCCACCCGATCCGGACCCGAGCCGATGCATTTCCTGCCCTCCCCGATTCGCGCAGTGGCCGCCTTTGCCGTGGTGCTGGGCGTCCTGGTGTTCATCCACGAGCTTGGCCACTACCTCGCGGCCCGCTGGCGCGGGGTGCACGTGGAGGCATTCTCCATCGGCTTCGGGCCGCGGCTGTTCGGCTGGACCGACCGCGTGGGAACGGAGTGGAAGCTGAGCCTGCTGCCGCTGGGCGGCTACGTGAGGCTGCACGGCGCCGGGCGGCCGGAGGACGTCAGCGAGGAGGACCGCGCGTCCTACCAGGCGGGGCGGACGCTGTTCGAGAAGAGCGTGGCGTCGCGGGCGATCGTGGTGGCGGCGGGCCCGCTGGCCAACTTCGTGCTGGCGGTGGTGCTGTTCGCGGGGCTGTTCGGCTTCGTGGGGCGGCCGGTGGCGCAGTCGGTGGTCAGCACGCTGGTGGCGGGCGGGGCGGCGGAGGCGGCGGGGCTGCACGTGGGCGACCGCATCCAGTCGATCGACGGCAAGCCGACGCCGCACTTCGAGGATCTGCAGGCGGTGGTGGCGGCCAGCGCGGGGCAGCGGCTGAGCGTCGCCGTGCTGCGCGACGGCGCGGTGCAGACGCTGCCGGTGGTGGTGAGCAGCAAGGGGCCGGCGGAGCATCCTGTGGGTATGCTCGGCATCGGCAGTGCTGCGATGGAGTTCGAGCCGGTCGGGCCGGGGCAGGCGGTGCTGGACGGATTCGGGCAGACCTGGCGGGTGATGCGCCAGACGGTGGCCGGCTACGGGCAGATCTTCAGCGGGCGGGTGAGCACGCGCGAGCTGTCGGGGCCGCTGGGGATCGCGCAGATGTCGGGGCAGGTGGCGGAGCTGGGGCTCGCGAGCCTGGTGTCGTTCATAGCACTGCTGTCGGTGAACCTGGGGCTGATCAACCTGTTCCCGATCCCGGTGCTGGACGGAGGCTACCTGCTGTTCTACGCGGCGGAGGCGATCCGCGGGCGGCCGATCCCGGTGCGGGCGCTGGAATACGGGTTCCGAGCGGGGTTCGCGCTGATCGCGTGCCTGTTCGTGGTGGTGACGTGGAACGACCTGTCGCACCTGGGGGTGATGCACTGGGTGGCGTCGCTGTTCGGCTGAGGCGGGGCGGCAGGAAGCAAGGTTGAGGTTCTGCCTCAAGCTCCGCCAAAGGCTTGCCTTTGGAATCCCCCTGCCTCAGTGAATCGGTGTCCGGAGGCCTTGGGCTTTCGCGGGTCCGGGCGAAGCCTGCCAAAGGCTCCGACAGCCCGCTTGGGCCATCGGAACGGCAGGCGGAGGGAGAGCCCGGCCTTGCTTTCTTCCTGTCCCTGTGCAGTGGCCGATCCCGGGATGCGAGGTTGTTCCGTCGCTTGCCGCTGCTTCTTGCGGACACCCCGCAAAGTCGGGTAGCCCCTCGCACGGATGCGCGCTCCTGCCGTGTCTGCACGACCTCTCCCGGTGCGGGTCAGGGGCGCGGTGAAGGGGATGTTCTTGGTTCGCAAACGTGCGGCGCTGCTTGCCACCGCCTGCCTGATGCCCGGCGTCTGCCTGTCGCCCGCCCTGGTCGGACACGCCTGGGCGCAGGGCGCCGAGGCCGGTGCCGCCGGCGCCGGCGTGCAGGGGCCGCCGCTGGCCGAGGTGCCGGTGCGCACGCTGCCGGCGCGCCGCGTGCCCGAGGCGCGCTCCGGCGCGGCGCCAGCCGGCCGTGGCGCGGCTGGGCAGGGCGGGGCTGGGCAAGGCGGGGCGGGGCAGGGCGGGGCTGGGCAGGGCGGGGCTGGGCAAGGCGGGGCGGGGCAGGGCGGGGCTGGGCGTCGCGCGCAGGCGCCAGTGCGGCGCGAGGGGGGCGGCGGCGACACGATCCGCGCGATCTCGATAGAGGGCTCGCAGCGCATCGAGCCGGGCACGATCCGCTCCTACATGCTGGTGCAGGCGGGCGACGCGTTCGGCTCGGACCGGGTGGACCGCTCGCTGCGCACGCTGTACGCGACGGGGCTGTTCAAGGACGTCAGCATCCACCGCAGCGGCACCACGCTGGTGGTGCGGGTGGTCGAGAACCCGCTGGTCAACCAGATCGCGTTCGAGGGCAACAGCTCGCAGAAGGATGACGTGCTGCGGCCGGTGCTGCAGCTCAAGCCGCGGACGGTGTACACCCCGCAGCTCGTGCAGGCGGACCGCCAGCGGCTGCTCGACCTGTACGCCAAGCACAGCCACTACGCGGCGACGGTGGAGCCGCAGATCATCCGGCTGCCGCAGAACCGGGTCGACGTGATCTTCCGGATCAACGAGGGCTCCGAGACCCTGGTGAGCCGCATCACCTTCGTGGGCAACCACGCTTACAGCGAGACGCGGCTGCGCGAGGAGGTCTCGACCCGCGAGCAGGCTTGGTTCCGCTTCCTGTCCAGCGCCGACCAGTACGACCCGGAGAGGATCAACTACGACAAGGAGCTGCTGCGCCGCTTCTACCTGCGCAACGGCTACGCGGATTTCGAGGCAACGAGTGCCACCTCGGAGCTGTCTCCGGACCGCAAGTCGTTCTTCGTGACCTTCACGGTGCACGAGGGCGAGCGCTACCACGTGGGCACGGTGAAGGTGGACAGCCAGGTCCCGCACCTGTCCTCGGACGTGCTGCTGCCGCTGGTGGTGCCAAAGCCGGGCGACGTCTACAACGGCGACGCGGTGCAGCGCAGCACGACGCTGGTGCAGAACCGCGCGGTCAGGCTGGGCTTCCCGTTCGTCGAGGTGAACCCGCGGATCGCGCGCAACAGGGAGAAGCGCACCGTCGACCTGCTGTTCGACGTGGTGAACGGGCCGCGCGTGTTCGTCGAGCGCATCGACATCAGCGGCAACACCGTGACCCGGGACAACGTGATCCGGCGCGAGTTCACCTTCGCGGAGGGCGACGCGTTCAGCGACCAGACGAGCAAGGCGACCAAGCAGCGCCTGACCGACATCGGCTACTTCAGCTCGGCCAACATTACCACCTCGCCCGGCTCCGCGCCGGACCGGGTGGTGGTGAACACGGCGGTGGTGGAGAAGGCGACCGGCGAGCTGACGCTGGGCGGCGGCTACTCGACGGACGCGGGCGTGCTGGGCCAGGCGGGGCTGCGCCAGCGCAACCTGATCGGCACCGGCATCGACGCGAACCTGAGCGGCACGCTGGCGCAGCGCGAGAACCAGGTGAACGTGTCGGCGACCGACCCCTACTTCCTCGACCGCAACCTGGTCGCGGGTGCGGACATCTACCTGATCGACAACAACAACTACCTGATCTCCAACTACAGCGAGCAGCGCATCGGCACCTCGCTGCGGCTGGGCTATCAGTTCAACGACCACTTGGCGCAGTCGCTGACCTACACGCTGACCGAGCGCAACGTGCACAACGTCAACAGCTCGGCCTCGATCTACGTGCAGGACGAGTACGGACGCTCGCTGCTGAGCATGGTCGGGCAGACCCTGGCGCTGGACTACCGAGACAGCCGGGTGGACCCGCACACCGGGTTCCTCGCCAAGCTGGGAACCGACGTCGCGGGCCTGGGCGGCGACGCCAAGTTCGTCAGGGTCAAGCTGGACGCGACGTATTTCGTGCCGCTGGACTTCCTCACCGGCAACTCCGACTGGGGCATCGCGGTCTCTGCCGGCGGCGGGTATCTCGCCGACCTCGGCGGGCGGGAGCGCATCATCGACCGCTTCTTCCTGGGCGGCGACAACCTGCGCGGCTTCCAGGACGGCGGCGTCGGGCCGCACTCCGTCCCGGTGAACGCCAGGGGAAAGAACCCCGCGTATCTGGCGAGCGACGCGCTGGGCGGCGAGCTGATCTACACCCAGTCCACGGAGCTGCACTTCCCGCTGCCGATCTCCGCCGATCTCGGCGTGTCGGGCCGCGCCTTTGTCGACGTGGGCGGGCTGCAGGGCCTGCGGCCGGACGCGTTCACCTCGTCGAAGCAGGACATCGGCACCAACGACTACACGCCGCGCGTCGGCACCGGCATCGGCGTGTCGTGGAAGAGCCCGTTCGGGCTGATCAACGTCGATCTCGGCTACCCGCTCGTGCGGCAGAAATACGACCGTCAGCAGATTTTCCGCTTTGGCTTCGGCACGAGGTTCTGATTTGCACATGCACCGCACCATCTCCATACACCCTGCCCGTCCTGTCGCCGCGGGGTCGGCGCCCGTTGCGGCACGGCGACGCGCGGGCCTGGGACTCGGCACCGCCCTGGCCGGGCTGCTGATCCTGCCGCTCGCGGGGCCGGCCCGGGCGCAGGGTTGGTTCACGCCGACCCAGCCGGCGGCGCCCAAGGCGGCGCCCATAGCCGCGCCGGCGCCGCGGCCCGCGCCGCAGCCGCGCGCGGCGCAGCGCCAGGTGCCGCAGCAGCAGATGATGCCGATGCAGGGGCCCGGCGGGCCGCAGGACGACGGCTCGCAGCAGGCAGACGCGGGGCCGCAGCCGGTGCTGCCGCAGCCGCCGGTGCCGGACCTGCCGCCGCTCGCCAAGGGGACGCCGCCGCCGGCGGCGCTGATCGGCGTGCTCGGCGTGCCGGAGATCATGCAGGACAGCACCGCCGCGCGTCAGGTGCAGAAGGAGATCGGCACGCGGCGCGAGAAGCTCAACGCGGACGCGCAGAAGGAGCAGGCGGCGTGGCGCGACATGCAGCAGTCGCTGCAGGCGGACCACGCCAAGCTGACGCCCGACCAGGGGCGCGCCCGGGAGCGCGAGCTGCAGGAGCGGATCACCAACGCGCAGAAGCAGTTCCGCGACCGCAACCGCATCATCCAGGAGGCGGCGCAGGTCGGGCTCGGGCAGATCGAGCGCACGCTGATCGGGGTGATCCGGCAGGTCTCGGAGAGCCGGGGGATGAACCTCGTGCTGCACCGCAACCAGGTGGCGCTGAACGTCAACGAGTTCGACATCAGCAAGGCGGTGGTCGAGCAGCTCAACAAGGTGCTGCCGTCGGTGCTGATCCCGGCGGACGGGGTGGACCCGGCGGCGATGGCGGCGGCGCAGGCCAGCAACGCGCCGGCGGGCTCGGGCAACGTGTCGGCGCCGATGGTGGCGCCGGAGCCGGCACCGGCGGCGGCTCCTGCGGCGCCAGTGGCGGCGGCGCCGGCGGCCAAGCGCTGAGGCCGGCGGTTCCTTGAAGTGACTGATGAAGCGAGGAAGGTTGAGGCTCTGCCTCAAACTCCGCCAGGGGGAGCTCCCCTGGACTGGCTTGCCTCAAGTGAAGCCGGTCCAGGGGGGGCTTCCCCCCTGGCGGGTCTGGGCAGAGCCCGGCCTTGCTTGCTGACTGGCCGTTGGCAGGCATGAGCGTCGTGACTCCGGAGCCTGCCGGCGCCGGCGACCCGCGGTTCTTCACGCGCACCGGGCCGCACGATCTGGCCGTGGTGGCCGCCGCCGCGCGCACCGATTCGGTGGTCGGCGCGTGCGTGGCCCTGCGCGGCGTGGCGCCGCTGCAGGTGGCGGGGCCGGGCGAGGTCAGCTTCCTGCACAACCGGCGCTACCTCGACGCCCTGCTCGCGACGCGCGCGGGGGCGGTGATCGTCCCGCCGGAACTGGCGGGGCGGCTGCCGGAGGGCGTGGCGGGCCTGGTGACGACAGAGCCGTATGCGGCGTGGGCGCGGGTGGCGGCGCTGTTCCACCCGTTGCCGCCGGCGCGGCCGGGGGTGCACCGCTCTGCGGTGGTGGAGGCGGGCGCCGAGGTCGACCCGAGTGCCGAGGTCGGCGCGCACGCGGTGGTGGGCGAGGGCGCGGTGATCGGCGCGCGCTGCCGGGTGGGCGCGGGCGCGGTGATCGGGCCGGGCGTGGTGATGGGGGCGGATTGCCGGGTAGGCGCGCTCGCCAGCGTCAGCCATGCGCTGCTGGGCGATCGGGTGTACGTGTATTCGGGGGCGCGGATCGGCCAGGAGGGCTTCGGCTTCGCGACCACGGCGGCGGGGTTCCTGTCGGTGCCGCAGCTCGGGCGGGTGGTGCTGGAGGACGACGTCGAGGTGGGGGCGAACAGCACCATCGACCGCGGCGCGGCGCTGGATACCGTGATCGGGGCGGGCTCGCGGCTCGACAACCTTGTGCAGATCGGGCACAACGTGCGCCTCGGGCGCTGCTGTGTCGTGGTGGCGCAGGCGGGGATTTCCGGGTCGACCGTGCTGGAGGATTTCGTCGAGGTCGCCGCGCAGGCGGGTTTGACGGGCCATCTCACGATCGGCCACAAGGCGAGGATCGGCGCCCAGGCCGGCGTGATGGCGGACGTTGCGGCACGTCAGGCGGTGGTGGGCAGCCCCGCCATGCCGGTGCGCGAGTTCTTCCGCAACGTCGCGGTGCTGCGCAGGCTGGCGCGGCCGCACCAGCCGGACGGCGGCGCTCCGCCGGAGCAGGGAACAGGCTGAGGATGGACGGCACGCACCCGCACGACGACACCGCCGCACCGCCGACGCTGCCCGCGGCGGATGCCGGCCGTGCGCCCGGCGAGGTCGGCGAGACGGTCGACGTCGCCCGGATCATGCGGGCGATCCCGCATCGCTACCCGTTCCTGCTGATCGACCGCGTGCTGGAGATGGTGCTCAACCGCTCGGCGATCGGGGTCAAGAACGTCACGATCAACGAGCCGTTCTTCGAGGGGCATTTCCCCGGCCATCCGGTGATGCCCGGCGTGCTGATCATCGAGGCGATGGCGCAGACCGCGGCCGTGCTGGTGGTCGAGACCATCGGGCCGGACGCGGCGGGCAAGGTCGTGTACTTCATGAGCATCGAGGGGGCGAAGTTCCGCCGGCCCGTGGTGCCGGGCGACCAGCTCCGCATCCACATCGTCAAGGAGCGCAGCCGCGGCAACGTGTGGAAGTTCCATGCCGTGGCGCGGGTGGACGGGATCTCTGTGGCAGAGGCGACCTATGCCGCGATGATCATGGACCGCGCCTCGCCCTGAGCGGAGGCTGAGCCGGCCGCGACGCACCGGCCGCCAGGCTCCGCGCGGCGGGTCGTGACGTTTCGTCGGCGAGCCTGCGGCAGTGCCGATGGGGCTGGCTGCTGCCCCGGGCCAGAACGGCCGTGTGTCCGATGCCTGACCTGGAGCCTTGCGCATGTCCCAGCCGACCAGCGTGCTTGCCCAGGCGGCACCCGCCGATGGTGCGTCCGGCGCGGCGCAGGGCTGGCAGCGGGGCGTCTCCGCGGCGGCGACAATCCACCCGAGCGCGCTGGTCGAGCCGGGGGCGAGCGTGGCGGCGGGCGCCAGCATAGGTCCTTGGTGCCACGTCGGGCCGGAGGCGGTGATCGAGGCCGGCGCGCGGCTCGTGTCGCACGTGGTCGTGGACGGTGTCACGCGGATCGGCGAGGGCGCGGTGCTGTTCCCGTTCTGCACCGTGGGGCTGGCGCCGCAGGACCTGAAGTACCGCGGCGAGCCGACGCGCTGCGAGATCGGCGCGCGCACCCAGGTTCGCGAGCACTGCTCGATCCATCGCGGCACGGTCACGGGCAGCGGGGTGACGCGGGTGGGCGCGGACTGCCTGCTGATGGCGGTGGTGCACGTGGCGCACGACTGCGCGCTGGGCGACGGGGTGATCGTGGCCAACAACGTGGTGATGGGCGGGCACGTCAGCATCGGGGCGCGGGCGGTGATCGGCGGCGCCTCGGCGCTGCACCAGTTCGTGCGCGTCGGGCGCATGGCTATGGTCGGCGGCGTCACCGGGGTGGAGGCGGACGTGATCCCGTTCGGTCGGGTGATCGGCAACCGGGCGCGGCTCGCCGGGCTCAACCTGGTCGGGCTGCAGCGGTCGGGGCTGGACAGGGCGGGGCAGCAGAGGCTCGTGGCGGCGTTCAGGGCGCTGTTCCCGCGCAGTCTGGACGGGGCCGCGGTGTACGCGGAGCGGCTGGAGCGGGTGCGCGAGGCGCAAGGGCAGGACCCGCTGGTGGCGGAGGTCCTGGCGTTCCTGGACGCGCCGAGCGGGCGCGGGGTGATCGGGGCGTCGACGCGGCGCGACGAGGAAGGGTGAGGCAGCAAGCAAGGTTGAGGCTCCGCCTCAAGCTCCGCCAAAGGCTCGCCTTTGGAAACCGATACTTAGGTAGATCGGTGTTCAGAAGCCCCATGCCTGAAGGAGGGGGGCTTCGGCGGGTCCGGGCGGAGCTGCCCAAAGGTTCCGATGGCCCGCTTGGGCCATTGGAATGGGCAGCGGAGGGAGAGCCCAGCCTTGCTTGCTGCTCGCTGCCTCAGTTGAGCAGGGCCGGGATGCCCATGGCGGTACGGTCGAGGCCGCTTTCTCGCGCGCAGGTGCGGATGGCGTCGCGCAGGACCCGGGCGGATTCGGGGAGGTCCAGCGCCGCGGCTTCCTCGGCCAACATGCGCAGGCACCGGCAGATTCCGAGCGCGCTGTGTTCCTGGCCGGTCTCATCGTCGTCCATTGCGGCGGTTCCAGCAGGTCTGCCTGGCGCACGGCGCGTCAGGCATGTAGAAGAAGGCGGGCTGAGACGATGCTCACACGGTTGTATTCCTGTCAAGATTGTCGCTGTTAGGTAGCAAATGATCCGGCGCGTCGGGACGGCGGCGTGAGCTGTCTGGGCATCCTGGCAGGTGGCGGGCCGTTGCCGGGGCAGGTGGCGCGCGCTGCGCTGGCGGCGGGGCAGACCGTGTTCATCGTGGGGTTCGAGGATTTCGCGGAGCCGGCGGTGATCGGCGCGTATCCGCATGCGGTGGCCCGGGTGGGCGCGGCGGGGCGCATCCTGGCGCTGCTGCGCGGGGCGGGGTGCCGCGACCTGGTGCTGGTGGGGCCGGTGCGGCGGCCGTCGCTGCTCGACCTGCGGCCGGACCGGGAGGGGGCGAGGATCCTGGCGCGGATCGGGCGGGCGGCGTTCTCCGGCGACGACGGGCTGCTCGCGGCGCTGGTACGGGTGTTCGGCGAGGAGGGATTCCGGGTGCTGGGCGCGCACGAGGTGCTGACCGAGGCGCTGGGGCCGGCGGGGCAGCTCGGGCGGGTGGCGGCGGACGCGGCGGCGCTGGCGGACGTGCGGCGGGGCGTCGCGGTGGCGCGGGCGCTGGGCGGGGCGGATGTCGGGCAGGCGTGCGTGGTGCAGCAGGGCATCGTGCTCGCGGTGGAGGCGATCGAGGGCACGGACGCGATGCTGGCGCGGGCGGGGGCACTGATGCGGCCCGGGCCGGGGGGCGTGCTGGTGAAGATGGCCAAGCCGGGGCAGGACCGCAGGGCGGACCTGCCGACGATCGGGCCGCGGACGCCGCGCGCGGCGGCAGCGGCGGGGCTGCGGGGGGTGGCGTTCGAGGCGGGAGGCACGCTGCTGATCGACCGCGCTGGGTGCGTGGCGGCGGCGGACGAGGTGGGGGTGTTCCTGCTGGGGTTCGATCCGGGGACTTTCGGATAGGCAAGGCTGGGCTCTCCCTCCGCTGCCCATTCCAACGGCCCAAGCGGGCTGTCGCAACCTTTGGGCAGCTCCGCCCAGACCCGCCCCTGCTTCAAGGCGGGGGCGAGCCGCCCCTGGACCGGCGCATGTCGGGGAACTGCGGCACGTCGGGTGGGGTTGTGCCGCTGGCTTCAATGTGGGTTTCCAAAGGCGAGCCTTTGGCGGGTCCAGGGCAGAGCCCTGGCCTTGCTTCGGCGCCGCCGCAACACGGGATGTCTGGTCATGGCGAAGAGCTACCTGCACACGATGATCCGGGTGCGCGACCTGGAGGCGAGCATCGGCTTCTACGCGCTGCTGGGGATGCGCGAGCTGCGGCGCACTGAGGTGCCGGCGGGCCAGTACACGCTGGCGTTCGTCGGCTACGAGGACAACGCGCACGGCCAGGCGGAGATCGAGCTGACGCACAACTGGGAGCAGGCGGAAGCGTACGAGGTCGGCACCGGCTTCGGGCACCTCGCGGTGGGCGTGCCGGACGTGGCGGCGGCGTGCGAGGCGGTGCGCGCGGGCGACGGCAAGGTGACGCGCGAGGCGGGGCCGGTAAAGCACGGCACCACGGTGATCGCGTTCGTCGAGGACCCGGACGGCTACAAGATCGAGCTGATCGAGCGGGCCTAGGCGCTCGTGCCGGACGGGGCTGCGTCGCTGCGGACGGCGTCAGGGGCGCGGGCGGCGGGTGTGCGGTCGCGGCCGTGCTGAACCCGCTCGACTACGTGATGCCGCGCACGGTGCGGGTGGGTGTCACCGGGCTGGCGCGGGCGGGCAAGACGGCGTTCCTCACGTCGCTGGCGGCGAACCTGCTGGCGCATGGGGCGGGGCTGGAGGTGCTGCCGTCTCTGGTCGGGCGGGTGACTCAGGTGGCGCTGGCGCCGGCCGGGGTGACGGGGCTGCCGCGCTTCGACCAGAGGGCGCACCTGGCGGCGCTGGCGGGCGACCCGCCGCGCTGGCCGGAGCGGACCGGGGCGGTGTCGCTGCTGGCGCTGGACCTGGAGGTGGCGGGGCGGGGTACCGACTCCGTGCTGCCGGCGCGGCGGCTGCGGCTGGAGCTGCTGGACTATCCGGGGGAGTGGCTGCTCGACCTGCCGCTGCTGGCGCAGGATTTTGCCGCGTGGTCTGGGGCGGTGCTGCGCAGGCTGGAGGCGCCGGAGGTCGCGGGCGTGGCGGGGGAGTTCCTGGCGTTCGTGCGGGCGCTGCCGGCGGGGGTGGCGGCGAGCGACGCGCTGGTGGGGTCGGGGCAGCGGCTGTACCGGGCGATGCTGGGGCGGCTGCGCGACGAGCTGGGGCTGTCGTTCCTGCAGCCGGGGCGGTTCCTGATGCCGGCGCCGGGGCCGGAGCCGGTGTGGGGGGCGTTCTTCCCGTATGTCGGCGAGGGCGGGCTGGCGGGGCTGATGGCGCAGCGGTTCGAGGCGTACAAGGCGGCGGTGCGCGAGGACCTGGTCTCGCCGCTGTTCGGGTCGCTGGACCGGGTGGTGGTGCTCGCCGACCTGCTGAGCGCGCTGCACGCGGGGTCAGCGGCGTTCGCGGATGCGGAGGCGGCGCTGGCGGCGGCGGCCGGGGCGCTGCGCTGGCGGGGGTCGTGGCTGGGGGCGCTGGGGGCGCTGGCGACGCTGCGGCTGCCGCCCAGGGTGATCCGAAGGGTGGCGTACGCGGCGACCAAGGCGGACCACGTGGCGGACCGGCAGCGCGGCAACCTGGCGGCGCTGGTGCGCTCGATCGTGGCGGGGCCGGGGGTGGCGACGGCGAGCTTCGCGATCGCGTCGGTGCGGTGCACGCAGGATTTCGTGTGGACGCTGGAGGGGCATCCGGTGTCGGCGGTGCGCGGGCGCAGGCTGGGGGACGAGCGGGTGACGCGGTCGTATCCGGGGGAGGTGCCGGACCGGGCGCCGGACGCGGAGTTCTGGGCGCACCCGTTCCTGGCGCTGCCGCAGTTCGAGCCGATGCGGCTGCCAGGGCAGGGGCGCGCAGGCGTGCCGGCGGTGGGGCTGGACGGGCTGGTGGCGTTCCTGCTTGGGGATCTGCTGTGAGGGTGTGCGTGGAGCAAGGAAGGCCAGGGCTCTGCCCTGGACCCGCCAGGGGCGAGCCGCCCCTGGACCGGCATCTTTTAGGCTTTTCTTATGTGTGCGGGTCTGGGGGCGCCTGCCCCCAGCGGGTCCAGGGCAGAGCCCTGGCCTTCCTTGGCCGCGGCGCATGAGGCGGCCGACGCCTCGCATCGAAACCGAGGAGCCGGACGCTGCGCCCGTGCCCGCTCGGGTGGCCGAGGGGGCGGCTGCGCTGCCGGCGGAGGCGCCGTGGCCAGCGCCGCGGGCGGAGGCCGAGGTCAAGGCGGTTGCGTCGGTTCGGGTGGCCGGGGTGGCGTCGGAGGTCGCGGTGGTGCGGCCGGCGCCGCGGGTCGAGGTCGAGGGCGAGCGGTCGGGGCGGCTGGAGGCGCCGGAGGTGGCGGTGCCGCTGGTGCGCGCGGCGCGGTGGGGGATGCCGGCGCTGGCGCTGTCGGGGTTCTCGGTGCTGGCGCTGGGGTTCTCCGGGCTGTGGGCGGCGAACTTCGTGGCGGACGAGTTCGCGCGCAGCGAAGGGCTGGGGTGGGTGACGCTGGGGGTGGCGGCCACTGGGTTCGGGCTGCTGCTGGCGGGGGTGGCGCGGGAGGTGGCGGGGCTGCTGGCGCTGCGCGCGGTGGACCGGCTGCGACGCGACCTGGCGGGGGGCGATGCGGTCAGGCGGGCGCGGGCGGCGCTGGAGTGGGCCGGGGGGCTGGCGGAGGGCGAGGCGCTGGTGCCGGCGCTGCGCGGGGCGAACGACCCGGACGCGATCGTGGCCTTGTTGCGGGCGGGGCCGGAGGCGAGCCTGCGGGCGCAGGCGGACGCGCTGGGGCGCAGGGCGGCGCTGCAGGTGGTGGCGGGGATGGCGGCGACGCCGGCGCCGGCGCTGGTGGTGCTGCTGGTGAGCTGGCGGGGCTTGCGTCTGATCCGGCAGGTGGCGGCGGTGTACGGGCTGCGGCCGGGGGTGGTGGGGACGCTGGGGCTGCTGCGGCGCACGGCGCTGGCGGCGACGGCGACGGCGGTGGTCGAGGTCGCGGTGAACACGGCGGCGCACGCGGTGCTGTCGACGCCACTGCTGACGCACCTGGCCGGCGAGATGGCGGGGGGCGCGGTGGCGGCGCGGCGGATGGTGGTGCTGGCGCGGGCGGCGGCGGTGGCGTGCAGCCCGGTGCCGCGGGAGTAGGCTCGTCGGGGCCGGCGGTCGGGCGAGAGTCGAAGGCCGGGCGAGAGTTGAGGGCCGGCGAGGCCGGAGGCGGTTCGGGCGGGCGAGGCTCTGCTACGCTGCCGGGGCTGCGCGGCGGGTGCGGACGGATCGGGGGACGACGATGGGGCTGCTTCACACCATGACGTGCCGCCGCTGCCTGGGGCGGTCTCTCGTCGCCAGCGCGGTGGCGGCGCCGGTGGCCGCGCTGTTCGGGCGGGCTGTTGCGGCGGAGAAGCCGGAGGTGCCGGGCGCTCCGCTCTCGACGCGGAGCCACGTGCTCGACACGGCGGCGGACGCGGTGCAGGTCAAGCGGCCGCTCGACGCGATGAGCGAGTATCTCAACGGGTTCCATTTCTATGCCGACGACATGGGGCGGCAGGTGGAGGCGAACCACTACTGCACGCACCTGAACGAGGACTTCCACCAGTGCGTGATCTACGACTCGAACCGGTCGGACGCGAAGCTGATCGGCATCGAGTACATCGTCAGCGCGCGGCTGTTCGCGACCCTGCCGGCGGAGGAGAAGTCGCTGTGGCACAGCCATGACTACGAGGTGGCGTCGGGCGAGCTGATCGCGCCGGGGGTGCCGGAGGTGGCGGAACACGCGTTCATGGCGGACCTGGTCTCGACGTATGGGAAGACCTGGCACACCTGGCAGATCGACCGCGACCCGGCGTTCCCGATGGGCATTCCGCAACTGATGATGGGGTTCACCAGGGACGGGCAGGTCGACGCGGGCAAGGTCGCGGGGCGCGACGCGCGGTTCGGGGTGTCGGTGGAGGAGCGTCGGCGCGCGCGGGGGGACATCGCGGCGCCGGCGGTCGATCCGGCGGCGAACGCGGGGCGGGGCGGGACGGTAAAGCAGCTCGTGCTGCGCGAGACGGCGGTGCGGAACCTGCGGGGGTGACGGGTTCGTCGGAGCGGGACCGTGGGGGCGGGCCGGAGGGGGGCGCGAAGTCCGGGCAGGCTGGGGCGGCCTTGTCGACGCCGGCGTGGGCGAGCTTCGAGGCGGTCGAGCAGGCGGGAGAGGCTGCAAGATCGGATTTACCACAATGCTGTTGATGATACTTTGATGCAGTCTTCAGAACGACATCACTAGACCTGTTGCGAAAGTAGCCATTTACTTTCGGGCTGGCGCGAGGGGGCTGAGACGGCATTCCGGCTCTCTTGTCCAGGTCAGACCGGCATGAACCCTGCTTCCATGTTGACCAGGCCCGCGATGA
>JAABUY010002335.1_pt1 | contig 22817 bp, 25 predicted proteins | sample 5560271 | NCBI WGS metagenome assembly JAABUY01 (sample SAMN10711886, study PRJNA513374) | rock metagenome | isolation source: Antarctica rocks | place: Antarctica: Victoria Land, University Valley | reverse complement strand
CGCGGCTTTACCCCTGACGCTAGTCTAGAGAGAGCTGCTAGGAACAAGCCTGACTGGATCCAGACTGGATCCAGAGCTACCGCAATAAGCTGCTAGGAACAAGCCTGCCATCGCACTTCTCAACAACTAAGTTCATTAGAAAAAGCACTTCAACATCACTATCAGATAAGAAGATTGTTATGCATTATCTATATGCATTATCATTGAGACTAATCAAAATCGCAGAATGTTCAACCTATCAATCAAGTCGCAGTTAATTGCAAGTAGAAATCATGCAATGAGATAAAACGAAGATCAGAAAACTCTTTATATCAAACAAAGTGCAGATCAAGTGATTCTTTATAAACAATTCATCAAATTGAGAAGCATAAGCATTTATCAGAAAGTCATCAAAGCGAAGCAGATGAAAATGAAGAATAATATGCAAGATACAATCACGAATGATCAAGTGAGAAAGAGTCTGCATGATAATGCATTTGAGTAATGCATATGTTGTCGAGAAATAGAATACAGATGCAATATAGAAAGTCGTATCGAAGCAACAGAGAAAGCAAACAACGAACACGTGCAATGATTGTGCTAGTAGAAAGATACTGTAAAACGTGTATGTTTCTGTCTTTATCTACAAGTCGCAATGACATCTATATGTACACTCGAAAAACGCTCTTCGACTCTTCTATCATTGACTCAGATCTCGATCTCTTTCTTCTTACTAACTATCTCGTGAGAATGATGCAAGCAGTTTCACGACATTCGTTTTTCATCTAATTAGTGATCGTTTCTTGATCACTACAGAAAGAAACAAGAAGAAAACAGAAAGAAAACAGTAAGAAAACAATCTATTTATCAACGTTCGAGAAAACAGAAAGAATACAATCTATCATTAACGTTCAAGCAATTGTTCTTGAATGCTTTCATTCATTATCTTTCATTGACTTAATATCATTCTTGACGCAGTAGAAATAGAATTTAGACTCATAGACTGCAATCTCTGTCTCTTTCATTCTTTCATGAGCTTTTCTCACCTGATTCAATGCAGATTTTCGATAAAATTCAACAAACTCTTTTACTTGCTTCAGATTCTGATCAAACAAAAGACTTCTCTCTTTCAACATCTTTATCAAATTTCAGCTTTGAAGATCTATCAGCGTGTTCGAAGTTGAACATACTTCTCGAATTTTCACGATGACAGAATGACAAAACAATACTTTCTCTTGTTTATCGTTTTCTAGTTCAGAAGAGGTCGCGTCAATGAGTCTTTGATCTTGTAGTGCAATAATCACTTCATTCTTAGTTTCACATTTTGCAATTTTCATGTTGACTTCATCTTTGAAGATTGCTGTGTGATAGATGAGCATTGCAATGCGTTGTTCATCAGATTTACTTCTATTGTTGTGTGATAGATGTGACATTCAGAAATGAACACTGTCTGCGAAGCAAGACTGATTCACTCATTTCAGATCTGATGTTCGCGAATTATTCTCATTGAACATCTCGAGTACTACGCAGTGAGTATACTCATTCGTTGCTAGATTTCGCTTGATCGCTTCTTTTCATCATTTTTTCATGCGAAAATGTAGATCAAGAATGAATTCATTGTCTTTGTCAATCAACTCGTCTGCAAACATTGCTGTGCTTTGAATTCGACTTTGTTCTCTATCACTCATCAAATCATTGACATTCAGATTCACATGTCTTATAAGTTCTGAATCGTTCTTGAAAGTGATCTTCATGAAATATGAGAAGATCAGAAAATCGATTTCGTGATTCAATCAAAGAGTCACAGTAATAAGATAGTACACTATATTCTGACGTACTAGTTGTTGCAACGTGATGTACATAGTCGTTCTTAATCAGTCGTGATTTGTAAGATCTAAGTCATTTCTCTGATGTCATAAGTACATGTTTAGTTTCTCTCTTATCAAGATTCATGTATTGTCATTCAATATTCAATCAAACACATTTGATAACACTATTGCATCATTTTTCTTTCACTTCTAATACTTGATCTTTTCTATGAATATGTTATGAATCAGAGATCAAATGCTCATTCTGAACTCTTGCAATGACAGCACGCATTTTATTCATTGCTTCTCTTTTTACTGAATACAATGAAGAATCTTTCTTTGAAATTCAAAGATTCAGTAGCTTCAGATCTCATCTGTTAATCATGATTCTTTTTGTCTCAGCTATATCTCTTCTCTCTTTTTCAATTCTCTCATGCTCAATATTCATCATCTTTCATTCTTCTTTCTCGCTAGTCATTCTTGAATAAAGTGAGTTGTTATCAAGAAAATTCACGAAGCTGTACATCAGATTCTCTACATTGACGTGTAATTGCATAATCTGATTTCGAAATTGACGAATTGCTGTCTGTCATTCTTGTTCTGTGCGCAGAAAGTTCAAGTAATCGACTAGTTCTTTTTAATCATTTATAAAGTGTTTCAGATGATGCAGCGTTATCACAGAGCTTGCTTTAGTGAGTGTCATTGAAATGATGAAAGTAAAGATAGTTAAAGAATTCGAATGAGATTCTTCTGAGAAAATGCGTAAGAGCTTTCGTTGACGAAAGCTTCAATGTGAGTTTTTAATGTCTGAGAAAACAAATGTTGAGTGAAGAATTACATGAGATGTTTACTCGTTCTAGTATGAGTTCAAATAACAAAGATGATGAAATACGTGAGGTTTTTAGACGTTTTAGTGCGAGTTCAAATAACAGAGATGATAACTATGTTGAAAGATAAAGAATACGTGCTGAGTCTTTTAAAGCTCAGCGCTAGTAGAAATTGCTTGCAGTTTTGCAAATAATTCTTCTGCGACTTGCGCTTGTCATAGTTGAGAGAGTGTTGATGACTCGATATTAGTAACAAATTTCTCAGCTGACTGATTGACTATTTCTCTACGCTATCTGCTGCGTGTTACATCAGTTAAATTGACTTGATGTAGCATCATATTGTCTTGTCGTGTGTCATTTAAGTCGATCTTGATATATTCTTGATCTTCGATTTTGATATATTTTCTGATATGCAATCATTGATCGATTTTGATTCTTGCTCTAAGCTCTAGTTCTAATCATTACGCAGTGAACTTTAGCGTGTACTCTGCGAATTGATTAGAGTTTCGCTTTGTTCATTCAAGACTAGAACATTTTAAAACTTTCAATCTTCAGTACTGAAGTAATTCAGTACTGACATTGCAGACGTCTGCATCTTCATTCTTATTCTTCTTTTCATATGCTCAAGCAACTCAAAGCGACTTTATGACATTCTTAAGAACTCATGATCTTCTTGCATCAACTTCGCTTCTTGACGATTCGACAAAGAAAGAGCTAATATGAGTGACGTTGTACAAGACAATGCTATTGAAGCTGCACTCTTGAGTGTGAACAATCTTATCTCAATTCAACAAAAGTTTCAGCGATAGACATTCTTTTCAAGTTCACAGAGACTTTCAATTAATAGTGAATAAAATTCAGCGACGCATTCGAGTCTCTGATTGAAACATTGATCGCAATTTCTGACACAATTTTCTCAATGAGCGTTGTCATTGATAGATTCTGATCTTCATTCTTCTGTTCATTGCTGATCTCACTTTTTGATGCTTAACTCACACGCTTCTTCAATCTATTTTCTGCAATCGTTTCTTTCAAGATCGCTTCGTCAAGCTCTGCAATTTTATATCATTCTTTTTCAGTGTTCATCTTCACTACTTGAAAAGATTTCAGTCATCTTCATGTCAATTTCAGCGTATGCATGTTGTTCAATTTGATGTCATGCAGCAGTACAAGATCACTCTTCAGAATTGAACTAGTATGAATGCGTCTGTGATCATTTCATACATCTTTGTCGATCTTTCTCATTCTTCTCAAATGCAGCGCGATCTTCTTCAAATTCTCTTCTCTGCGTTTGAGTTATTGAGCATGAAGAGTCAGTAGCTCATCAGTCGTATGAACATTGTCTCATGAAAGAATCTGTCAGATTGAAACATCAAGTTCTATAGAAAGAACGACATTGCAGTCATACAAGACATGATATAAAGTCATTTCAATGAAAGTTCTCACGATGATTCTGTCTGCTCATAACACACTGACAAAGCTTCTAACTCATCTCATGCTTTCATTGACTGTCATCTTGATCAAGACATTCACAACAGCTGTATGATCTCTCTTCACAAGATCATTCATCTGTGAATGATAAATCAACATCATCACTCGCTTTATCTTATATTTCTCGATCAGCGTTTCTACAATTTCTTTGTTCTTCGATTCTTCGTTCATGACAAATCTTCTTGAACAGTCGTGTCTGCAGATCACATCTTTTCACAGAAATTTCGCTATCACTTTCGAAGTTGCTGCTTTCAGATTTCTTTCTTCTACTAATCTCGAGAAGTCATTTCTTGTCAAGACAATATAGCGTTTTTCTTCGCTTGAAAACATGTGAATGACATTCATCTCAATCTTCTCTCAGACTCTCAAGATTCAGATAGAATGCAGAGTCTTCTTCTTTTATCTTAATGCTTGCAACTGACATTCTTCACAGAATTTTACATACGCGCATGTATTCTTTCATATCTTCTCTCATCAATATCTGTTGATCATCTTTTGATATGTTTTCTTTCTTTCATGATGATCACTTTTATCATGCAGTTTCTGCAGAATATTACTGCGTTCTTCTTGAAGATTCATCATTCTTTGCACAGAAGCAGTCTTGTTGAATCTTTTAAACAAATGTTTATCTTGAATCATGAATTTCAGCGCTTCATGTTTGAACTTTCAAAATTCTTTTGTTGACATTTCAAATGAGCGCGATAAGAAAATTAGATAACAAGCTATTTTCTTGAAGTGTTCTGAATATGAATCTTTCAATATTGACATATTTTCTTCAACAACTATACTGACTGAGCAAAGATGAATGAAATTTAACTGAGCATCAATGAAATCATTTATGTCTTTCTCGTGAGTCTCATCTTCATCATTTGAAGATTCTCTGAGTCTGCGCGAGAGTTCATCGAGTGCGCTATGCTTGCAATCAAAAACATAATGAACATCAAAATTAAATAAGCGAATTCAAGCAAGTCATTATGTCATCAATACTTCTGATAAGTCTGATGTAGATTGATTCAGTTGTGTCATCAGAATGTTGATGTCTATTTCAATAATGAACTTCGTGTCGTATAGTCAATAACGAATCTTCTTCAGTGTTTTCATCAGATCTCTGCATTCTCGCTTTTCAGCATCATATCTTGTTTCTTACTCGTTTTATAGCTCACTTTTGTATTGTACGAAGTGTTGATTCTTAGAATTCAATGCTGTTTGCTGTAACATCGCTTTTCATTCTTGAAGACTTGCATTCACGACAAGAACAGTTTCTTCTGTCTGCTCAGAGTAGTTCAGACTTCTCATGATCAATGCAGTGATCAGTATCAGCTTCAGCTTGTTCATGACTTTCTCTTGTTCTCTTTCTCACACGAATTTGATCTTCTTTTTGAAGAGCTGAAATATTGACGCTGCGATCAAGACGAAATTCTCTATTCACACTCGATAATACATGCATACTTCAATGAACGCTTGAGCAGATGTGACATCATGACAGAGATGTCATTCTAGAATCTTGATAATTTTGAAATCTTCTGATCTGCAATCATGAAAGTCACAAACAAATCTCACAATCTTTATGCTCAACATGCAGAATTGCGACTTTTCGTCAGATATGATGCAATTGATGAGTTCAAAGTTCAAGAGTACGAAGTCGAGATTCTTAATGTGTTTCAGCATAAACTGATGCACTTCTGAAGCGATCTTTGCATTATCATAGATTGTCTTCGATTTCTTTACTTCAATATCGTTGAGAAAAGATCTGCATATCTCAAGAAGATTCTTCAATATCTTGATTATGACTCTGACAAACTGAGCAACGAAGTTGATGACATCTTGTGATAACGTCGTCTGTCGCAATAATCTCAGAGATGTCATGAATACTGTGAGATCTTGATATATTTTTGTCAGCGTAATCTGATCATACTCAGAAAATAGATCTATCAGAAAGATTATAATCATATCGACGAACTCTTCAAAGAACTCATTCACGTCTGAGAGCAGATTGACGTCTCTGATGATAATCTTGTTCATATTCATTGCTGCATTGATCATGCAATACTGATTAAACTTTTTCTTGATCAGAAATCAGAGATTTTGATACGAGTCATGACAAGATTTCAGTATGTCATGCTTTATTTAATTCTTGAGCATGTCTATGATGATCTGATGAAGTGTTTTAGAGACTGAGAAATCAAATGTCTGTCATGCATCATGTGATATCATTCAAATTTGCTGCGAGAATGAGACTATGTCTTTTATCTTTCTCATTTCTGAGAAGTCTCAGATCATTGTCGCTTTTCTGTTAAACAACATCTTCAGTAGTAAATTCTTCTCTTGCAGAGTTAAAGCATCGTCGCATATCATTCTTTTCGCTCGCTTCGAAGTCAGTCTCAATTCTCGAGCAATTTTGAAGAATTTTAGAAACAGTCAATGATTGTACTTCTCTGACTTCATCTTTGTCATATTCAATTTGATCTGAGTTAGTAAGATTTGTTTTCAGTTTGTCAAATCTTCTGATATTGAGTCATTCAACTTTGATGAATTCACAGATTGAATCTTCTGAGCTTTTCTCTTGTATGCTGTCGCTACTTTGACATGATTTATCTTCTCATGCTGATGAATTGAACTCAGATCAAATCTTCATGTCATTTGCATCGCAAGTCTGTTCGAACGACATCATAACATCTGTGTGCATTGCATACTATCGTTCGAGCAAAATCGTTGAACGAAGCTTCAATCTTTCTTTTTCTTTTCTTCTTCGATCTTGATGAACGTCTCAGAGCTTTTCAAGCGCGCTAAATCGACAGTCTTCAAGCTTACACTTCTCATCGCAGATACGCTCTCAACAAAGCACTCGTCTACTCATTTAAAGAGTTTTTCGCTTTCTCAAGAAATATTTTCAACACATCTCGATTGATAGAATTGTGTGCTAGAATCAATTTAAAGAACATCATTCTTTCATCATCGTCAATGACTGTCATCTCACAAGTTTCTTTCGAAGTATTGTTGATGCATAGACATGTCTTTCGCTCATATGATCTGCTCAGTATCAGAGTGTACTTGTTGCTTTTGATCACAAATATTGAAATCACTGATTTTGCTTCGTCAATATCGATCTTCACGTCGTTGCAGCATTCAATAATGTTAATCTTTGCTTCGCTGACTTCTATCATATTTAGATGAATGTCTCGTCGCATAGACAACTGAGCTCTTGCAACAAGAGTTTCAGACATAACGTTGATTTCAGCATCATTATCAAGCAGTGTTTTAACGTAAATCTCATCGCTCATCAGCACTCATGTTCTCAAACATCTCACTGCATACAGAATTGCATTCAACTTTTCGAGTGAAGAATCTTCAAATTTTACTGCTGTTACTTGCACGTCATCAATCTTTTTCATTTTCATTTTCTTGTGTTGTTTTACTTGAACATAGAGAGTTCGAAGAAGAATAGATGAATGTGTAAGCATCTGTTCAATGCTCACGCCTCGCATCTTCTGATTCGCTATAATATGCATCACGTCTTCTGTGTCTATGCATTTTTCTACTATGTTTTGCGTTCTCTTGCCTCGATTGCCTGACTCTATCTTGCTGTCATCTAGATTCTTTCTCGTCAACTTCTTCGTTGTTTTTATCGTTCTCTCGAGAACAGCTGCATTCTGCATGATCACATTCTCACTTGTTCGCTTCTTCGAGAACGTTCTTGAAATCGACAGATATTCTTCAGAGCGCAAATTCTTCATGCTCGACAGACATTCTTCTTCTCTTACTTTTTTTCTTCAAGTTCAATTCAAACTCGTTCTCTGTTGTGTCGCTGTTTTCATTGCATTTTCATCTGACTTATAGTCGTGTTGAGCTGTGACAATCATTACTTCTTCGTCTCATTTCTGTTTCTCGTCTGTGTTCTCTGCTTTCTTCATGATCATTGCTCTTACACTTGTCTGTCTGATGATGTCGACATGTTCTGCTCTCATTTGCTGACTCTGTTTCTTCAAAGCATTGTCAATCAGCTCTTTCTGAGAATGACTCAATGTGAAAGATGTCAATCTGTCATCTTTTTCAGCGAGTCTCATTCAGAGTCTGTTTGCTTTATTCATGTGTATCTTTTCTTCTGTCTTATAGATATTCAGTTGACAACATCTGATCTTCTGACATTTTATTTCTTCACAGAAGAAGCATTCTTTCATTCTAGACATCGAAGATGCTTGTTCACTTCTCGAAAGTGAAAATGATGACAACATCAACATTGCTGAACGAGCAGACGTGATGAATTCGCGTGAGATATAGACGTTGAGCATCGAGACAGATGCTGTCATGTTTTGCATGAAAGATTCAATCTTCTTCGTTGCTGTCTGCAAGAGAAGCATTATTGTTTCAAACTTATTTATCATCTCATTCATTGTTGTATTGCTAAGCTGTGCTACTATCGAAGAATCGAAGAACTTGTCTGACATTGTCGATCGCTTGATCTGATATTCGTTCACAAGCTTGCTGAGATCATCGAAATTCTTGATTATGATCAAGAATTTCAACAGTGCTTTGACAGAGTCGCAGTAGATTACTATCGCGTCACTAGCTTTCTTGAAGTTCATGAAACTGAGATCTTCAGAATCGAGTGCACACTTTCGTAGAATCTTTTCGCTAGTATAGATGAAAGACTCTTGACAAATCAGCAGCATTTGATATATTCATTCATTTGCTTGCGTTTTATCAACGAATGCGATATGCTTTTGTATTGTTGACTGTACAGCTTCAGATCATTCTTCATGATACAAGACTTATTCTTGAAGATTTTTAGAAAAATTCAAGAATTCAGCTGTTGATCAGTGTCATCTTTCTTGTACTTCTTCTTCATAATCTTCTTCAGTTTTTGTCAGTTGAAGTCAATATATTTGATCATGATCTTGATGTTATCATCAATGATCTTGTTGCAGTATCTTGACAGCTTGCGAAATCGATCAATTTGATTCAGCTCATAATCATCACAGAAGTCTTCATATCTTTCTAGAAAATCAATCATGTTCTTCTCTTCAAAATACGAAACTGTCGAAGTTTCAAGCGATGACATGAGTGTCAGATATTTCAGGAACGACATTGTGATTGTGTCTATTTCTGAGCTGGCTCGAGAGCTGATGAGCGTAGCACTCATGTCTACAACAGATGTTTTCAATGAACTTGTCATTTTGTTGCTGTGAATTGATATTGAAAGCTGTGAAAATGAAATACAGAATAGCAAAAATAATAGAGCAGTTAAAAAGATATCATTATTTTGTTTTTGCTTCTCGACTCGTCGAAGTTCTTCTTTCTTTCTTTTGCAGTTGTTACAACTGATCAAGATGCTTTTCTTTTCTCTTCTTTTATTTGACGAACAACGCTCAATCTTATGCTTCTGCTGAAACATGATTCACTGCTGAAACTGACGTCATTTCTCGTACTTTCGTCTACATCGCTTCGAATTCGTTCTTTGATTCTCGCTTTCGCTGTCTGTTTCTTGCGAGTCTCGAGATCAGACGAATTCTTCTTCTGGTCAGAGCGTCTCTTCTGAGTGTCAGTCATTCGCGAAAGTCAGTTTCTTTCTTCTTCGCTGTTGCATCTTCGCTCAAAAAGAGACAGTTTTCGTCAGCTAAAGATACGCGTCTTTTCTAGTTTCAACTGTGAGAACTCTGTGACTTGAATAGCTTTCGTCAATATTTCTAAGCGAAATAAAGTCGCTATATCAATTTCCCGTATTTCAGAGTCAAATCGATTCTTACTTCAAATCTTTCGTAAATTCTCTGATCACTGTAGAGATGTCGTGTTGCTCTCTGCTGTTTAGTCAACTGTTCTATTCAAAGTATCATAAAAATGATATTCTTGCGTTGAGCTTCAATGTTGAGAGATAAAATACAGATGCAATATAGAAAGTCGTATCAAAGCAACAGAGAAAGCAAACAACAAACACGTGCAATGATCGTGCTAGTAGAAAGATACTGTAAAACGTGTATGTCTCTGTCTCTATCTACAAGTCGCAATGACATCTATATGTACACTCGAAAAACGTCTCTCAACTCTTCTATCATTGACTCAGACTTTGATCTCTTTCTTCTTACTAACTATCTTGTGAAAATGGTGCGAGCAGTTTCACGACAATGTGTTTCAAAAGCTGATTGTATAATAGCTTAATGCTTTAAGATGAATTTGATGAAGAAGACGAAAGAGAAGAAAATTACGAAGTAAGCGAAGCTCAAAGCAATAGTCATGAAGATGACGTTCAATACTACTTTTACTGTTGATGTATGTACTGTGTTTGATGTGAAAAACAAGACTAATGTATGCATTAAACTATTGCACAACAAGATAAACTTGAGAAAAACATGTCAAGATACATGATATCTACTATTGAATTAATTCAGCAACGCATTTTACATCATGAAGAATTGAACGAATTGAAGATGATGAATGATTCAAATGTCATATAAGAATTCAACAAATTCATGAGCGTATTTTCAAATGAAAAAAATGCGATTGATCAAAAGATAGTTAATTCACTAGATTCATCAAATGATGAATCTGATGATATCATTGAGATTGACGACGATGACAAGAAAATGAAATTTAGCAAGAGAAATGATAATGCAGATATGTATGAGAATGAGAATAAGTACAAGAACAAGTACAAGAAGAAGTATGAAAAGAAGAAGAAGAAAAAGAAGAAGAAGAAGAAGAAGAAGAATGATGAGATAATAATGATCTCAGATTAGCAGTAGTAAATAAACAAGCATGAATTTTCTTTAATTAATTGCATTATTCTGTTGCATTATCAGACACTCAAATGAATATTAATAGTACTTCGCTTCATGTTTTGACAAGTCGAGTCGAGAATTCAAGTCAATACTTGATTTCAACATTTTAACTCAATTCAAATACTCAATTCAAACATCGTGATTCAATTCAAATACTTGATTTCAAAATTCTGACTTGAATCGAATCTTAACAAGTTGAGAACTCGACTCAATCTTGATGACTCAACTCGACGCGATCAGTTTAAATCGACAGTATTTATTAGTATACAGTGACAGTACAAGCTACGAGAAAGTCATCATTTTCGATGAAAATTGTCTTTACGCTTAGTAAGTAGTAAATAGCATGTATGAAAAAGTATTTACTGTGATGTATTGTTCAATATGATTATTTGCAAAGAATTTGAGATTGCTGCAATGAATCACGAGATTGACTCTGAACATAAGTTTGTTTCTATCACATTTTTCAAACATAACTTTTACAACAATTGTTTCAATAAGTTCTTACAGATTTATTTATACAGATATGTAATAATATCTTTGTACAGATCTTCGCTTCTTTGTATCACTATGTACTGATGTTTATCTGAGCTTGCAGCTTTGTGCAAGTGTTTATCTTTCTTTTCTAGTACTGTACTGAATTGTACAGTTCTTACATGAAAGCTTCAAGACAGTTAACAGTAACTGCAAAGCTTTGCTTTCTATAGCTTTGAAATTTTCAAAGATTTTCTTGACTTTTGAATTTTAGAAGACTTTGTAGATATGTATAAACATGTACTGATTTATTCAGATCAATTGCTAACTTAACAAAGTTTTATCACTTTTCTCATTCTCTTCAAGTCTTTACACATCTGATTAAACATGTAGTTTATTTGTATTAATTCTGTGCTGTTCTGTGTTATATTACGCAGACAGTTACATGTTTTTTTAACTTCTAGAATTGATCTGTATCAAGATGTGCACAGCTTTACTAATCAATACAAGTTTTCTAGAACTGTTTACAACTGAACAAATTCTTTCATAACAATACTCTAACATACAAATCTGTACAACTTTGCAATGATTCTCAATGATGATTTCAAGATAGAAATACTTTTGAAAACTGATGCAAATTCATATGAACTTGTTGAACATGTTGATACAACAATTGAATTGCTTGATATGAAAGAAAAACATAAGATATTAGTATTGACAGAGAAGCGTTGTCAAAAATCTGTCTGCTTTCGTAAAATCATGCGCGTAGCTGCACAGTTCTTGCTACGCGATATTGAGCTTCATCATAACTAAGTCAGCAAAGAGATGAAATACTTCATATGTACAGATTTATATGAGTATGCGCTGAATATTATTGATCTGTACAGAACTTTAAACGTGAATACATAGTACAGAAAATCATTCTTCAAAGTCATGCAAAACTGTTTCACAGAGACTCAAATGCATGCAGAATCTGCAAAAATGACTCAAGCATGTTTTAAAGCTGTAAATTCTTTGCAAAGCTTTTTGAAGAAATGTGCGTGATCTGTCTGATCTCAGAAGAAGAAGTAAATCAATGCAGTTTGATGTTGAGTATGTACAACTTTTGTACAGATAAGTTTAATAATGTGCTGATCTGATTTGATTTGAATTCATACATTTTTGTGACATCGATTTAAGTTTGACTCATGAGAGAAACTATGCTATGTGTATTGAATGAACAAAACTCTCTGAAAGAGAAAATCGCTCATTGACTACATGATGACTTCACGTCGTCGAAACAATAAAATTGACACTATGTTATCAGTAATGAATCTATAGCTTCTATTCAGCATGTGATGCTCAAGTAAACTCTTAATGAAAGTGTCTGTGCTGTTTGATTATGACGTATCGTCTTTGCTCTGCTCTTCATTGATGATATTCTATACAACGATGCTTTGATCTTCGATCTTCAATCGCGAAGTCGATTTCGTTGCACTCGTGATGCTCATAATTGTAATGTCAAAAACTGCGTTCTCTTACTCAATGATTGTCATTCATTGAGCAGAGAAATATGTGATGAAAGAGAGATGTGCACGATGAGAAAATAAAGTGTGATTGTATTGAATAACTCTTTTCTTCTCTTGATTTGACTTGTGTCACGTAGACGTTGAATAGATTGTTAGTATAAACGTGCGATTGCAATCGTTCGATGTTTGACTCTGATCAATAGAAGAGAATGCGTTCTGATTGCTCTCTTGCGCTCTTAATTTTTCACGTAGATAAATGTATGACTTAACGTCAAGTAAAGAAGATGAGTTCAAGCTCTTTCAGTATATCAGCGTAATCGACAAGTCACTACTTCTTCAAGCACATGTAGTCTCAACTCTCAGACTCATCATCTGAAATGACTATTCTATCTGATATCTTTTCATCAATTACTTGATGACACTATCAATGTGATGAAGATGTTTCAGTATATTGACGTGATCAACGAGTCATCATTTTTTTGATTACTTGCAGTCACAACTCTCAGACTCTGCATCTGAATTGTTTAATCACTAGTAGTATCTTTTCATTTCTTACTGACATCAACATGTCATTAATCTTTCTTGTAGATCGATTGTGACTGTTAGAAAGAATGTTGTTGCATGAGTGAAAACTCTGCATGATGACTTTTCTGATCACGCAACATTCTAACATCGTTTGAACTGCGTTGAATTGAGATCTCTTAACTCTTCTGACTTCTATTCGAACACAGAATAGAATCAAAAGATTCGTAGTTGACATCATGTACAGATGAATCTCATTGTCAGTCAATGTGCTGATCTGTACAAATCAGATCAAAGTCAAACATAAATGTATTTTTAAGCTCATCAAAGATAAAAATAAGTAAGTAGCATATGCAGATTTTGAATCAAACAGTAAGAATGCATATTAATAGTGAAAAGACTTTACTAATCTGTACAGCTTTCGTGAAGAAGCACAAAGCTTCTGAAATAAACTTTGCAGATGAATTCAACATTATCTTCAATTTGTTCAAAGAACTTTTCAATATGTTTAATATTCTTGCGAATCAAACAAAGATCATTGCAATGTTTTTTCGATTCATGCAATTTCTGTTTGCAAGTCTTGAAGAGAAGTATCATATTGATGAAGAGAAGTAAAAGTCTGTGCAGATGATAATGTTTAAATGCAAGATAGTGTGATAAATTTCAATTCAATACAAATCTGTAATAGAACATGTCATTGCTGTGTGCAGCAGTAACTAGCTCATAAAGCTCTGTAATTAGTCAAAAAGCTCGATGCAAAGATCTTACAAACTAATAATTACTTGTGATGTAATGTAAAGTCATTAGTGCTGAGCTGTAAAAAGATGAATTCAACGTAACAGTGATTTAATACATTATACAGAAATGAAAACTACAGTTCAATTACACTTATAATAACAAAACCTTTGAATAAACTACGTTATCAATACATTGATTCTTAAAGAGATGAAACAAAATCAATAATCTTCATACATTTGTGACTTTAAACAATGCAACATATAATTGTTCATAACTGAAACAAAATAAAGAAAGATTTATTTTTACAATCAACAATGATTGTTCTTGCAACTTGTTAATGATTATTACGAAGCAAAGATGAATAGAAAACTGCTTGCGCGATAAAACTCATAAATAATCATCTTTCTTATTGATTAACTTAATTCTCGAAATCAATCATATGTCTTCATCAAACTCATTTTTCAAGATGTGATTTTCAATACAATCTTGATGCAGATGTGTAATAATTAATCAAGTGTTGTTACACATTCTCTTATGTAAATGCAAATTACATAGTAACATAATTGAAGTCTCTATCTTGAGATACATCTGTGATAAGAAAAATTCAAAGAATTCAAAAGTTTGCAAATACTTCGTACTGATATTCTCAGTCTTTTTGACATCATTGTTTTCAATCATATCAATCAACATGAACAGTCATACAAACTCAAGAAAGTTGTTCATGATCTGTTAATTCAATAGATTAACAAAGTCGTTGTAAGAATACAGTATAGCTTTGTCTCTGAAGAAATTCGAAGATGTATGAGCTTGTACAAGATCATGCGAAGAATATACATGATTAAAAAATGATCGCGATGTTTCATAATAATTAATGATCATGAATGATAAAGATCAGACATTATATAAATCAAAATCATATGACATATGATCAATTCACTCGACAAATTACTGATTGTTCAGACTTAATTGAATTCACATGTTTCAATGCAGTTTCAGCACAGTTAGATGATTTAAGATTCAAAAGCTGTAAATGCTGACATTGATCTGCGCTGATCAATTTTCTTGTGAAATCACGAGAGTGATTTGTGCAAAGTTCTCATCAAGAATTGCAGATATTTCATTAAATACATCGCTGAATTGCAGAATGTCACACAAAGATGCATTGATGATTATGAAATTGTGCTTGTGCTGCATAAAAATCTCATCTCATATGATCAAGATCATGCATTTCAGTAAATTGACAAGCTCTGAGCATGCAATGATGAAACAGATGAATATATCATGACAAATGATAAAAATCTTGAAACGAGAATGTGATGTTCTTTCATTGAGCAGTAACTGAGTTGCAATGTTCATGAAGATCATGCACAGAATGATCTTTGTCTGCGCTTGAAAGTGATGACACAGACATTCATATAAAAACGTTTTTTCAATGTTTGCAAAGTTGTGAATGAAAAAATGTGCAGTCTTGAGCGAGTTTATAATGATTGAAACAATACTGTTAAAGACTTGATGCTGTTTCTCATTTAATTGAATGATCTTTGCATCTTATAATCTGATTTATTTAATCTGATCATACTTAAGCTCTGCAAAAATCAAAGAAGAAACAATATTATTAAATCAATTCAAGATCAATGCAGACAGATTGAAATCTGCAAAAGTCTTATCATGTCATTGCAGCATCTTCATGATCAGATATAACTCATAATTAAGATGTGAATTCTCAAAATCAATTGATATGAAAGAAAATTCATGCATACAACAAGGTAAATCATCACAGAGATCAACATGAAATCTGTTTCATAATGCACAAGAATCTGCAAGATCATTGTGCATCAAAGTAATCATGAACAAACTTCATAAAGATGAATTCATAGAGAAATGTACAACTTTGATGAAACAACTAACTCACTTGTCATCATTTTCAAGCAGACGCAGAGCAGTACAGATGAAGTAATAAGTAAGATGCAATACTTCGTCAACAATATGTATATCATCAAAGCTTTGAGTGTCTCATACAATTATTAAAAAAAGTCATAAATAATGTTTTTCTCTTTGCATTGAAGTGAAATAATATATATGATCAATTGTCGTATCTCGTTGTCTCAATGTTCAACGTCGTTGTTCTCTTTTCAACTGATAAATGTAATAAGTTGAAAATTCTTGATACAAAAGTGCACGTTCATTTGAATGTTGTTGATTGTATCAAAATCACATGATAAGCATTATTTCAATCTCATTCAGAATGATTTGTATTTATTTTGTTGTTGCATTCTTCAAAAAGTATATTGATTGCTCATCAGAAAGATGCATGATTAGATTGATCATGTTGAGTCGAGTACTTGAGTTCAAGTTGAGTACTCAACTTGAAAAGTGTTAAGTTGAGTTGAAATTTTTTTTGAAAAAGTGTCGAGTCAAATTGAGAAGTTGAACTCAAGCACTCAAGTTGAATTGAGAAGCTTGACTCGATAACTTAATTCGAAAACTCGACTCGATTTGACAAGATATTAAATAGATGTAAATAGCTTAATTGAACAGTCTTTATCATTTTCTTCATGACTTTCTACCATGTTTCTTCGTCATGACTCTCTATCAAAGTCAAACGATCTTCATGTTTTTCCTTCATGTTTCTCTCTATGTTTCTCTTCATGTTTCTCGTCATGACTTTCTTCATGTTTCTCTTCATGTTTCTCTTCATGTTTCTCATCATGACTTTCTTCATGTTTCTCTTCATGTTTCTCTTCATGTTTCTCTTCATGTTTCTCGTCATGACTTTCTATCAAACAATCTTCATGTTTTTCTTCATGACTCTCTATTAAAAGATAATGCAAAAAGATAATGCAAAAGTCAAAAACCGGAAAAATTTCTATATTTAACTCTCTTGACGTCAAGCTCAAGTTCTTGACAAGTCGAGTTGAATTGACTCAATTCTCAGTCGAGTTGAGTCACGTCAAGTTGAAAATATGAGCAACTTAACTCAAGTCGAGTTGAAAATGTGAGCAACTCGACTCGATCTCGATTCGAGTTCAAAATGTCAACTTGAAACTCAACTTGACAATCAGTCTATGCATGATTAAACGCGTGATGAAAGAATTCTTGATATGACTATGAAACTTGAACAGATTTCACGCAGTCTGATTCAAAGAAATATAATGATCATTCAAGTGACGTGTGATTTCGTTCAAGTTATTCTTTAACTTCATGATTGTTCAATCTTCTTCTTTGTACATGTATTTGTGAACATACTTGATGATCTGTATAGACTCGCAGATTTTGACATTAATATGCGCACTATACTTATGAATCAGATAAGAATTGTATGACATTACTCATGCATTATTCAAATGAACATCTCTATCATTCACATGTTTCATTCAGATATGATCATTCTGATGTCTTCTGTACAAAGAATAATCATCAAACTGAATCATGATTTCAATTTGATACAACTTTGAAAACTTCTTTTTACAGACTCATTCAGAATCTTTTGAATTATCTTTCATGCATGACGCAGAAGAATTTCAAACGTTGCAAGAATCATGCGTCAGTTGACTTTCAATAATGCGTTGTAAACATTCATTCAGATTGATATTGAGATTTGAAAGCTTTGCACAGATCAGTTCATCTACGCAAGCTCGTTCAAGAAAGTTATTCTCTCGATGCAGAAACAATAAGATATGTATATGAGATAAATCGCGTTTCTGATACTTAATAATTCATATGATGTCAAGATATCAATCATACTGAGTTTTAAGATTTTACAATAAAGTTTTTATTTTCTCATGAAAGACTTATGTGACTATATTTGATTGATTCTTGACTTTCTGATTCAACTCAAGTGCAGCTATAATTTCAGATCAGTGCAAGTTTGCAATATATATTACAAACATGATAGACTTTTTGAAATGATAAGTAATGATCATGAAATTCTGATACAGCTGCTGCATTCATCTGTCTTTCTCAGTGTAACTTGATAACAGTATAATTCAATGATTTATAAGTTCAGAATCATCATTCTCTCTAGTAATTGCATTTACAAGATCTTTGTAAAGATCTGCGTGAATAATTTTCTGATTATATTAAAGAAATTTCAATTGACTCTGGTTAATAATTGCAAAACAATCAACAATATACTGCTGAAATAATCGTTGATCTCTCTGTACAACAAAGTACTGATCTGATCTTTTGAAAAGATGATATTATAATCATGTACATCAACTGTAATGAGTTTTTATGCATGAGTGATCATCGTTATGCAATTGAAGTGCTCAGTGTCAACTCAATTTATCTTCAAAGAAGAACAGCATGTAATGTAAAGAAAAGTATATGATGTTATTATAATTGATACGATGAAATCGCGATTCTTTATCGATAGCTGTACATTCTACAACAACGATATCTTAATATTTAATCTCATTATACTCATCTGAAATAAACACAGCAACTTCACTAATCATGAGTAAAGTCATACATCATTGATCAGAATCACGTTCTACTATCAACTTAAGCTGCAAATTTAGAATAACACGCATAGAATTCATACTCTGTCGAGCAGTCTTGAGCTGTTCTAATGCAAACTTGTACATGTCAATAAATGAATTTTCACATGCTTGTATCATCTTGTTCAACTGTCTTAAAAGACTTTCGTGAAGAGTGAGACTTTGAGTCAAGCGCATAGTGATCATCTGAGCAGAATCGTGAAAGTAAAGCTATGCAAAGCATGATAATTCTTGAACAGTCGAATGTAAAAATCTTTGCAGATGATACAACTCATTTAGACTGATTGCGTCAAGTCGAGTCATCGAGATCGAGTTGAGTTCTCGACTCGTCAAGACTCGATTCAAGTCAGAATTCTTGACTTGAGTATTTGAGTCAAATCAAGATGTTTGACTTAAGTATTCAAGTCGAGTCAGAGAGTTGAAATCAAGTATCGACTCGAAATTCTCGATTCGGCTCGTCAAGACATGAAGATAGATAGATAGATATTCTATTATGACTCTCTATTATGACTTTCTACCATGACTCTCTATCAAATAGTCTTCATAGTTCTTCGTCATGACTTCTCTTCATAGCTTTCTACCATGTTTTTCTATCATAGCTTCTCTTCATGACTTCTCTTCATGACTCTCTATCAAACAGCCTTCATAGTTTTTCGTTATGACTCTCTATCATAGCTTTCTATCATAGTTCTCTATCAAAGCTTTCTATCAAACAATCTTCATGTTTTTCTTCATGTTTCTCTTTATGTTTCCCTTCATGTTTCTCTTCATGTTTCTCTTCATGTTTCTCTTTATGACTTTCTATCAAAAAGATAATGCAAAGGCGAAAAACCGGAAAAATTTCTATATTTAGCTCTCTTGACATCATATTCGATTGCTTGATGAGTTAAGTCGAGTCAGCGAATTCTGACTCGACTCGAGATCGATACTAGATCGAGTCACGATGTTGAGATCGAGTATTCAAGTCGAGTCACGACATTGATATCGAGTACTCGAGCGAGTCAGAAAGTAGGTATGAAAACTTGACTTGACGATCAGTCTAAACTCATCATGTGTCAGAGATTGAGCTAGACTAGAAATACTATCAATATAGATAACTGATATTATTATTACTTTGATAGAATCTAGATACAAGACAATACATCAGATAATGTACAAGATGAAAGACAAAGAGCGAAAGAAAAGAATGAGAATTCAACTTCTATATACATGAATCGAGCAGAATCAAGACTAGACAATAGTTCTATTGACTTAAGATTGCAGAAGTTCGCGCACATGACTGAGATGATCGAAACAGAATTGCTGAGACTAGATTAAGATGACGATGACTAAATTGATGACTTGATTCATTGAACTGCGAAACAGATTCAATGAATCGAGATTATTTAAGATATCGACGATTTATGTTCTAAATTAAATTGATGATCTGACATCATGACAGTAGCTCTTCTTTTCAAGACTGAGCTTCTGCGAGACGACGAGAAGAAACAAGATGAGACGAAAAAGAATTGAAGATGAAGACTGAAATGAGACAAGAATTGATGAAAATGCATTTTAATGTGATGAAGCACAGATGAGATGGAAATAGATCTGAATCACATCTGAGTCAAATCTGAGCAAGATGTCTGAAGAGCAAAACGAGACGAGACGCATTTTAACATGATGATGCACAGAAAATTGAAACACATCTGAGTCACATCTGAATCAGATTTAAACAAGATGTCTGAGTCAGATCTAGACAAGATCTGAGTCAGATCTGAGTAAGAAAGAGATGAAATGCAGTTTAATGTGATAATGCACAGATGAAACTAAAATACATCTGAGTCACATCTGAATCAAATTTAAACAAAATGTCTGAGTCAGATCTAGACAAGATCTGAGTCAGATCGAGACTGAATCAAAATGATGAAGATTGAACTTAAAGTTCTTGACATTGACATTGAGATATCACACACGACAGTACATGTGATTCTTCAGCGACAGAATTGACGAGATGATATTCATTGAGCGTTTACTCACAATTATTCAGAAGATGAAAAGACTTTCAAGTAGAAAAGTGATCTTTTCAATCGATGTAATACTTGAGCAGAAATGAGTTATAGCATCTATCACGCTTGAAGTTTAGTATGCTGTTTACATATCAGAATCTTTCGTCATTCTTGACAACAACGAATTCTCGAAGTTTTTGACGTTGACTTGAAAGAAAATCACTTGCAATATGATTCAGAAGAGTGACATGAAAGATTGAATGAATCTTCATGAATGCTGAAAGTTTTAACTCAATGATCAGAGAATTGTTCTTGAAGACACGCTTAATCTTGAAGAAATCAACGTTACGATCATCTAACTTGACAGCGAGATGAATGATGCTGAGATTGCGAGCATTCAATCAGACTTCATCTTCAACGAAGTATCTAGAACAAGAATGACGAAAGAGATTGATATTGAATTCGTAGATAATCTGAGCTATAAGCATCTCATCACGTAGATGCTCAATTAGTTTCTTCATCTTCTTGATGAACTCTTCGACATTAATTAACTTGTCTCAAGCTTGAGATGTAAGATTCTCAAGCAGAGACTCAGAAGACTTGAAGTTTAGACGTGAGTTCTGACTCGAATTGATCAAGAAGAGTGATGCTAAAGTGATTGATGATGATGCGTTATTGACGATGAATTCGACTTCAGAAAGTCACTTAGCTCAGTCATTCTGCATGTAGTTGATGAAGACTCGAAGATAATGCTTCATGAAAGCATTGATTCTCTCGATTTGATCATCGATCTCAGAGTGATACATCATTGATAACTTAACTTCTATCTTCAGCATTTTACACATATGCTTTCAGACATCGAAGATGAATTATGTGTCTCGATCAGACATGAAGAACTCGAGTAAATCATGATGTTTTCAAACATGAGCATAAAAGCAGTTGATGACTTCTTCAACTTTCATAGAAGTGATGAGAACTAAATGTTTCATTTTGATAAGATGATCGACGAAGACTAGAACATATCTATATGTGATATTCATAAAGATACTGAGCGATAAAGAATCTACATAGTTCATAAAGACATCACGTTAACGACGTTCAAGAACTGAAAGAAAATGCAATCATTCTTGAGTTCATTGTCTAGAGAGCTTGAAACGTGTGCATACGTGACAGTTTTGTACGAAGCGTTGAACATACTTATAAATGTTTGATCATCAGTAGACTCGACTGATCACTTCATAGCTTTTTGCTCTTTCTGAATGATCATCAACAACACTATCATGAGCGAGCTGAATGATACGAAGGCGTAGTTTATCTGAGTTGAGCATGTACTTTCTTTCTTGAAAGTACAGATGATTCTCGTGTTCTTCACACTCGACTAGAGAGATCTTGTTGTGATGTCGTGCTTCATTGCGAAGTGCTTTGATTATCTGAGCTGCGAATTTGTCATTGATTTCGACTTGCTTTCACAATGTCTGAGTGAGAATGTCAGCAGAATCTTCATCAAGATTCAGAGTGTCTTGATCTAGCTGAAGCTTGACATCTTCAACATTGAATTCTTCGATTTCTAGATTCATGAGAGCTAAAATTTGCAAAAGTTCTGAGATAACTGAGAACAGATGTAACTGAATTGAATCTAGAGTGATGATTTGTGACTGAAGCTTCATGACTTTGATGTCGAAGATGTCAAGAGTGAGATTCTCAACAATATTGAGATCTAAAACATGAGTTTTCAAAATTGTCTGATGATGATATTGATGTCGAGAATCGAATGTATCTCTCTCTTTAGAAAGATCTTCTGAGCGACGTGTCAGAGCATTCAACTTATCATCGATCTTGTCGAAATGATAAGTGATGTGATAGTTGAATCTAGACAGAAACTCGCTTCAACGAGCTTGATGACGACTCAACTGCTTAGTTGACATGAAATACTCAAGATTTTTGTGATTCGTGATCATCTCGACAGAATAGATAGAGTCTTTGAATTCTGATCATCATTTCTCAAAAGCGCAAACAATGATCATGAGTTCTTTATCGTAGATCTCGTAGTTACACTCGACTAAATTATGCTTCTTCGAAAAGTAAGCTGTTACGATCCTAGCTACGCACCTATGTTGGTAGCTATGTTGATGGCTATGTTGGTGGCTATGTTCATGGCTATCGCCGGCCGCTCGTCACTAGGCTATCGAATGGTTCCGAAGCCAACCCTATTC
>JAABUY010002333.1_pt1 | contig 22824 bp, 20 predicted proteins | sample 5560271 | NCBI WGS metagenome assembly JAABUY01 (sample SAMN10711886, study PRJNA513374) | rock metagenome | isolation source: Antarctica rocks | place: Antarctica: Victoria Land, University Valley | reverse complement strand
TGCGCGACGCCACCGTGGCACCTTGCACTGCAACAACCACAGCTCGACCGGTGACTCTATTAGCTCTGAAAGGCAAGCCTTCCAGGTTCCCAGCCTGCACCACGGGGAGGAAGAGTCTTTGCAGGCCGCTAATTATAAGTAAGATATAGTTAAAGTAGTCAAGATTATTAAGAGTGAAATTATTGACAATTTATTTAAGAATATAAAGAACATTAATAAACTTTTAATAATATAAAAATAACTTTGTATGATCTGTATACAGATAGAAGAAAATTGTTAAGAAGTAATGTTCTAGCTACTTTTATTAAGTCAGTTAAAATTAGCATTAAAAGTTAAGTAAAGTCTTTAATAATATTGACTGCAGTTAACATTCTTAATTCTTACAAGATGATCACAGTTCATAAATACATAGTTATAAAATTTTATTAAGCAGCATAATATAATATAAGTATCTTCTTTCTTTTAATAAATTATAAACTCAAATTAACAAGAAGCTTCTCAGAGAAAGTGCATACTTTTAATGTATTAATAGCTTAATATATATCTTATTAAATAAATAAATAAATATCTGCAATAACTAAATATATAAGCTTAACTTATTAAGCAAAATCAGCATTCTCAACAGCTTAATATATATCTTATTAAATAGATAAATAAACATTTACAGTTATTCATTAAAAGTACTGTTCTTCAGCAGCTTAATATGAGTCATTAAAATAAATAAGCATTTATTATCTTACAAAACAAAAGATATAAGACTTTTTTTGTTTTATTTACATTATTTTTTATATATACATCATTATTTTACTTTATTTACTTCTTATACTACATGTTAACTATTATCATCATAAACTTCAATAACTTCTTTATAAAGCAACAATTTATTTTAATTCTTACTTATAAGAACTGCAATCAATAATTTATTCTTATATAGAGATGATTAATAAAAAAAGATCTATAAAATATGATTAAAATCTTAGTAATTAATATTTTTATCAGTAAATTCTCATTTTTTCTTAACAATCTTGACTTTAAAAGTCAGAAAATTGATATAAAGACTTTATATTAATTTATTATTTACATTAATATAAATAATTAAAAATATTTAATGAATAAAATTAATATAAAGAATGTCTGAAATGCTTTAAGATTTGAGTATAAGAAGAAGTTGTAAATGATGAGAAAACAGTATTTAATGAAGTTTATTGAATATAAAATGTCAAAAAATATATTCATTAAAGAGGCATAAATTTATCTGAATAAACTTAACAGAAAGATCACTGCAATTTAATTTAATATAATTAATTTATTTAAGTTAAAGTAACAATTTTAAACACTGCTTTAAATGTTATTAAATAAATATATTATAACTTATAATGTAATTAATGTTCAGAACTTTCTTAATGTTAAAAGAGATTTGTAAAAGCTTTAGAAAAAAGAAATATAACTAAATATTAAGAAGATTGTTAGCACTCTGTAAATAAATAAATAAAAAGAAGATAAATGTTTAATAAATTATAATTGTGATTCATTAAATTACTGTGTAATTGACATTAAGAAACATCATTAAAGATTATTTAATTTTAATAATAATTAAATTTCTTGCTGTAAAGTCTTTAAGTGTTTTCTTTATTAAAATATTTATAGCATTTATAATTGTAAATATCTTTCTCATTAAATATATAACTCACAATAGCTGTGCTATTAGTGTGATGTCATCTTTTAACAGATTATAAGCTCAGATTAGTGCAGTGATTTCTTGTCTAAAATCTCAGAAAGATATGTGTCTAGGTTATCTTGTCAGTGATTTAAGTTTATGATGAGAAAGTAAGCTCAAAGGTTGCAAGTTTAAACTGCTGTCTGTATACACTCTTTACATCTATGAGCTGATTGTGAACCAATCACAGATTAGAGAAAGTGTTAAATATATAACTCATAATAGCTATACTATTAGTGTAATATTATCTTTTAACATTTCTGATATTTAAAGAGACACTTAAAAGAAAATGAATAAGTTAATTACAGTTAAGTTATACTGTAAATTAGAATTTAAGTATAAAAAAAAGATATAAAATCTTTAATGTAAAGATCAACAATGATACTGTTTTCTTCTTTTTAAATTTTGAAGAGAAAGAAAAAGTTAATAATGAAATTAATATTCTGTTTTAAAAGATTATCAGTAAGATGCTTAAATCTACATAAATTACAGACTTAGAATTCTTTTTATATATAATTAATTAACTTTAACTCTTCAGTGATTCTCTTATATGCATAAGATATTAATAAATTAAAATTAAAAAAAGCCATTTATACTTTCATTATTATAAAATAATTATTATATAAATTAAGTAAGAGAATTCTGTAAGACTGAGTTCAACACTTTATATATTTAAACTTAAAGTCAATCTTTTTTTAAGTAAAAGACCAGACGGCAACTCCGCATGGGGAACCCGCCACCGCCGCATTAGGCAAGGCGTGTGGCCTGGGCCGACTGCTGCTTTTGCGGCCTATAAGAACCCCATCCCCTCCCTTTGCTCGCTCTTTTACTCCATCCTTCCTTCTTGACACCACCCGACCGTGCCCCGCTCGCGACACTTCGTCTGGGAAAATGCGCCTCGCATTCGGCCCTTCTACCCGGCCCTCTCATCCCTGTCAGGCTCACCGGATCCGCCACGTCGCAGCTTAAATCCATGCGTTGAGCAGGAATCCGGCCAGTCGCCCCTCCTTATTTCGATGCTGCGGACCCTCTGCGACGCTCATCACCTCTGCAAGTCTGCCTCGCGTTGGTCAAAGTACCAGCTGAGCCCAGCTCCGCGCGGTCTCGATCTGCCTTGCCTTCGTACCATCGCCAATCCTTCGGCCAGGAACCTTCGGAGACTGAGCTGCCGCGGACTTGGGCCTTGCACTCGTGACAACACCCAGGCAGCCGCGAAAATGCCTCACGACGGGGTGCCCTGGCTGGCTGTATGGGCTGCGCCGTGTCAGGATGACGCGTCAGCGGTTTGCGGGTGAGCTTCACAATCTCTGGAGTGGGGTTCCGGTATGCGCCGCATGCATCAGCCTGAGCTGATTTTGAGACAGTAGGATTATGCGAAGCTGAAGCCCAGCCGTGGCTTTGACCTATCAATTCTGCTCGTGGTCGATCGATTGGACTGTGCCAGATACACGCCCCCAACCCTGCCGCACCGACAACAAGAATAACTGGGGATCTGGGACTGCGCCAAGTCTGTCGCATGACACCTTTAGGCATCAATGGGCTGACGCACCCTTGAACGGGCCGATTCTGGCGGATAGAGCGGTATCCGAGGCGATGCCAGCCCCCCTCCTCTTTGTGCGATTGGCACCCCTTCACTGCTCAGCTTTTCACGGCGACGCCAACGATCGAGCGATGATACTGTGATCGGCCGATTGTGGTGCACAGCGAGGTGGAGATGCTTGCCACGGAAGGGGATATCCCGGTACAAGAGCGCAGGAGGCACAGTTTCAGGGCCTGGCCAGCTGCGGCGGGGTTCTCTGCGAGGCAGGAAGCATCGACAGCAAGGAATTTTTGGGGCGGAGAGGGCGTCAGAGGGATAATGGCACGGCAGCAAGTGGACGGCAGGCCTCAGAGTAGAATACGGTAGGAGGGCAGGGCGGGGTGAGCATATAATATAGCCATTGAATCCTCCCTCCCCCATTTCGTCCATATTGCGTCCATATTCCGCAGTGACCACAATCTTGTTTCTTCCTGGCATTTCCAACCGTTTCCACGCGCGACATGGCATTTGACCCCATATCGTATACTTACGTCCCAACGGCTTCGCGTCCCAAGAAGCGCACAACAGCTCACGGGAAATCATACCCTAAGTCTTTCAGCGTCCACGACAAGAACCAGAGCAGCAAGCTCAACGGAGGAGTACTCGGAACCACCCAATTGTCGGCAGCAGCGGCAGCTCATGATATGGGAAGCGACAGGGCTCGTGTTCAAGGTACGTTCTGAAATCTGGATCTTGGCTGCAGAAGTCAAGACTGACTGTTGCAAATTTTCAGCAGAGATTGACGCCGTCTGCGACGGCAATGGTAATGACAATAACGACGACGACTACGACTTCCCAACAATTGAGGATATCCTGGGTATCGCGCTTCGAGAGCAGGGTTTTCCGACAGAGGATGACGGCACGAACAATACAAACAGAGGCTTTGAGAAGGTGGCTTTGGGCGAGAGGGCCCCCTCCATCGATCATAGCGGATCAGCCCCAAGCGATAATTTAGGCAAGAGCCAAGGTGAGCGCGCTTGTTACCATCCGTCGTGAAACAGACCCTAATTTTGGATCCTGTATAGACAACCCAATTGTTTGGGGAGACGATGATCCAAATGACTATGAAACCGACGTCGATTGTGGCAGTCAGCGTGCCGAGAATGCGGAGTCTGACGGTGCTCTTTCCAGTAGCCCAGAGACCACCTTTGACTCCAGAACTTCAGTGTCCCCTAGTCCCAGAGGATGCCACGATATCGAAACTGCTCAGCACTTGCGGCTTAGCGAACAAGACGCTGCGACGTCCGATCCCATGCAACCTCATGATCCCTCTTCGCGTCCCTTGAGCAAGCTATTACACGACCGCATCGATGCAGAAGACCACTCCACGGATTGTGTCAGATCCGAGTCCGCAACATTCCATCCCGCTCCTTCATGCAACCAGTCTCCGCGCCGCTCCAGATCATCATCATTGAATCAGCTCAGTCAGGAGGACAATCTCCATACCAGTCGAAGCGCAGTAGACGAACATGAGCAGGCTCGCCTTTCACTTGATACCCATGCCTTTCATGAGGACAGGCGGCGGAAGGACGAGAAGCAGAAGGTGAGCTGTGGCAGTGATGAGGAGGAGGAGGAGGAGGAGGAGAAGGAGGAGGTTGACGACGCGCGGCCGCAACGAGAAACAAATAGCGCTGAAGCGGCGCTGATGGCCAAGACATCTAGTTACCGTCTACCCCGAAAAATGGATGAAGGCACAAAGCCGACCGGGCGACAGAGATCGCTTCCCTCCCATGATTCATCTTCAGACCCAGATCAAGATGCGCGAGGCAGCCATGGCAACGGTTGCAGCAACGATGAGTTTAGCAGCACCCACGCCGAGTCGGGTGAGGAAGATAAGAGGCCATGTCCCCTTAAGCGGAAACGGCCGTCCTTGTCTGGCGCGGGCCCAGCGCAGAAGAAGCGCAAGCACCATCTTCAGCAGAGATCTACCTGCCAAAGTAGAGTACTCTTCAAATCCCATCGGCAGTCTCCGAAGTCAAATTCCCCTCGTTGCCACAATTCGAGGGTTGCTGCAGCCTCCAGCGCCAAGGTCCAATTGCCTTCGCCGGTGCCTTCTGCACCACACGCCACGGATACAGACATGTCGCCCGACTGCAGCAACCCATCATCTAGTGATATCCTACCGACGCTGACCGAGGTTACGTTCCGTCCTTACTCCCCATACTGCTGCTCGTTCGCAGCAGTTATCCGGGACAATTGTGACGGACAAGGAGTCTCTTTCAGCCAGCTTACCCAACTCATTGAGAGCATCGGCCATGTGGGGAAGATTGACGACTTCACCATCAAGCCGATAGAGCAACATTCGTTCCTCTTGACTGGCTTCAGCCAGCATACACCATCTCAGCCCTCGTTCGGTAGAGCGACTCTGTCGACTGCCGCAGAGGCAGGCCGCAACTATGTCGGTGTGACGCGTACCCGACCCCAGGATGGCAGCGCCGTTGATTCCGGGGCTCTTGCGTCGCGAAGGAGTGAGTTTTCAAACAGCGATGACGATGGCGGTTTGAGCGACAGCGATCCTGAGTCTAGCAGCGACGATGATGGGTGTTTGAGCGAGGCCGAGCAGGGTCGCTCGACCACGAGCAAGCAGAGCCGATGGTCAGACCTGGACGAGCAGCGCTTACTGGCATACAAGAAAGAGGGCAAGTCTTGGGAGTGGATCTTCGGCAAGTTCCCCGGCAGGACTCGGCCCGCAGTACGCACACGCTGGAACATGATACGGCCCAGAGTCGAATAAACTTCCTGGTGGCACGTGGACGGGAAGCGGTTCAACAATTCTTCACTTCTCTTGTCCCTAGGCATCTATCAGCAGGATGAACGCCTGAGAAGAACCATATCCTCCGGTTGGCCAGTCCCAAACGCCCTCTCTTCATCACAACCCCGGAGACCAGGGTTATTACCCAGTGGTTTCATATTGTCGGAAAATGAGCTATGGCGGCTCGGCGAGAGTAGTTGATCACAGTGAAGGTTTGCGTTATCGACTTACTTTTTGGAACTGTTATTGATAGGTATCGATTGGGACAGGTTGAATTTCCAGGTTGTGTCCTCCTTCCTCTATGTTGATGACATCGGAAGATACGAAGTGTCATTACTGACATAAGTGGTGTATTCAATATACACGTTCATTGGTATCCTTGGCATTACTGTATCATACAGTAATCCCCACTCCCTTTCTAGCCCACCGTGCCGCTGCCCGGCCCCTCGTCTTTGTCCTGTGGCGGTTCGCTCGATCCTCGACCCACAGCTTGCCCACCTTGCCCATCGACACAACAGCCACCGATCCCTTCGGCTTTGACGCCACTCTGCCTCACTCGGACGATGGAGAAGCTCTCACGGCGCAATTGCCAACCGACCGTTTCCGACCCCTGTACCTTTCACGCGCACGCTCTGCACTCTGGAAGCCGCCTCCCACTCTGCCTCCCCAACGCCTCCTTCCCTTGTCCTCACCTGTTCCTCCTTTACCCTGTATGACACTTCAGTGGCCGTCCTCGCTGGCATCCTGGCTGCCTCGACTCTGTCGCACCCCCGGTGGCCGGCTGAGGGATCGGAGCGATTGGAGCGATTGGCGTGGGGATGAGGGGTTAGTGTTGCCATTCCTGCCGCGACGGCCATTCGAAAGAATGCCTCACGCCCCCGAACAGGTTTCTGCTGCGCCGCCGATACACAGCTTGGCGCTGAGCTGTCGGGCAGTCCGCTGACTCTCCCTGCATCAAATGCAGTGTGAACTGATTGGGCCACGCTGGTCGAGCTCGGCTCGCATGTGGTTTCATGGGTTGATTCGGTTGACTTGGCGGCCACCGCAGCACACAGCATTGCCTGGATCAGGAAGTAAAACCCGAGGAGGTGTGCACGATCCAAACCGGCGTCCTTCATCCGTGACGAATCGTGGTGGCTCGGTCAAACCACATCCTCGTCCTCCGACTTGGCGATCTCATCGGATTCAAGCGTCTCACGGACCTTTCAGGCAGCAACTTGACGGATGGGGCGGCTGGGGAAGGTCAGCTGGTCAAAGCTGAGATATGACCTAAGGAGAACCTGTCTTCCTGTAGAGCCTAGGGGAGTGCTGATTGGACGGTGAAACTTGGAGAAGGAGATCGTCATAGCTGAGTTTTGCGATCGTTGTGTGCAGTGTTCACAGGTGGAGGCTTGGAGACATCGATCCACTTTCGTGCCAAACCAACGGGAAGGGTGGATTATCAAGGGTATGAACACCCGGAAGATCAGCTCAGTCTTGTTCTGACTCAGCCACACAAGCCTTGGTACAATGCTCCGCCGTCTATCAGTAAATCCAGGCGAGCAACGGGGAGACCCCATAAGTAATATTTTATTTGATGGGAGCCGTCTTGGGTGGACGCCGGTCGTCTTATCGCGACAGAATTGCTGCTAAACTAGAAAGGAAAAAGGCATTAAAAGGTAAGCGTTGAGCAAAAGACATCCAGAGATCAACTGTCGCCCCATTCTTTCCATTTGTCTGGCCTATGAGATGTACAAATGGAGATCACGAGCCAGGCAGTTCAAGCAGATGGTGCACTCTTATGAGTTCCTTTTTTTATTGTCCTTCATACAAAGCAACGCCGTACGTAATCATCCGCCACCTTAGATATATGCCGCTTATTCTCACTTTTGTCGCGTTCTCTCTGCTTCAGAACTGAACCTGGGGCCGGGAGCCAGTAACGGGTTCTGTTCCACCTTAGACATATTGAAAGAGGAAGGGTTGATAAAACTTACCTTTAAAGCTGTTGGCTCACCTATATATCAGCTTATATTTCGAAGCCTGATGTTACGTCCTGACCGGAGATTGCTCTGATATAGGGTCTAGGGGTTTAGAGCTTGTGATATAAGAGGGGTAAACCGGTAGATAGTATGGTACTAGGTAACAAGGTAAGTTGAACACGCCCATCTCCATAAGGGAGATGGTCTGTCTATATACTAGCTGGTCACTGAGGACACCAGTGTCCGTATCGTCTGGGTCATCCCTATCTGGTCGCTGTGGTCTCTGGAGACACCGACGTCCCTGATGTCCCTGATATCTCTTGTATCAGCATATTTGCTCACACTCACGTACTCCTGGTTACTGCATAACTACTTGCGGTGATGGTTGTAACACCTGAAGCTTTAGAAATGCTCTTCTCTTTTCTGTACTGGACATGTCATTTGGATCTTCCAGGCAAATACTGGGGCACGTGATCCACAGGGCTGAAGGAAGAATAAAGGAAGATGCCGGCTGGTTCTAATGGATGTTAATAGCTAAGGACTCAGGTACTGTTAATCAACCATTTCAAGCCTTACCTGACCCGATTTCTAACATTGTTCCTAAGCATTCCATACAGATATGACATACTCATTCTTCTTATAAGAGGCATGCATATGGAGAGGATAATGTAAGCATGGAACAATTGCCACCTCCGACAAATCCTGCGGAAGAGGAAAGAACATTAAGATATAATATATAAAGATTACAATTCTTCTGGTGGTGGGTGGGGAGGTTGGCAGCTCATCAAGACTTTTCATTTTCTCGCTCGTCGATACATGGCCTCGGCTTCGGCCATCTTGCCCTGTTTTTTGTATAGAAGCCCTAGGTTGTTGACCATGTTCAGCGTCGATGTGTGCTCCGGGCCCCACGCCTTCTCATAGCCCTCCAGCGCTCGTCGATACATGGCCTCGGCTTCGGCCATCTTGCCCTGATCTTTGTAAAGGTTCCCTAGGTTGTTGACCGTGTCCAGTGTCGATGTGTGCTCCGGGCCCCATGCCTTCTCTTTGCCCTCCAGCGCTCGTCGATACATGGCCTCGGCTTCGGCCATCTTGCCCTGATCGATGTAAAGGTTCCCTAGGTTGTTGACCGTGTTCAGCGTCGACGTGTGCTCCGGGCCCCACGCCTTCTCATAGCCCTCCAGCGCTCGTCGATACATGGCCTCGGCTTCGGCCATCTTGCCCTGATCTTTGTAAAGGTTCCCTAGGTTGTTGACCGTGTCCAGCGTCGATGTGTGCTCCGGGCCCCACGCCTTCTCTTTGCCCTCCAGCGCTCGTCGATACATGGCCTCGGCTTCGGCCATCTTGCCCTGATTGGTGTAAAAACTCCCTAGACTGTGGATGGCGTCCAGTGCGGCTTGGTTATCTTGAGATTCAAGATCAATGGTATCATGAACAAAGTCATAGCATTTATGTGCGTGAGGAAGAAGCCGCCGCTCTTCCACCCAATACTCAGGAACGTTTTTTGTAGGCACAGCTGAGCCGACGCAAACCAACGCTAATCTAGCCATCGAAACTTCTCTTTCAGCATTGAGCACATACACTGCCCAAGAATGAACACAAGTATGCATGCTGTATCCACCAGACACTTCAAGGGGATCTATTAAAGCATGATCACAAAGCAGTCTTATGACCTGGTTAAAGCTCAATTCATCGTTAACAATTGTAGCAAACCATTCAGGACTGCCCTCACTTCCTGCAGCCAGAAGCTGAAACCAGACATCTTGATTATCAAAATACGCCCAAAGCCGAAGCAGTTTTCCAGCCGATTTGTTTTGACTCTGTATGTGCTTGAAGGAGAGGTCCCATGTGGTATACAGAGTACGATCATATGATAGCAATTCTGGACTTGTGCATTGAAGTTTTGACCATGAAGTTCGGTAAAGACGAAGATAGTCTTCTAAGCTTGTCGAAACTTGACTAAGATAAGCTCCTGCTGTCACAAGTGCAAGCGGAAGTCCATCAAGTTGCTTAACTAAAGCTATGGCATAAGGATCTGGTGCTTAATTAGCTATAGAACCATTATGCTAATTCAAGTACATATATACCTTGATTCAAGTTCACTCGTCCTGATGTGGAAGTCAATATCGCTATGCTTTCTTGAATATCAAGAAGCTTTCGGACAGACACGGCCTTGCCGATCTTCAGGTCAGATGATCTTGTAGTAATCAGAATAGATCCGTGGTGCGTTTCTGGAAAATATGATCTGATGTCGTACGCTTGCGGGTCTTCAATACCAGGAAGTTTTGGATTATCAATGTTATCGAATACCAGCATCCATCGATGATTTCCTCTAGCTGAAAGCCATTGTTTAATAGCTGCAACGGTCTGATCAATATCCTGTGACTTTGCAGCTGTCCTCAGTAGAGCCGAAGATGGATACTCATCATGTAAACGTTTGGCAATGATTGCAAAGCTTTGCTTTAATGTGTCTTCGTTCTTGCCGTTCAGCCAAAAAATGGCTGAGTAAGTATCTTTATGTTCTTTCACGAACGTGACTGCCAGTTGAGTTTTTCCTATTCCGCCTAGTCCATGTAGAAGTACAACTGTACGTTGAGATAAATCACCTTCAAATGCCTCTTTTATCTTAATCAATTCCTCCTTCCTACCCACAAACTGTTCTGCCTCATGGACCCCGGGAAGGCTGAATGGGACTGTGAGATCTTCTTCCACACTGGCCTGGGCTGCAACAACTGTGTGCGAAAGTATGGCGTATTGAGGAATCCTACAGCCAGAAAAACTCTCCAGGCCGAGTGTCTCATGGTCATCAAGCTTTAAGAGACGCATTGGCGAGAGTTGCTGCTGCCTCAAAGCCATGAGTATGGGATCGTGATCGTCCTCCGTGAGTTTCAACTCAAGAAGGGTTTCCCAAATTGTGTCCAGTCTAGGATCGCTGTGGAGGGGGCCAATTTCCCACATTGACATGGAGTCTAGGGGGACCTCAGCCGTTGAAGTTTCGGAAGTTTCAGAGGGCGTGCGGGAACAAGTGACCGACAGCGAGGGGTAGTCAACGGAAAGTCGGTCGATTCCACTTGGCTGACTAGGCATCTGGGGCTTGGATCCGAGGTTAAGCAACCGCTTGAAGGATTCGCCAAACTTGATTGACTTTCCTTTTGCGTCGGCATCTTCACCGTCAATCCAAGGTAATGAGATGAGAGATAGAGACACGATATGCTTTGCTATGTGTTCGTTTAGCAATTTGGCGAGATCACTTACGTTTCCCCGCTTTATGAGAGGTTGGATCTTCTCGGGAATGTTCTCACAGAGAGGACAGACATGTTGATCGCGAATTATGCGTTGCTGTTTTCTTGTAGATAGAGCCGCTAACTGTACGTCCGTTGGAGGTTTCGACTGGCGGTTGGGGTGAGCGTGAGGGTCCTGCATATGGGTTCTCCATTCAAGCTCGCTCTGGAATTGCTTAACTGGCTCATGGTCCGCGTCACAGTACCACGTAATATTATGGACTTTTCGAGGCCAGTCTGTAGAGTGGGAGGCCTCCATGTGGGATATCCATTCTTTCTGGTCCGTGAAGAAGACAAGAGCCTCTGCACATTCGGGGAATAGACACACATAAGGCTGAAGGTCCTTGTTCAAGTGAGACCTGCGACGCCTTCGTCAAAACATGAAAGCAGTGGAGACGCGCATTTATATCCTTACCGCCAGTAGTCGTCTTTCTGGGGGCCTCTCAGCTGCAACGCCGGCAACGCCTTTAAGCAGTATGGGCACTGAACATGCTTTTCGTTGTCCGTAACTTGTGGGCATTGGGGATATTCGATAGAATCGTCGTGAACTGACGACGTTGAGCTAATGATCGATGGAAGAATGGGAGTCGCTGGCAGGAGTATCTGTTTAAGTGCAGGTGCCTGTCGGTTTGGCCTGGAGGCCTTGGTTACCGCACTTTGTGGTGCTCGCATCGCACGCCCGTCTTCTGAAACTATGGCCACTTGAGGCTGGGCGGCATTATCAACACCTCGTTCTGGTGGCTCGCTCGCCTGAGGGTTCCGTCTGACTGTCAGCTTTGTCGCGTGGCGATGTTTTTGAAACATAAGTTTCCGTCGAACGGCAATTGTGTCTCCTAGTTGCTCATGCAAGGACGAGCGTGCCTGAGAGAACTTCCGCTTGACAACTGCAGCAGCATATTTGCGAAATAGATCATCTTCTCTGGTGAGGTAGGATGTGACGTTGTACTCTAGTCGCTTTGCAGAAGCCTTCCGAATCGCTGCTCCCAGAAAGTGCAGTCGGTCCAAGGCATAGTAAATGGCCCGTAAAGCATCCTCCCAAGTCGTGATGGTCTTTAATGATGCAGCGTCATTTGTTGAATCATCGCTCTCGTTTTTGACTGTGGGAGAAGAGCGAATAAGTACTGGCCATGAATTTTTGAAAGCGGAGCGAAAGGTGATTAACTTACGGCGACGCAAGTTCCTCGAAATCATCTCTAACAACTCAACGAACATCAAAGATATATCCGGAAAGCCTTGAAGTCTGGCATCCAGTGATGATTCCATCAATGACAGGGCTCCGGTGTAGTCTACCCAGAAAATGAAGCTATTACGAAGTCCCATGAAGTCAAATTTGCGGACAATGTGATGATTCGATTCTGACGAATAATCGCCGGACAAATCGTCCATTTCGAATGAGCTTGTCGTGAGGTCTTCGCCACGACTATCGTTGGCCTTGTCGAACTCGCTCAAACATTCATAGGCAATATCAAATATTGCAGTGTCTTGACTTTTGAAGGACATGGCTCCAGATTGTCTGACCAGAACTAGAAAGGGCCAACAAGGACCCAAAAGCTCTGCGGATTCCACAGCAGATTCTGAATTCTTTGAACGCCCAGAGGCAATGTGTAAAGGGCAAAGCTGACCTGTCAAAGGTAGGGTTCCGTGACTCCGAACGTAGAGCGCGATGGCTTCGATGCACAGTGTTACTGGTTTACACAAGGAGTAGGTGAAGGTTGCTTTTAGCATGCAATGGTTCGTCTAAGCTAGCTGCCGGGATCGCTCCAACATGTGAATTGGGTTGAAGTGCTATTCGAAGGGCAGTGTGAGGCAAATCAGAACCGACTGTCTCTGTCAAGAATATGGTCGTTAGCAGAGAAGCAACGCAGAGAGCAAACAAGATCGGCTTGGACGTCACTGGACTCTCATTCCGGTCGACTTACAAATTACTTCCAGTCATTGCTGCGTTACTAACCTTGGAAATAAGCTAGTGATTTAGTCGATTCAATGCCTAGGTCGCTGTCTGTAAAGATAGCATGCTAATAATGTCTGCTACGACCCACACAAAGGTACCTCGCAAATCAGGCATAGAATTGCGGGGCTGAGATAGTCAATATATCGGAATTTTCCGACGTTGAGTCGACACCTCAACCTGCTCCCTGTTTCCGCACACCGACACTAACTTCGTCACTTTGACTTGCGGCCCGTCCCGATACCATGTCCCGAGAGGGAAGTCACCATTCATCCAAATACACGAGTGACAGCAAGTCCCACAAAAGGAATGGAAAGCGTAAACGAAGCTCGGGCTCGATGGCAACTCCTGCGATTAATACACCCTCTCTTCTCCGAGAGTCTTCCAACTACATTTAGCACACAAAATGCCCCACTTCAAGGGGACGCACTCGAGAAACTGAATAACGAGATTACGAAACTCAGGAGCGAGATCAAGTTGAACACTCTGAGGCAGGATCAGCATCAAGACGATCTCGAACAACTGATCGACACTTCTTCCGCCGAAGAGCTTGCGCAAAGCGCTGGCTATCTATTGAATGGGTTTGAGAATTTGGTCGACAATGAGATTCTTTGCGAAGGTGGAGTCAGGCTCGGCGAGGCTGATATGGTGTCGCCTGCGGTTGGATATTCTTTCAGACTACAAACAACCTTTTGCTAACTGGCGGGCAGGTTGCAGATTCCATCGATCTGTCCTCCTTTCCTAAACTTCGTTCTCTACGAGCCCTTTGCGAGAATGAAACAGAACCGCGCCTCGCAACCATAGCCTCACCTGTCGTGCCACCGGACAGAAATAACCCACTCGACGATGATATTGCTTTAGGTCGATCTAATGAGATCTCCAAAGCACAGCGGCGTCAGTTATCTTGTTTCATTCACTTTCCGGAGAATGAGGAGTCCATCGCATTGAATAGAAGGATAGTGCAGCAATTTGGCACGACCATCATGAGAGTTTTTGCAGATAAGATAGGACGACGTGATATTGAGGCTCGAACACAACGCTTCACTGAGTCTGAGGTTGGGACTCTTCAAAATGCCTTTGCTTTTGCCTCGACATACGCAATTTTGTTTGACCTCATCAATACGTCGGCCTGTGGGGAAAGACACCAAGCGAAGGTCTATTTATGCGGATTGCACAGAGATCAGCTGAATGTGGCAATTGGCACCTGTCAAGGGTATCAATGGATACCTACTACTTTCACGAGGTTTGAGACTCTCTCCTCCCCTGGCTCTCAAGTTTACCGAACAAGAGTTCGCAGGTCTGTCGACGAGCCACAGGCATCCCTATATCTTCCCGCTCAAGCTTGCGTGTCTGCAACTGTTCCTGGATGCCAACTCCAGATGAAGCACATTGCTTTCAACGATACTGCTATGTGGGAGCAACACAACGCTCCCAATCCTGAATCCCAATGCTCTACCCGCACCGATCCAAACGGGCTGAAAACTCTCCTCGGTCGTGCAGCTCCAGCCGCCGATTCGCGGAATTTTAGCCTCAAACATCGTAAATTGCTTGGCTATCTCTTGGCCTTTGCAATGTTTCAGCTTTACGGCAGCCCCTGGATCAGGACACAATTGTGCCATGACACTGTTTTCCTCTATCCTCGCTCGGACCGTGGAAGTCGCCTCAATCAATGGAAGCCTCATGTACACTGCGACTTGGCCCCAATGGAAAATATTACAAATGTCAGCGATTATATGGCGGCGTTTGGCGTTCTCCTCATGGAACTTGAAGCTGACGAGAGCGCCGAATGGACCAAGGATGATATTGACTGGGAAATGGGTACGAGGTCCAACCAAGTCCGACTGGGTAGAATCTTGAAGGAGTGGGAAGAGAGGGTGCGCGATGATTACCGCCTGGTTGGCAAAGCCTGCCATAACTTCGAAAGTCTGGTCGAGACATTTGACCATCCAGACGTCGATCCCCATCTTAAGTATCTGGCGATTGTGTACAAATGCATCCTTGAGCCTCTATTTCAGGTACTAAAGAAGGACTTTGGATCCGACACTCGGCTTTTCCATGGCATCCCTGGTCCATGGGGAGGTCTGTCAACCTCTGCAAACCAGATCCCTTCAAAGGTCGCAAAGCGGGAGTTGTTTGACGATTTCGACATGGCGAAGTCGGATAAGAAGTGAGCACTGGGTAATCCTTCATAATCATGGCATATGTCTTCTAACAAAAAATTTCAGGCTGAAATATGCGAAGGACTTCATGAAGCAGCTGGAGCCCTTCTTCAACAAGATAAGAAACTCGAGAGCCGCCTTTCCTAGCCTATCGACTGGGCCGTCCCAAGGCAAGGAGCGGATCAGAATCGCTGTTCTCGACTCTGGAGTAGACGATACAGATCCAAAGATTAGTACTGCCATCCGCTCGGGACGAATCATTGACAGAAGAAGCTGGGTTGGAAACCACCATGACCATCAAGACACATATGGACATGGAACCCATGTAACTCGCTTTCTCTTAGAAACAGCACCGGCAGCAGATATATGCATCGCAAAGATATGTAAAGAAAAGGTGATAAATGACGAATTCATGCCTGGGATTGCAAAGGTCAGTTTCCCCACAGATGAAGTGGCTACGAAACGGCTAAAGTGCGTTCCAGGCTATAGATTGGGCAGTGGATCAGTGGAATGCTCATATCATCTCGCTTTCATTTGGATTTGACGACGCTCACGATTTGATCGATGCGGCAATAGACCGCGCTGTTAAGGGGAGACTCATTTTCGCCGCTGCATCCAATGGCGGGGGTGTTAAGCCGCGAACACGACCAGCGACTAACCCAGACGTAATCTGCATTCACGCCTGCGACGGCCTTGGCAACAAAGGAGATATGAGCCCAAATCCTCTTCCCAAAACATATAACTTCACTACCCTAGGCGTTGGCATCTATTCTCGGTGGCAGAAAGACGGAAAAAGAGAAGAGGTCTGGAAGTCAGGAACTTCCTTCGCGGCTCCCATAGCTGCCGGATTTGCGGCTGACGCCTTGGAGTTTGCCAACCTCCATTGTACTCTTTCTGATCATAAGCGAGCTATCCTACAACGACGCCGCGGAATGGTAGCTATATTTCAGAGGATGTCAGAAGAGAGGGATAGGTATGATTTCATACATCCCGTGCGGCTGTGGGACGGGAGAAGCGACGAAAAGGTGGCCAAGGACATCGAGAAGATTATTCAGGGTTTATAGTCGATGTAACGTTCACCGAGAGCATCATCTGTCCCACGATGCGAGCGAGAGCATAGAGTAGGGCTCCGTGTCACTTTGGTTTAATCACCTGTCTTTCTTATACTTGCCGTTAGGGAACAACGCAAGTATTTAAGTACATACATACTAGGCTTTTAGCCTCCGGTTTCTAGGAGTATACTCTAGCGTCTATTTTCAATTTCGGAGTCGGTCACGTGCTATGCACGTTACCTTTTGTAGACGATGAATAGAATTATCATCATCTTCCCTTTGGACGTACTCCTTTCACCCCTTAGGCGAGCGCCACCACTGAACGCAACCACAAAGCGATTTGTCGTCCAATCTTCAGACCGCTATTACTAGCACCAAATTATAAAACTAAATCTAATCAACGCCGCTCTTGGTGATTTGAAGAGGCAGGAGTCTCGCGATTTCCCTACAACTGTTAAAGAAAGATTAGTCACCTTAAGATACAGAACTCCCTAAGGCATAGTAAGTAATGTACTCTCCATCCACGCGGATCAGTTGTCATTGAATTCCTTGTTGATCCTCAAAGAAGCGAAACAATTCCAGGTTAGCCGCTGAACTAAAGTCTCATAGCTTTTATCGAACTATTGGCTTAAGCCGATTGTTCCACTGTATCAGATGAGATTATCCAGACGATATCTTTCCCGTCATTGCCAGTTTCAACTTCGCGCTCCATATTCTGCATGTCCCCGTCATCCAAATCGGCAATGAAAACCTTGTTCTCGTCTTCACTGTCTTCCTCGTCGTTGTCATCCACTAGAATAGCGCCTTGAGATTCCAACTTGCTCTTCAGAGTCGGCTCCATGCTGAAAGGGAATTTACGGTGGTATAGCTTCATCACTTGGATTCCAAGCACAAAGTCTGCCGGCTTGGTATGCTTCGTTGACATCGCCAACTTGTTGTCGACAGCGACATTAGCCGCGATGTTAACGTCGACTGGGCCACCAGGAACGGTCGCGTCGATTTTGGCGTTGGCGTCGAATTCTCGCCCTCGCGTCATCTCTATCGTAGTCTCCCAGGCGATCTTGAGCCCGGTGATAAGGTAGACGGGTTGCGTGTAGTTGCTTCCTTCGAGATGGTCCTTGACATTAGACAACTCGACACAGTTAGAGAGGTACTTCCGCGTCGGGAAGAAGTAGACGGTTTCCAGCTTCTGGATATGGTACACGTCGTTGTCCGACTTCTTGCTCTTGAGGTTTGCGTCGCCCCCAACGCTCCTGTCGAGGATCCTCGCTAGTATCCCGACCTCGGCGCTGAGCGACTTGCTCACGCTCGCCGTGATGCCTTCCTTGACATCTGAGTACTTTTTCGGGATGGGAACTCGATCGCCGCCCTCGTTTAGGGGCCAGAAGTGCTTCATGTCCTGCACAACAGTCCCGAGCTCATATGGGCCGTCGGGAAAAGGACGGGTTGTGAAGTTGGGAGCCTGATGATAGGTTGGCTCCTGCTTGATTACAGTGTCGCCCGCCTTCGTGCCAAAATTCATTTTACAAGGCGATTTCGGAATCCGACACGATGGTGTTGGAATTGTGCATAAAGTTGAATTGGTAGCTACAGAAAATCTGGACTGTAGGCCCTTGCTTGGCGTGCCAAGGCGCTACCTAATAGGGCTAGACCCATATTTCCAACATTTCTTTCATACCTGCTTCTAAGGGAACCATCATTTCCAAGGTAGGGAAGCTAGAGGAACACAGGAGGGGCTGGCATGAATCTTAGGGTGGAGGGTCCGCTCACTGTATGACTCTGTGCTGTTTTCTACAGCCATCCCACTTCACAGCCTTGCCCCAACGCATTTGTTTCCACGCTCTATTACTAGACTCCTTCGTATCTCCTGGCTGCACATCCGCCCTTGACTACTTACAACTATCATCGTTCGATTTAGAGGACCCTTCTCGGCCTTACCTTTATAAATATTTGCTTCCTGTTCGCGCTGCCTCTGCCCAGAACTCTATTGGAAGTTAGGCCTCTTTGATCATTGCACGCACCGAGTTCTCAGTGTTTCGGATTGACTTTTCAGTAATGCAGTTCTGTATGGACATGTAGGGCACGGCGGTGTGATGCGGTGTGATGCCAAGAAATTTACACCAGTCATCCAGAATAGACCTTAGTTCTGTGGCATTATCGCTTCGTACAGCAAGAACCTCTGCACCAGTCTGAAGTTCAACCTTTAGTCGCCACTCTTGCAGTTCCTGCGGGGCGCTGTCACATCGCTTCAGCGGTATTGTCATATCTTTCGGGAATGATTGTCTACAATCTCCAAAAAGTACTGATATCCGACAAATAACAAGGGTAGAGGACCGCATATGTCAATGGAGACAAGGGCAAGGATGTTGGCCTTTCTTTCACTCACATTGTCAACCCTCAGTTTTACTTAGGCTATTAGATTGTATCTACAAATCTATAGCTAATCAACCGAAGATGCATGCTTATAAGGTGTTAGCACTAGGGTTGCCATTAGGCATAGTAGCAGGAACATCCAAAGTTACTCTGTTACACACCGGCATGACCCTCACCTCAAAGTGCTGCAACTCCATGTCTAGCTTGGCATAGGTATGCACAGTCTGTCGAAAATAATGATTGATGGTAGACATCCACCGCTTGGTTGAGCGACGTCCACCTTATTGAAATGTAAGCTGTTGTCATGGTACTGTTTCGGGCAGCTGACGTTCAATGGTATCAAAGGACCGTGGTTCATAACCAGACATCTCTGCAACACTTCTCAAGAAGGTATAATCGGAGAGCTTCAATGCTTTGAAGTTGCAGTCAGAGAAGAGTTTGAATTTGCTGTGAGAGTTGCCAACCGGCTCTGACGGGCTTTCGCTGCTTCTTGGGTGGCCGTTCGTCCTCAGGGTCGGGAATTACAACTGGGTGATCTTTGCCGAAGTGTTAACTTCATCTGTACACATAGAATAGAGGGGTTTTCACCTTTGTCGCCATAAACAGCATTCACGTCACTAACTTTACCCTGATCCAGCTCTCTTCTCGCCAAGGATATTGTGTCGTGAGGTGAAGTCGACTTGAGCTGCAGAAATTGGCGCTAGCAGGTGGTGCTGATCCACACAGTCTTCCTGTTCCCGGGAGTTGAGAATCTCAGTGATTGCTCCTTAGTCCAATATGGAACTTGGCTCCGACCAAGCGCGTAGAGGACCATGCCGAGAAGTCATGTTCGTAGATTTCACACTGAGAAAAAGATTGAAAGTCTGAGCTTTCATTGTAGAAGGGTATCTGGCGTTCGCTGGTGATTAAGCTGAGGAGAAGTGTGTTGCAGTAGGGTAGGAATGTCTTGGAGGAGTGATGGGACTGAATGTTTCTGAAGTGGGTGCCGAGGATGAATTATATACTTGAAGAGTGGGGCGTCCTTGGTGGGCGTGTATTCAATGGACCCATGCATCCCCTAGTAGCAGGTCTTCGAGGGTTTCTAAACCTTGAGGCCGCCATCACTGTGTGGATTCGATGGAACCAGGGTCATGAATCCCCTATGGGTTTGCAGGTCTTGGGGGTTTCCAAACCATGAGGCCGCCATCGCTGTGTGGTAGGAGCCAAAATGTGGAGGGCCTCAACGATCCCGTGTGGGTTTTAAAGCCTCCAGGGATTGCTCACCTTGAGATCAAGCGAACCTCAGGTGAAGAGCCATTTTTTGGATGCACTTTACCACCACAAGGTGATCAATCCCTTGCGGAACGTTAACCCCTGCTGGGTACTGTACCTTGAGGCGTTCGCTACCGTGAGTGATAACATACCCCAAGCTCCCTCCGGGTTTTGGCAGTGCCGCACACACAGATACATACAAGGATTCATGAGCGGTAAGCTTAGCCAGCCAGAGTTTGCTCGGCGCCATGACGGAGCCGTGCCTTTATCCATCATTTTTCCAGCATACCACACGCAAATCCTTGCACACAACGCAAGACAACCACCATCGTACCTCTCAAATCACTACAATGCGGGACTGTACAACGCCTCCTATCCTTGCGGGCATCGCCAGACCTAAACACGCCTTAACAGCAAGCACCAAACCAGCGAAAGAAGCAGCCAAGACTTCTCCATCACTCAGCCACTGCAGCGACAGCTCTACCGGACAGAGCACAGACTCTGAAGCAGATCCTTGAAGCTCCCTTCATACTCAATTGTCTTCAATCCCACAAACATCCTCTGTCCACAGCACCGAAGCATTGGTTGCCCTTGCAATGCAGTATCATCTACCACCATCACTTCTTATAGCAGAACCAAACAGCAATCCGCGGCATCAGTCTTCCAGTGGGGTTAAGAAGCGGCCTCGAGACAGTTTTGTGGAGGGTCTTACACCAAATGCCAACATGTCCACTCCAGGAATCAGCAGTTCTACCCTTGATGAAGGGGATCAACATTCAGCCAAGAAGCAGAAGAGATCACGTGTCAACACCAATCTGCGTGGGTATTACCGCATCCACAAGCCAAGTTGCCAAACCCTGCCCGTCCATCGAGCCAATCCCTGAGCGGACCATCCATCCACATCTAAATGTGGCACATCCATCAATGCCGAGTTGCCAAACACTGCCCATCCATGGAACCAATCCCGAGCGGACCGTTCACCCACATGCGTAATGCGGCACGCCCATCAAAGCTGAGCACAGCCCTTCCATCGAACCAGTCCTAATGCATGATGAAGGTGCCGCCTTCACGGGTTGTGTGGCCTCCACAGGCGCCCATCGGTAGCCTCATCCTATTCTGGGCTGATCCTAAAATTAGCTCGGTTATAATTGGAATTTCTTTTCCACTCTTCCACTTTCAGGAATTATTAAGGTACTGTGGCATGGTAGTGGTTGCTGAGTAATGAGCAGAGCCAAGATATTCTTGACGCCTCCATAGCTCTCCGTCCCGTTTCAAGTCTCCAACCGACACCCACACATTTTCAACCTCCACAAGTCTGCGACACAAGTCTACCTCCAGCAGTTGGTAGGTGGGATGTTATTGGATAAAGGATAAAGCAACAACCCCCATGTCTTTAGCGTGACTCAACTACTGCCGCCAAGACCTAGAAGCATGGTCAAGCTTTACCTACCACCTCAATACATTGCGGGGTATGGCGAGCTGCATAGGATATAAGCGCCGCCCCCCACCTCCCTTTGATCCATCTCCACGCTCAGGACCTGGCAATCCTGTGATCAATGATTGCCATATGCCCGAAGCACAGCTCTCCGATTCACGCAAGCGCCATCGATCAGAGCAGTGTCCACTTCAACTGAATGGAACATCGCAACCTCTGTCAAAAAAACGGAGGCTCAGCCATCCCAGCGGATCTCAACCGGCAGCAGCATTTTGGGACAACTTATCGAAAATCTGGTTGACCAAACGCGCGTTGAGAGAGTTAGATCGAAGGAACACTCAACCTGCTCCAAGCCCACCACGTCCATCATACCGACGACGACCCCACCGGCCTGTCACTCGACGCGCTCTCGCTGAGCGGAAGAACAATTGCCGACCTACCCAATCCGCCGCTGACTTCCTTTGCCATTGTGCACCGAGGTGTTTGAAGGACATAAAGCTATTCGCCAGACACGGTGGTCCAGATCTGTCGGACCTGAGGGGCGTATGTAATTGCGAAATATCTGCTGGTGTCAGGGCTGACCGTTTTCTCTCTAGTACTTGAAACCTGTCAATCATTTAAATCACACGATGAGCTCGAGCCAGTCCAGTTCTCGGGGTCGAAAGCGGGGTTCGACATCTACTTTGAATACCGAACCCACCACAAAGACTACAACCACTAAGAGCACTGGGCCCTATGACCGTGCCTTCCAACAGCACCTCATTGATGGTGGCGTCTACCCTGATGAGTATGAGTACCCGGATGGTCGAGTACCAGCGAAGCCGGATAACTGGGAGAATATCAACCGACGATTGTCACAGCCTCGACCCTCTCTATCACCATCGCAATTTTCAGATGGAGAGTTCAGAAGGTTTAAACGGGCGGATGCACATGCCTTCAAAGAGAAACAAGTAACAGAATCAGTGATTCCAGTTATCGAAGGCAAGAACAAGGACGCCAAATGCATTTCGGGAGGAATTCCCTTCACAAACCTTGATCATCTGACAGACGAAACACTTGCTCCTGGCAACCCAGACCGCTACTATGGCGCACGCCCCGAACAACTCGATCGACGAATCCGTGCCGACCTTAGTGGGCACATTATTCCTTCCACACAGCACGACCTCCCAATATTGCCAAACTATTTCCTAGAGTCAAAGGGGCCGGATGGTTCGGCTGCAGTTGCAAAAAGACAGGCCAGCTATGATGGTGCATTAGGAGCGAGGGGGATACAGAGTCTTAAGTCATACGGTCAAGACGAACCACTCTATGACAACCACGCC
>JAABUY010002331.1_pt1 | contig 22827 bp, 13 predicted proteins | sample 5560271 | NCBI WGS metagenome assembly JAABUY01 (sample SAMN10711886, study PRJNA513374) | rock metagenome | isolation source: Antarctica rocks | place: Antarctica: Victoria Land, University Valley | reverse complement strand
TACTGAAGCGACTTAGAGTCGTTGAACTACAGATAGATATCAAGAAATGCGAATTTTCAGTTATCGAGATCAAGTATTTGAGTCTAATAATCATCATTCACGAAATCAAAATGAATTCTGAGAAGATTAATGTTATCATGAATTGAGCTGCATCTCGAGACGTCAAAGATGTTCAGAGCTTTCTGAGCTTCATCAATTTCTATAGACGATTTATTAAGAAGTTTTTCAAGCTGATTGATTCGTTGACTGTCTTAATCAGAAAAGATCAGTCATTTAATTGAACTCAGAAGTGTCAATTTGTCTTCGATCGACTCAAGCAGACGTTCATCACTGCTTTTATCTTAATGCACTATAATTCGAATCTACTCATGACTGTGAAAATCGATGTCTTCGACTATGTTGTGATCGAAGTCATGTCTCAGCGAGATGATAACGAGCAGTTAAGACCTGTGATCTATTTCTCTTTCAAAATGCTACTCGCAGAATGCAACTACGAGATTTATGACAAGAAACTTTTAGCTATAATCAGAGTTTTTGAGAAATGAAGACTTGAACTGAAAGACACGTTAGATCTCATTGAGATCATTTTCGATCACAAGAATCTAGAATATTTCATGTCAATCAAGCTGCTTAGTCGAAGACAAGTCAGATGATCAGAATTTCTCTCTCGATTTAACTTCAAAATCGTGTATCGTTTGAGTGAATTGAACACTCAAGTCGATGCACTCATGCGTCGATCAGAAGATCTTTTCTTGAACGAAGAGAATAGTCGTCGAGAACATCAGTGACAGATCGTGCTAAAATCAAAAAATCTGAAAATTCAAGTCTTAATCAATGTTCTCGATGATAGTGACTCTGAAGCACTTGAATCAAGTGACTCGAAGAGCGAATCAGTGATCTCTGAGCAGTCTGAATCATCAGAGAAAATGTCTATGAATGAGCTAGAAGAACAACTTTTCGCAGTCTATTTCAATGATGAATGAGTACAGATCGTGATAACTGCGTTAAGAGATGATCAACGAAAGCTTAAAGAATTTTCGTTAGCGAAATGTACGCTGCGAAGTGATCGAGTCTACTATAGAGATAGACTATTGATATTCAAAGATGAGAAACTGCGACTACGTCTGCTTCAGTTAAGTCATGACACGTCTATTGCGAGTCATTCAGAAAGAGTCAAGATCTACGAAATACTCAGTCGTCATTATTACTGACTTAAAATGATCAAGACAGTAGCTCGCTTTGTATGCAATTGTCATCTATGCTTTCGAGTGAAGATCTCTAGAGAAAAATATCAGAAAGCTTTGAAGTTTCTTGATGTACTCAATCGTCGCTGAAAAGACATAGTCATGAATTTTATCATGACAGTATCTGAAAGTAAGAATCTGAACGAAAATTCGACAATCAATATTCTGATAGTCGTGAACAGACTATCTAAACAAGTGCATTACGAGTCTATGAGTGAAATTACAGCTCTAGATACAGCTCGAGTTTTTTATCATGCAATATGAAAACATCATGAATTATCTGATTCAATCATCTCGAATCATGAAACTCAGTTTGTCAATCACTTTTGAGATGAACTTTGTACTCGATTGAAGATTCAAGTTCGATTGTCAACTGCGTTTCACTCAGAAACGAATGATCAAATCGAGAACATCAACGACATTTTGAAACAATATCTTCGAGTCTTCATGTTCTTTATGCAGAACGACTGAGCTGCATGACTGTCATCAGCTGAATTTGTCATCAACAATCACTTCTTCGAAAGCACTCAATGCACGTCGTTTCTAGCTAACTTCGAACAGCATTCTCGAATGAGATTGAAATCAAAGAAGACTCAGAAGAACATTATTGAACATTTGAAATGAATACATGTCGATCTGTTTATTCAGAAAATGAATTGAATCAATGAAATTCTGCGAGAACAAATGATCTTAGCTCAAGCATATCAGAAACAATTCGCTAATGTTCATCAACAACACGCTCTCAAGTATGCAATTAATGATATGATTTGATTAGATGCTCGCAATCTGATGATTCATCGACTCAGCAAGAAGTTATCTAATAAATTCGAGAAATCTTTCAGAATCATCAAAATTGTTAGTTCTCATTCTTATCAGCTAGAGTTGCTCAATGACTGATTCTGTTTCGACGTCTTTCATACTTATCTGCTTCATTCTGCGATCAACGATCTCTTATCTGAACAAATACCTTTCGCGTCATTTTCGATAGTCTTCGTCGAAGAAGTGCTTAGCTGAAAGATGAACGAAATATTGAACTTTCGAGTAAAGAACTCTCAGCTAGAGTATTTAATTAAGTGAACTGAGATAGAAGAAAACAGTTGAGTAAAGTTTGCGAATGTGATGAATGTCATCGAAGTCATGAACGTCTATTACGCTCAAAATTCCGATCGTTCGAGTAAGAATTCATGAATCGCTTACGTGCAAGAAAGCAGCGACTCTGAATATGAGTCAGAGAATTAAAAGTCTTGCAGAAGCTTCGACTTCAAAAAGAGAAATTTATTGTCATGGTTTTAGCATGTGTTACTTGAAAGATGTTGGAAAAAGAGATGTTAAATCACTTAGATGATGTTGAACAATATTATAGATGATGATAGATGTGAGATTATCAGTGATGTTATGAAAGTCTTTCGATACGAATGATACTCAGCGTTCATGAGATATAAGAATCTCTGAATGATCTTTTTCTTTTCTTTCTTCTTTGTGCAACGTCTTGTATTTAAAATCTAGTTATTAGAATTTCATTCTGATTTCATTCAGCTCTCAGTTCGTGACAATGTTTGCTTGTGAAGATGAAGAAAAGAATTTTTCTTGCAGCATCTTGATTTTTTCTTCAAACGTTGTTATCATGTGATCAGTATCATCTCATTTCAGCGACGAAAACAGAGAAAGCTTTTTAGATAGTTGACTTTCGATTCTAACTCATTTTGCAAAGCATCATATTGATTTCAATGCGTCGCTTAGCTCATGCATCTGTGATCTGAAGTGTGCACATTTTGTTTGTTTGATGATCTTGTCTTTGTGATCATTGTGTTTCAGATATTCATTTAATGTCTCTAATGTATCTTGTATTTTTCATATGATTTACAATCATCTTGATTTCATTACTACTTTGAAGCAGCTCTGATTTCAGAAGTTTCTTACTTAATTTAATGATTTTGCTCAGAAAGTAGACTTCTCAATAATCTCTTATAGTACTCTGATGATCTCTGTTGCTCTGTCATTCATTTCAGCTTTGCTGTTCAGAGAATAATCTGACAAAAGATGTATTTACAGATAAGCACTCAATGCTTCTGTGTTCATTTTTTTCAGAGTCGACGAGTCGAGAGCTGCACTGAGATTGTTTGTAGATTTAGCTCAGTGACAATTGAAAGATGATCTGATTTCTGATGTAGATTGATTCATACTTCGCACTTGCATGTCATAGACTGTATTTTCTCGCTGCTAAAGACTAAATTTATCATTGTAAACTGATTGTGAGTCTTGTGAGTGATTGTGTTTAATTTCAACAGTAGTTTCAATCTTGCATTTGTAATGATGTTTAGTAAAGTATCAGTCATCATATGTTGAGTGAAGCATCTTCGCTCTTCTCAATGTAAATGGTGTAGATTGAAGTCTTCTACGACTAGTTGTTTGCAGTTATTCTTGAGTAGTTCATTCAAGCGAGAGATAGTTGAGAGTTTCTTTGTAAATATGATGAATAGTGAGTTTAAGTTGTAGACGTTTAAAAGTCTTAACATCTGCATTTTATCATCTGTATTGCGAGTTAATATTCTGATTGAGCAAATGTTTGACTCAACTGTCTTTACTGTTCACTGATCGAGTCTTAAGCATTTGTTAACATATATGCATGTTCTTGACTGAGATGACGAGTTTTTCATTAGATGAAAGAAGTTGTGAGCTGAGCTAAATAATTATAAGTCATTAATGTTGTGTTTTTGCTTCTGTATGATTACTATGTTGAATTTGTGAATTTCTCTGTCGATCAAGAATAATTCTTGAATTTTCAATAACTTTCTGATGTTGTATTGTAGAATTCGTAGAAAGAATTGTTTTATCATAAAGTTATTTGTAGCTGTTGTTGACTCTGCGCTGAGAAAATTCTTTGTATGCTTTCAATTATTGAAAGTCTTTCGCACTTTCTGAATGAGTGTTTCTGAGTCTGCTCAGATGTTGTCTCATCTGAGTCACTAGTTACGTATGAGAAGAGATCAACTCGTCTCTTCTTGACTTCTATCATCTGTCATGTCGATTCAACGTCTCAATTGCGTGTTTTCAACACAATGATTACTGAGCTTGAAGAATTCGTTGAATTTACGAAGTCTATTGAGCTCAATGAATTCATTGAGCTTAGAGAGTTCAGAAATGACAAGAAAGATGTGTGATTGTATTTCGACGCTTTTGAATATTTGATCAATCTGTTTCTGTAGATTTCTGACGTCTGTTTCATCTGCTGTTGTCATTTGAGACAGATGTGTCTTCAGAGTTCGTGATCTTTGTTGCAATTGACACAACGTCTTTTATTCAAAGACATCATGCACTTTTTGATGTGATGTTTGTCTGCGCATTTAGCGCAGCGTTGTTTTCTCTTGCAGAATCTGATCATATGATCAAATTTGAAGCATCTGTAGCACTGAGTGATGTGACAGTTCTTTTCAAACAGCTTGCATAAGCATTCTTGATACAAGTTTAGCATGCTCTCGTTCATTAGTCAATTCATCATTGCTTCGATTGCAATCTTTACAATGAGCAACAAGTGAGTCTTCTCACTTTCAACTACTTTCTTGAGTCAGACTATTCTTAGAATCTTTAGATTTTCATGAAGTCTTGCGTTGTCTTTTACCAGTCTTTTAATGATCACTTTCTGATTGCTTGTATCTATTGTGATGTGTATTTCATATGTTAGCACAGCGAAGATTCGATGCACTATACACATCAAATTCATGATTTCTTTTGCTCATGTCTGAAATCTTTTCAAATTTGCTTGAGCTTCTGAACTCACTGCATGAAGTGTGATGTCTTCGCTTTCAAGCTTGCAAAGAGATATGAATAGATTTCTTTGAGCTGTCAACACGTTTGTGATTTCTTGAAGAATCTGTTCAATAGATTTCTTTTGTATCTTTTCTATTTTCTTTCTTTCTGCTATTTTCATCATGACTTCTCATTTCTTGCAAAGCGATGACAATTTGCTTCTGAAGCATTACTTTCTCGTTGTTACTTCTTCTCTTGTCACGTTCGTTCATAACGTGATTTTCAATGAGAAGCATATGCTATCTTGTGTTTGCATGCTATTTTGTGTTTGTAGCTGCTTGCTAAGCAGTTGTATGAATGTTTTCAGTTTCTGTACATTCTTCGTAATGAACGCGTTCTGATTCTCATTGTTTTTTTCTTCTGAACTGTTTCAAAGACATCACATCAGCTTCACTGCTACTTCTTTTCATGAATGATCTTTGCTCTTCTCTTTCTTTAACGTTGATGTCTGTATTAGAAGATAAATAATGTTAGCAACATACTTTTCATCATTGTGTAAGCTTTTCGACCTTAAATTACTGTTTCTTTGCGATGAATCAACATTGCTTGCAATCGTCTTTGAATCAGCATTGCTGCAGTTCATGCAATTCATCGTCGTTTATTTATTTTCTAGATTCATTCTGCCTTGATTGTATTGCTCTTTTCAAAAATTTGCTTTGCGCGCGTTGTGATTGTTGCAATAATGTAATACATATGCAATAATTTGATATCAAAAAAAGAATATAAATCAAAGTTTAAAATGACATTACTACAATTTAGAAGATTTTTTTTTATTTCTTCAAGTTTTACGTGCTTATGCAGTCTAAGACTATGAAACACGATGCTATCTACCTAAATAGTAGCACTGAAGCGCTGTGTGTATGCTAAATTACATGTAATCTAGTCATAATCGCTGCTGTATATCTTTTCATTGAGCAGTCAGATCGTTAGAATGCGCATACGAGCGCGCGACATGTCTATATAATCAAATGATCATATAGACAAATCGAAATTGTGAAAGCTGGTCACTTCGACGTGAGCTTTCGAATTTGCTGTTTGATCATCTAGCTGAGCGAGCTAGACGAATGATCGATGTATTGTGAAAGTTGATCACTTCGACGTGAGCTTTCGTTCGCTGTTTGGCCACCTAGTTGAGCAGGCTAGGTGAGCTTTGAGTTGTTTGTGAGCATCGCGATGCGATGCTCGATCTGTGTATTGTGAAAGCTGATCACTTCGACGTGAGCTTTCGAATTTGCTGTTTGATCATCTAGCTGAGCGAGCTAGACGAGCGATCGATGTATTGTGAAAGTTGATCACTTCGACGTGAGCTTTCGTTCGCTGTTTGACCATCTAGTTGAGCAGGCTAGATGAGCTTTGATCTATGTAGATGAAAGCTGATCTTAACTGAGAAGAGAAAGTAATATTACAAGCGTGCTTAGTCTTTTACTGAGATACATGTTCTCAAAGTGAGTCTAAACTTTATTGAGTTTAACGTTTTTTTTTCTGTACATATAGTTTTTGCATCTTAATAGATTTCACTCTTTAACTTTGAATTCTCATTTATCTCATTTACTTTAATTTACTTGTATTTTTATGACTTGCTTTAAACATGATTTTAACAATTATTTCTTGAAACTTCTTTGTAAACTTAAGTGACTTACACTTCATTATCTTGATAATATTAATGATAATAAGATGAAGTTTTTATGAAATTATCTTTTAGAAGCAAAGATCTTTAATGTCATTGAAAAAATATCATGATAAAATCATAAAAAAACATAGAAAGTGAATTTGCTGTTGCAAGCAGACACTTTAAGTTAGTTTAATATAAGTCATGTTAAACTATCATAAACTAGTATAAAACTGATGTTGACACGTTAGTGATTTAATGCATCTTCGTGAGTATAAGACTTTTGATATATTTTATTTTCTTTCTTCTTTAACTTTGAACTTCTAGTTAAAATACACTCATATAATTCGCTTTATACAGATTTATAACATTAGTTCAAAGCTCATTAATCTTACTATCAACGTGTAAATGATACAAAACAAGTTACATAACTTAGATTTAAATATTGAAATCAGAAATTTCAACAGAATCAAAACAAGCTCTGTGACGTGTTATAAACATGAATCAGAAGATTAACTTTTTACTGAACTCATTATTAAAATTGAAATCAGAAATTTCAATCAAAATCAGAAATTTCAACAGTAACATCAGAACTTCTTGATCAGCAATTTTCTACTCATGTCATGATTAGAAGCTCAGCATCAGTGAACATTGCTCATTATAAACTTCAAAATGTTAGAAAAGAATCACTTTTAACACAGAATTGAACAGTTTTAAAAGAAGACATGAATGCATTATTTGACATAGAATAAAAAAAACATAAACGCGTTACTTTTTAACTACAAAATGATCAAGATCAGCATTAATGCAAAGCTGAATACTTAAATAATTATTCACAAAGCAGATAATATCATTAGCATGACATTGAAATAAAGACTCACAATGATTTGATTCAGATGTTAGAAGATGTCAATGAGATAAACATTATGTTGAAGATTCAGCAGAAAAAAAAACAAGAATGTAATTATACATCATTTGAAAATCACTTTGAGTTAACAGAATTCTTCTGTTCTCAAAGATTAATTCTTAAAGTCAACAAAGTTATTAAATTCATTTTTGTTTGAAAATTCATTGCAGAATGTAAATAATTGACTATTATGAATGTAAAATAAGCTGAAGATTAATCAGAATCACTTTTCTAATGAAGAGTTATAAATAGTTTACATTGAAAGTTGAGTCAGTGAAGCTGCAGTCAAGCACATAGTCTCATAAATGCAAAATACATCATTAAACTCATTTTTAAAAGTCAAAGAAGTACTATCAATCATTAATATATTACTCAATAACAGTACTTGAAACTGTATGAAAACAAGATTTTCTTTCATGAATTTTAAATAAAATTTCAAAGATTCAACGCAGAAATAAAATACAATAATGAAATTCTACTAAATAATCTTCAGCATAAAATCAATTCAGATCTTTAATGAGTAATGCTTAATGAATGAATTATGAATTTGAATGAGTTTATTAACATTTGCATGCAAGTCAATATTAATTTGACTGAATTGAATGCTTAATTAATCATTAAAGCATCAGCAATCTCAGCTGCTCATTTTGTTGCTAGCACATTATTTGCTTAACTTACATCATCAATCTTTGCATAAAAGAAATTCAGATTATTGAATCTCAATCTCAGCAACAAAAAGTTAATGAAGAAAGAACTTTGCTTCAAATGCAAAAAAACAAAACATAAAGCATATGAATATCTTGAAATGATTTAAGTGCATGAGATCATTGCAAATTCAAAAAACAATCTGTTTTTATTAAAATAATGATTGAAAGTAATATATTTATATTTTGTTTTATCAACATGTTTGATGATTCATTTAATTTCAAGTCATTCACTGTTGACATCATCTTGAATAGTTTAGAAAAGATATTTAGATTTCTCATTCTGATAAATATCAAAGTCATTGATATGATATTCATTAATAAATATTTGATATCAAAACTATGTGAACGCTTTAATATTCAGTTAATATTATTGTTAAAATCAAAGTTAATTTAATTATATAATGAAATCTTTGATTGAAAGTTAATTACATATGCTTTGTATACATTAATCATGATACAAGAACACAAGAATGAAATGATGTTTTTATTAATAATTTGTTTAAATCAGTATAATAATAATAAATTCATACACTTTTGTGACATCGATTAGATTGACTCATGAGAGATTCTATGCTATTTATATCGAGTGAACAAAACTCTCTGAAATAGAAAATCACTTGCAGTTTATACGACTGCTTCACACAGTCGAGACAGTGAGTTTTGAAACTATGTATCAAATTTGTTCGTGTTGATTGCATGTTAGAGAATGAGTGTTCTAGTCACTTTAAATTGCTTTAAGAGCTTCATTTTCATCATCATCTTCGCTACTGCTTTAAAACTTTTCATAATAATGATGATTATTTGATAATTCAAGAAGTCAACATCTTGTAGCATTCTTGATTGCAGATGCAATCAGTTTAAGCAATGCATGAGTACATGCTTCATCATTTGATGACTTTATTTGCAGTCACATCACAAGTTATTCATGTTTGAAACATTTCTAAAGTGCAGATAAGCATTCAGATCTATGCATTTGATTCTGATGTGCATTACAAGAATGCTTTCTGCTTTTTGAAAATCATCATGCATCTTTATCATTTTATTGCTCAGATGCAATCTTTGTGCTGAGATTGCATTGACATCTGCAACACGTTCTCTGTACTTTTCTCATCATTAATTTCATTGATCTTTGTGATACTGTGCTATTGCAATGCTATCACTTGTTGAAATCATTGTGAAGAAGAAAGTGCATCATCTGCATCTTAACTGTATCTTTACATCTTCTTGAATGAAAACATTCAGAAGAATTATTTTCTTGATGATAAATGAGCGAGAAATGATGTAATTAACTTTCGTTAAATGAACGCGTATTAGTTTGCATGCTTGTTTGATCTCTTACGTTCAATCATTAATTCAACTGTGTAGCGTGATCTTGTTTTGTAACATGTTCAAATAAACATGTAATGAGCTTATGTATGTTTCTGTCTTTAAAGTTTCAATGCTTACTCTTTTAAATGCTTCTGCTACGTGACACAGAGTCTGATTCTGAAGTGTTTCTAATCTGCATTCTTTATTTGACAGTTCATCTTTCTTGTCGCGCTGATGTCAGACTGATGCTTCAAATGCAATTTCTGATCTCACTACTGCTGAGTATATTTATCTCGCTTTTGTGAAGATAGCTTCTCATGTGAAGACTTTAAAACGACTAAGTGTCAGCATTCTTGTGACGTGATTCATCTTTATTTGTTGAAGATGCGCATTTCATCACAGTTTTATGTTCAGTTGCATCTTTAAAATTCATACATCTGATTTCAATTTAATAACTGAGTTTTCTATTTATATGTTAATCATCATGTTGAATCTTTTCAATTTTCTAGTAAAATGCATAAACTCATACTTTTCTGATGCAAATGTTACGTCATGAGTGCAAGCTCATTTCGCGCAAACGTCGTATGCTTTGCTCAGTGTTTTGCAAATTTCTTCAGTGAATCTATCATAAACTAGAATGTTAATATCATTTATGAAGTCAAGCACTTTGATTTTAATTTTCAGTGCTTTGCATTTTTTTATTAAACTTGCGTTGAAGAATAGAATGAGAGTCGATGAAATGAGAAATTTCTGCAATATGTCTGCGTTTATCTTGTGCATGTCACTCATTTGTTCATTGAATATTAGTAATATCTCTCGATTTTTTAGAAAGCTGTGTGTTCATTCAATTATATAGCTTGACATTTTTTTCATTTTCAATGTATGCAGAAGTCTGACATGTGAAACTTGATCAAATGCTTCAACAACGTTTAAGCTTAGCATGAAGATTACATATTTGATTTCACAGCTTCACACTGTGTGAACTTGATTTATCAATAGATTTAACGTCGAGATCATGAATTGTTTGCATTTCGCTTTCATTTGAGCATTTGATAGCATGTGATGAATCTCAGTTATGTCACTCAGTCTTTTGATCATGATCGACTTCAGCGCTCTGCTCATGATATTGAGCAAAGCAATGAATCGATACATCTTTGAATCAATATAGTCGCTTTTCTTTGATTTGCATAATACTATTGTTTGAGTCTTTTTGAATTACTTTGAATGATACTTATGTATTATGCATGCGTTGAATAAACTCATCAGTACTGAGATCAGTTCTGTGAAATTCACTTGAAGCGCTCTGTTTGAAATATCTGAAGTGCTTGATGCTTTGTCTGCTTTTACTCATCTGATTGTTTGCTTCACTTCATCTTCTGTGATGTGTGAATTGAATGAAATTGTCAGAGATATGAATGACTTTGCGATGTCATTGACATTTGCTTGAGAAGATGAGAGAAAGAACTTTTCTTGCAGTATCTTGATTTTTTTCTTGAATGTCGTTGTCATATGATCAATGTCGCTTCACTTCAGTGATGAAAACTGAGAAAGTTTTTTAAATAATTGACTTTCGATTCTAGCTTATTTTGCAAAGCATCATATCGATTTGAATATTTCACTCAGCTCATGCATTTGTGATCTGAAGTGTGCATATTTCATTTGTTGAATGATCTTGTTTTTATGATCATTGTGCTTCAAATATTCATTTCATGCTTCTAATGTGTCTTACGTTTTTCATATAATTTGCAGTCATCTTGATTTCATTACTACTTCAAAGCAACTTTGATTTCAAAAGTCTCTTGCTTAATTTGATGACTTTGTCAAAAGAATAAATTTCTCGATAATCTTTTGTAGCACTCTGATAATCTTACACACTCTGTCATTCATCATAGTCTTGTTGTCTAAAGAGCGTTTCAAAGATAGATGTATTTGCAAATAAGCACTTAATGCTTCTGTATTCATTTTCTTTCAAAGTCATCAAATTGAGAATTGCATTAAGATTGTTTGTAAACATAACTTTGTGATGATCAAAAGATGATTTAATATTTGATGCAAATCAATTTGTATCTTGCACTTGCATGTCATAAACTGTATTTTCTCGCTGTTAAAGACTAAATCAATCGTCGTAAATTGATTGTGAGCTTTGCAAGTAATAATGTCTGATTTCAGCAATAATTTCAGTCTTACATTTGTAATGATGTTTAGTAGAATATCAGTCATTGTATGATGAGTGAAGCATTTTTGTTTTTCTCAATGAGAATGATGTAAATTGAAATCTTTTATGATCAATTATTTGCAATCATTCTTGAGTAGTTCATTCAAATGAGAAATGATTGAAAATCTCTTTGTGAATGTAGTAAACAATGAGCATGAATTGTAGACGTTTAAATGTCTTAGCATCTGCATTTCATCATCTGCGTTACGAGTTAATATTCTGATTGAGCAAATGTCTGACTCAGCTGTTTTTACTATTTATTGATTGAATCTTAGACATTTGTTAACGTATATGCATGTTCTTGATTGAGATGATGAGTTTTTCATTAGATGAAAGAAGTTGTATGCTGAGTTAAATGTCTGTAAATCATTATTGTTGCAATCTTGCTTCTGTATATTTTTTTTTATTTCTTCATTAAGTGCATGCAGTCTATGACTATGACACTATCTAGGCGCTGTGTGTATGCTAAATTACATGTAATCTAGTCATAATCGCTGCTGTATATCTTTTTATTGAACAGTCACATCGATAGAGTGCGCATACGAGCGTGTGAACTGTCTATATGATCAAGTGATCACATAGACAATTCAAAATTGTGAAAGCTGATCACTTCGATGTGAGCTTTTGAGTTCGCTGTGTGATCACTCATTTGAATGAACTAAATGAGCTTTGATCTCTGTATTTGCGACGCATGTAAGTCGATCAGAAAACCGAAAAACCGATCGATTTACTGCGTCGCACAGATGTGTATGTGCGCAAAAGCTGAGTCGTGCCTTTGCAGTAACTGTGTGAATGTCGTATATTAATTGCAGCGCGTGTGCAAAGACGTTGCTGTCGTTCTGTGTATATGAGCAAAGAATGTGTCGTGTCTTTGCAGTGTATGTGATTGCGACGCATGTAAATCGATCAGAAAATCGAAAAATCGATCGATTTACTGCGTCGCACAGATGTGTATGTGCGCAAAAGCTGAGTTGTGCCTTTGCAGTGACTCTGTGAATGTCGTATATTAATTGCAGCGCGTGTGCAAAGACGTTGCTGTCGTTCTGTGTATATGAGCAAAGACTGTGTCATGTCTTTGCAGTGTATGTGATTGCGATGCATGTACATCGATCTGATAAAGCGAAAAACCGATCGATTTACTGCGTCGCACAGATGTGTATGTGCGCAAAAGCTGAGTTGTGCCTTTGCAGTGACTCTGTGAATGTCGTATATTAATTGCAGCGCGTGTGCAAAGACGTTGCTGTCGTTCTGTGTATATGAGCAAAGACTGTGTCATGTCTTTGCAGTGTATGTGATTGCGATGCATGTACATCGATCTGATAAAGCGAAAAACCGATCGATTTACTGCATCACGTCTGTCTGTATGTGCGCAAAAGCTGGGTCGTGCCTTCGCAGTATATGTGTGTATGTCGTATATGAGCTCAACGTGTGAATAAAGCGCTGTTACTGCTCTGTGTGTGATTGCGCTGCGTGTAAATCGGCCTGAAAATGCGAAAAATCGATCGATTTACTGCATCACGTCTGTTTGTATGTGCGCAAAAGCTGAGTCGTGCCTTCGCAATATATGTGTATATGTCGTATATAAGCTGCAGCATGTATGCTGCTGTCATTCTGTGTATGTGCGAGCTTCAACACGCTGATGATCGCGTTGTTATTGCTTCGCTTTTCGACTGTGTGTGAGCTCAACGCGTGAGTAAAGCGCTGTTACTGCTCTGTCGATGTTGATGAGATTGTTCAGCTCTTCTGACAAGCATAGCTTGCAGAAGGTTCGTAGTCAGCATCTCGTACAGATAAATCTCGTTGTCGATCTTGCTTCTGTATAGTTACTATGTTAAATTCGTGAACTTCTTTGTCAATTAAAAATGATTCTTGAATTCTTAATGACTTTCTGATGTTGTATTGTAGAATTCATAGAAAAGATTGTTCTGTCATAAAGTTATTCATAGCTGTTGTTGACTCTGCAATGAGAAGACTCTTTGTATGTTTTCAATCATCGAGAGTCTTTCTTGCTTTTTGATTGAACATTTCTGAATCTGCTCAGATGTCGTCTTGTCTGAGTCGCTATTCACGCAAAAGAAAAGATTAACTCATTTTTTCTTGATCTTTATTATCTGTCAAGTTGATTCATCAGCGATTTAACTGCGTATTTTCAACATGATTGTTACTGAGTTCGAGAGATTCATTGAATCAAAAGAGTTTGTTGAATCTGAAGAGTTCATTGAATTTAAAGAGTGTGCAATTGTATTTAAACGTTTCAGAGTATTTGAACAATCTGTTTCTATAGATTTTAAATGCTTGTTTCATCTGCTGTCATCACTTGAAACAGATGCGTCTTCAGAGTTCATGATTTTCGTTGCAGTTGATGCAACATTTTCTATTTGAAGACATCATGCACTTCTTGATGTGATGCTTGTTTGCGCACTTTTTGCAGCGCTGATTCTTTCTGCAAAACTTAGTCATATGATCAAATTCATGACATCTGAAGCATTGTGTGATGCAACAATTCTTTTCAAATAGTTTGCATGTATATTCTTGATATGAGTTCAGCATGCTCATGTTCATTAGTTGATTCATCATCACTTCGATCACGATCTCTATTATGAGTGATGAATGAGTCTTTTCGCTTTTTACTATCTTCTTGAGTCAAACTATTCTTAGAATTTTCAGATCTTCATGAAGTCTTGTGTTATCTTTTATCAATCTTTTAATGAATTTTTTCTGATTATTCATGTTTATTTTAATGCATATTTCATGTGTCAGCATTGCGAAAATTCAACGTGCTATACATGTTGAACTCATGATTTCTTTTGCTCATATTTGAGTTTTTTTCAGATTTGCTCAAGCATCTGAGCTAACTGCATAAAGAAAAATGTCATCATTATTCAGCTTGCAAAGTGACATGATTAGATTTCTTTGATCTGTTGACACGTTTGCGATTTTCTGTAAAATCTGCTCAATCAACTTCTTCTGTATCTTTTCTATTTCTCTTCTGTTCATTATTTTAATCATGATTTCTCATTTCTTGCAAAGTGACAACAGATCATCTCTAAAACATTGCTTTCTCATCGCTATTTCTTCTCTTGTCACGTTCGCTCATGACGTGATTTTCATTGAAAGATGTGTGCTTCTTTGTATATGCAACTGCTTGTTGAGCAGTTGAACTTATGTCTTCAATTTCTGTACATTCTTCGCGATGAATATATTCTGATTCAGGTGATGTTTTTCTTCTGAATCGAGTCGAAAACATTGAATCAGCTTCAATGCTATCTTGTTTCATGAATGATCTTTGCTCTTCTCTTTCTCTAACGTTGATATCTTTATTAGTAGATCAATAATGTTAATAACATTCTCTTCATCATTGCATGAGTGTTTCAACTTTGCATCTTTGTTTTCTTGCAATGAATTAATGTCACTTGCAATCATCTTTGAATCAGCATCGCTGCAATTCATGCAATTCATCATCATTCAATCATCTTTTAGATTCACTCTGTCTTGTTTATAATGCTCTTTTTCAAAATTTGTAATGCATGCGTTGTGATTGTTTTTTCTAAATCAGCATAAGATAATCTTTGAAAATCTTTGATTAAAAGAAATTAAATTTTAATAAATTTTGCAAATAATTAATTAATATTTTTACTAAATATTTAAACATTGAAATTTGTCATTTCAAAAGTAAACAGTCAATCAGAATTTTACAAATTTAAGTCAAGCAAAATTTGTAAAATAAAACAAAAGAACTTAAAGTTAATTATTACATTAATAATCATTTTAAAACAACTCATAAATCAGAAATCAGTGAATTAATTTATTGAATTAATGAATCAATTCATTAAATTGATATTCATATGAAAACAAAGCATTTAAGTTGATCTCAATCAACTTCAATTTTTTCAGTCAATTAAAATAAAGAAAACTGTTAATATTATCATGATTGAAGTCATTATATATTAAACTTTAGTTAAAAGTAAGAAGATTAAGATTTTCTTATTAATTATTAGTAAAATCAATAAAATGCTTAACTCAATTGAAGATTTTGCAGAATTGAATGAAATGACATCAGTTCTGTCATTGAGTAAATTGAAGAAAAGACTTTCAATTATTTATCACAACTTTCTGAATATTTTTGATAAAGAAAAGACAACTTATTTGTCTTTACATTAATCATATGATCACAAGAATTAAAAGATGAAAGTTAATCTTTTAAAAGTTAACTGTACTTTATGTTAAGTTACAAGCTGCAAAAGATCAAAGAGTATTTAGAAGAGAATTTGAAGAAGAAGTTTATCATACTCAGCAAAGCTTTTTTTACTTCATTAATACTATTTATCAAAAAGAAAGATGATAGTTTTTGCTTTTGCATAAACTATTAAAAACTGAATGCTTTGATTAAAAGAAATCATTATTTAATACTTTTAATAAATAAAGTACTTGCTTAAATTCAAGACAGTAAGTATCTGACTTAATTTAACATTATCATCATGTTCAATAAACTGTGCATAAGTTTTGAAAGTAAGAATCTAACTATTTTTATTACTTTCTTCAACATTTACAAGTATAAAGTGATGCTCTTTAAATTAATTAATAAATTTGCATTCTTTTAACATTATATCAATGATATATTGTTCAACTGTCTGCATAAATTTTGTCAAACATACTTGAATGATATTCTTATTTACAGTAAAATCTTGAAAGAATATAAAACTCATGTGAAAGAAGTATTAAACAAGCTTTATGAAGTCAATCTGCAGATAAACATTGACAAGTGTAAATTCATGATTCAAGAAATTTCATTTCTTGAATTATTAATATTTATTAATGATCTGCAAATAAACTTTCAAAAAGTAGATGTAATTTAAAAATGAAAAGTGCTGCGTTTATTAATATATATATAAATCTTTATTAACTTTTACAATTTCTATCAATGATTCATCAAGAACTTTTCAAAGATTACTTGATTCATGATGAAGTTGACTTAAAAACATCACTTCTTTGAATGAACAGAAATTTATCAAATGATATTTGAAGAATTGAAGTAATAAGTGATGACAGTTTTCATTCTGAAGCATTTCAACTTAATCAGAAAAGTTATTCTGAAAACTGACTTTTTAAACTATGTAAATGATGAAGTATTATCTTAATATGATAATAAAGAAATTTTGCATTCAATGATCTTTTATAGCAAGAATATGATTTCAACAGAATGTAACTACGAAATTTATGATAAGAAACTGCTGATTATTATTTATTGTTTAAAACATTAACATTTTAAATTAAAATATATGAATATTTTAATTAAAATCTTTATTAATCACTTGAATTTGAAGTACTTCATGATCAGTAAAGAACTGATCAGATGACAAGTTAAATGAACTGAGAAGTTATCTGAATATAACTTCAAGATTATATATCAGTCAGAAAAACAAAATCTGAAAGTCAATGCATTAATCAGAATGTCAAATGTTAAATCAGTTGAAGCAATCAATGATTGAAAGTTATATTAGCATCAGATGTTATTGTCTGAAAGTAAATTCAATTTGCAATTTATTGAAATAAAAGAATTAAATTAAGAATTTATATTAAACTCAATAAATAAATTAACAATTCAGAAATAAATCATAGTTGAAAATCAGATAAATCAACTATGTATCATCATTTAAATATTTATGAAATAAAATAGAAAAACTTATCAAGATATTAATCTAGACAATTGTCAAGTACTTAATGAAGTGCTTTAAAAAGATGACAGATTATGAAGTTCTCAGTCAAAAATCATTTAATTAATAAGAGAAGTACATGATCTTTTGATCAATGATTATTCTGACATGAATTGAATATTAAACTTGCTTAAACAATCATATTGCTGATCAAAGATGAGAATTGTCATCAAGCATTACATTTGAAATTGTTACGTTCATCATAAATTAAAGACATTGAGAGATCAAATCAATGAATTGCTGAAGTCATTGCTTATATTTAAGCAATGATGAAAAAACATATTCTTAAACTTCGTTATTAATCTATCAGAAAGTAAAGAAAGTAATGCAATTCTGACAGTAGTAAACAAGTTGTTCAAAGAACATTACTATATTTTATGTTAATTAAATGATAAAGAAATCACAGCAGAATAAACAGTCAAACTGCTGTTAATATAAATTTTTTGTACTTATGAATTATTGAAATCAATAGTGTTTAATCATGATTCTCAATTCATATCAATTATCTGAAAGTCTTTATGTTTAAGACTCAATATCAAGATGAAACTATTCACAAAATATTATTCATAAATTAATAATCAGACAGAAAGAATAAATCAAGATATAAAATGTTATTTATGAAGTTATTACTTATACATGCAAGATGACTGATTAGTTTAATTATTCATGATTGAATTTATTAATAACAATGCTATTTCATCATTAATTGAATAGTCAATCTTCTTTCTGAATAAAAGCTTTCACTTTTGTATAAGTTTTAACTTAAATTCAACTGATTATGAAATCACTTGTACTAGAATTGAAGCAAACAAAGTGAAAGATATTTTCAAGCATATAAAATAATTATTAACGTTGATCAAGTAAGCATTAGCAAAAGTCAGAATCATAATGAAGAAACAAATTAATAAGCATCAAAGAGAAATGATTTACAAAGTAAATGACATGATATTTTTGAACTCAAGAAACATCATTACTTCAAGATCATTTAAGAAGCTGAATGATAAAATGTTGAAATTTTTTAAGATTCTCATCATGATAAATGAAGTATATTGAATGAAATTATTATTAACAATAAAGATTCACAATGAATTCTTCTCAATCTGCTATGATTGAATTTTAAAAATTTATTGAATGAATAACATAATAAGTCATCAGACTTTATAATTGTTGAAGATGAAGATGAATAAAAAGTAAAGAATATACTGAACTTCAAACATTATGAATGAAATAAATAACTTCAGTATCATGTTAATTAAAAAGAATATGACGTCAATTTACATTAATACAACGTTGATGAAAGTGAATTTAAAGAATGTTTAAAAGTTATGAATAACTTTCATAAATAATATTTAAACAAGTTAAGATAGAAATTGATTCAAAAGATGAAAAGTTGAACAAAATTATAATAATAAAAACATTGTTTAATGAAGAGAAAAGATAATGTTGCAAGCATGCACTTTAAGTTAATTTAACACAAATTATGTTAAACTATTATAAACTAGTATAAAGCTGATGTTGACACGCTAGTAATCTAGCGCGTCTTTATAAGTATAAAACTCTCAATATGTTTCATTTTCTTTCTTCTTTAGCTTTAAACTTTTAGTTAAAATACATTCATATGATTCACTTTATGCAGATTTATAATATTTGCAATGTTAAAATCTTACTTCAAAATACTTCTTGATACTTTAAAAATGATGAGAAAAAGATTTTATATTGCATAATGTATTAATCAGCGATGAAATTCATCTGTACGCGATGCTGACTACAAATCTACTATCTAGCTACAGTAAAGTTTAAAGATTATCAAAAGTTTGAACAACATCGAGATGTTACATGATGATGAAGCGCTGTGCGTTGATTGCATGCAGAGTTTTCGCGATTGTGCAGACTTCGATAATCTCAATGTGCATGCTACAAAGCAATCTGCATGCAGATGAGAAAGTTAAATAAAATACAGAACTACGAGAAAAATCGCTTATGAAAATCATTCGATTCAGCATCTTGTCATCATGACAATGAGAATCGAAACAGAACATTCTCGCGTTTGATTTGTTGAGAATGATTAGCAGAAAGAACTTGAATCACGAACATTCTTTAAATTTACATGCTAACTACGTATAGATCTTGTTAAGACTGCGTGTCTGTTACTACAATATAAGCAACTTACAAGTCTCATTAAGTTCAACATGAGCAAACTTGAGAGTCTCGTTAATATTGTTTAACAGATGTTCAGACACAGACATTCTATATGTAAATGATACGCTAATGAGAAGACTTCATTAAAAGAAGAGAGACACAAGCGAATTAGTAAAGAATGATCGAACTACGCTGTCTGATTAAAAGTGTAGCATATGAACATTTCTGCAAGATATGATCAATTTGCATAAGAGAGATTTTTACAAATAACATGAAACAGATGAGTTGCACGTCTTAAAAGCGAAGCGAGCGTCTGCAAAGCATGATATACAATGATGATGACTGTCAATCTCAAGAATCTCATCTCTTCACTGAGCTTTGACTCTTGAATGTCTTGATGATAGAATTAATTTCTAATTGAAAACATTGTCTGTATAACTTGAAAGAACAGTAGCACATGTTGATGTGATTAAAGAAGAAATCAATTGCGATATGCATGTGTATCGCTGACAAAACGTCTGCGACTCATGCTTAAGAAGTAAACTGTCAAAATTTGAGTAGTGAAAGATTTTACTCATCTTGAACTGTGAATCTGCTGCGAGAAACTACTTCTTGCTAAGAGAGAAATCAGCATAGAAATCGTGTTTTATGTATGTTGCATGCAACGTATGCAACATATCTTCGATAGATTATACAGAAGCAAAATCACAACAACAATGATTCACAATCATTTAACTGAGCATACAACTTTTTTCATCTAGTGAAAAACTCGTCATCTCAATTAAGAACATGCATATACATTAATAAACATTTAAGATTCAATCAATGAATAGTAGAAACAGTTGAGTCAGACATTTGCTTAATCAGAATATTAACTCGTAACACAGACAATGAAACGCAGACGCTAAGATTTCTAAATGTTTACAATTCATGCTCATTGTTTACTACATTCACAAAGAAATCTTTAATCATTTCTTGTTTAAATGAACTACTCAAGAAAGACTGCAAATAACTGATTGTAGAAGATTTCAATCTACATCATTCTCATTGAGAGAAATGAAAATGTTTCACTCGTCATACGACAATTAATATTTTACTAAACATCATTACAAACACAAGACTAGAATTGTTGCTGAAATCAGACATTATTACTCATGAAGTTCACAATCAATTTATAACGATTGATTTAATCTTTAGCAGCGAGAAAATACAGTTTATGATATGCAAGTGCAAAATATGAATTGATCTGCATCAAAGATTGAATCATCTTTCAATCATAATAAAGTTATGTTTACAAACAATCTCAATACAACTTTCAACTGATCAACAACGAGATTTATCTGTACGAGATGCTGACTACGAATCTTCTGCAAGCTATGCTTGTCAGAAGAGCTGAACAATCTCATCAACATTGACAGAGCGATAACAGTGCTTTACTCATGCGTTGAGCTCACACACAGTCGAAAAGCGAAGCAATAACAACGCGATCGTCAGCGCGTTGAAGCTCGCACATACACAGAATGACAGCAGCATACATGCTGCAGCTCATATACGACATATACACATATACTGCGAAGGCACGACTCAGCTTTTGCGCACATACAGACAGGCGTGATGCAGTAAATCGATTGATTTTTCGCATTTTCAGACCGATTTACACGCAGCGCAATCACACACAGAGCAGTAACAGCGCTTTATTCACACGTTGAGCTCATATACGACATACACATATATACTGCGAAGGCACGATTCAGCTTTTGCACATCTACACGACTGCGTGATGCAGTAAATCGATCGATTTTTCGCTTTATCAGATCAATGTACATGCATCGCAATCACATACACTGCAAAGACATGACACAGTCTTTGCTCATATACACAGAACGACAGCAACGTCTTTGCGCACGCGCTGCAACTAATATACGACATTCACACAGTCATTGCAAAGGCACGACTCAGCTTTTGCGCACATACACATCTGTACGACGCAGTAAATTGATCGATTCCGATTTTCTGATCGATTTACATGCGTCGCAAATACATAGATCAAAGCTCATCTAGTTCGTTCAGCTGAGTGATCATACAGCGAACTCGAAAGCTCACGTCGAAGTGATCAGCTTTCATCTACATAGATCAAAGCTCACCTAGTCTGCTCAACTAGATGGTCAAACAGCGAACGAAAGCTCACGTCGAAGTGATCAACTTTCACAATACATCGACCGCTCGTCTAGCTCGCTCAGCTAGATGATCAAACAGCAAATTCGAAAGCTCACGTCGAAGTGGTCAGCTTTCACAATTTCGATTTGTCTATATGATTACTTGATTATATAGACATGTCGCGCGCTCGTATGCGCACTCTAACGGTCTGACTGCTCAAGGAGAAGATATACAGCAGCGATTATGACTAGATTACATGTAATTTAGCATACACACAGCGCTTCAGTGCTACTATTTAGGTAGATAGCATCGTGTTTCATAGCCTTAGACTGCATAAGCACGTAAAACTTGAAGAAAAAAAAAAAAAAAAAAACCGCCGCATCGCAAATCCGAAAAAATTAGCAGAGATCGAAACAGAAACTGGAACGGCAGTGATATTCACGCATGAAATCGTCAGATTCAGCAAAGCGACAAGCGTTTCTGACAAAATAATCACAACGAAAGCGAAACTGCAAGCTATTAGCGATGCAATCGCAATATGCAGCGAAAAAGCACTCAAAAACAGCGAAATTTGAGTGTACATGAACAGTCAAATGACTTTGCAAAGACTAAATGCAAAGAGCAACGTCAATGCGAAGTTATTCGATGACATACGACAAAACTTGACCAATTTACGTCAGAATCAGTGTCAAATTCGCATATAGTGAATATCGAGTCGCAAGAGCATTATAGGGAACGAAAAAGCAGATCAATTGGTCAAAAGCGCTGCTCAAGAATTATCAGTTATCGACAACACGAAAGCAATCATCATAAGCTTCGTCAAAAAGCAAATTTGCAAAGAGACGAAATTACAATGATTAAATGTCTGAAAAAGCAGCATCAAGAAGGGAAACCAGTATCGAAAGCACATATCGGACGTGAATCTAAGTCAGAAACCACTAAAAGAGCTTAGAAAAATCGATAGACTAACGTTTTCAACCTTTATTGAGTTGAAAATGGAACACGACTATTTCAAGAGCT
>JAABUY010002330.1_pt1 | contig 22843 bp, 25 predicted proteins | sample 5560271 | NCBI WGS metagenome assembly JAABUY01 (sample SAMN10711886, study PRJNA513374) | rock metagenome | isolation source: Antarctica rocks | place: Antarctica: Victoria Land, University Valley | reverse complement strand
GCGCCGGCGCCGCCGGCTCGCCGGGCGGCGGCGGCTCCGCGTCCTCGTCGCCGCCCGGCTGGCCGCCGCCGCCGGCCGGGCCGCCGGGCGCATCTCCCAGCGACCTGCTCAACGACCCGCTCGGCGGCCCGCCCGGCGGCGCCAGCCCATCCGCGCTGCCGGGCCAGGGCCCGCGGGGCGCCGGCGGAGGCGGCGGCGACCCGGCAGGGCCTGGGTCGCCTGGCGGGGGGCCCCGCCGTGCTGCGGCCCTGTCTGGCCAGCCGCCCCTACTAGCCGCGGGCTCTGCAGGCTCCCCGTGCGCGGTGAGCTCAACCGCGGGCGCCGCGCATGCGCGCGCGTCTGGGAAGCCATTCCGCGCGCCGTTGCCGGCGTCCGCGCCTGAAGCGCGAGCGGGGGCGCTGGTCAGGCCATGCCACGCGCAGTGGCAATGGCGGACACCGCTTGGCGCTCCTGCATGTGCAGACAGGCATACAGGCTGTCCGCGGGGCGCGCTGTCACCAGGCGCTTAGTGAGGAGGCAGCAGCGTCACACGCCGCCTGGACTGCGTGAGAGCAACCAAGCACGCTCTCTCTGGGTCACCTGGCTTGACACTGGGAATGCCTCCCACGCCTTGGCACGCCCTCCCTCTGCTGACTCCTGTTTGCTTCAGCAAGGGCTTCTCCTTCCCTGCAGATGAAGCGGTGGCCCCTTCAAGGACAGGTTGGTATGTTCAGGAGTTGTGCCTGGCGCACCTCCGGCCGCACGCGCGCCCCGGGCGGCCGCCTCGCATGCAGAGGGCGGCGCGCCGGCGGCGGCAGCCGCCATCTCGAGCAGGGCGCCCACGTGGTCCGCCCTGACGGTCGCGAGGGCGCTGCCGCCGATCTCGCCTGCCGCGCGCAGCACCCTTGGGCGCCGCGCCAGCTCTCCGGGCTGGCGCCGGCGGGGGGCTGGGAAGAGGGTCATGGTGGTGGCCCAGCTGAGTCACCGCAAGCACGCCAAGGCCAAGACGTGCATTGCATGCCATGACGCCTGCCTGTGCGCCCCCGAGCGTGCCACGCGCCGCGCCGCCCGCAGCAGGCAGAAGCGCTGAGGGCCCGACAGCTGCTGCTGCGTAGCGCGCAGACGCATCTGGGGTGGGAACTCTAACCCTGGGCGCGCGCCTCGCAGTACGCGCGCGCGCAGCTCCGGCAGGCAGTCCGCGCTGTCCGCCGCCAGCAGGCCCCACAGCAGCCGCGCGCGCCGCTTGTAGCGCGGCCCGCACGCGCCGCCGCCGCCGCCGCCGCCAGCCGCGCCCGCCCGGCCGCCAGAGCCGCCGGCGCCGTCGCCACTGCCTCCGCGCGCAGGGTGCGCGCCGCCGTTGGCGCTGCCGCCGCTGCCGCCGGCGCCGGCGCCGTCGGCGGCGGGCGGCGCGGCGGCGGGCGAGGCGCTATCGCCGTATGTGGCGAACAGCGCGGCCTCCAGGCGCGTGGCGGCCTCGGCGGGCGCGAGCGCGTCGCGCGGCGTCAGCGCGGCCGCCAGGATCGCGACGCACTTGTCGCGCGTGGCGTCCCCTGCGCGCGCCGCACGCGCTCCTCCATGCGGCAGGCAGTCAACTACTTCACGTATCCCTCCGAAAAAAGAATCCGTGCATTTGCGGAAAAGCGTGCTTGTAAGCCTGCTTGTACGAGCGCACTGCATGCCCCTTGCACTGAATGAGACTGGCTTGGCACTTTTGCATGCAGTTGTCAAAGGAAATGCACGTGCTGTCCGGCGTGCTGGGCGGGGCCACGCCTGTGCTGGCCGGGGCGCCGGGCGCGGCGGCCGCCGCCGGCGCGGCCTCGAGACGCCGCCGCTTGCCGGGCGCCGGCGTGCCGCCGCTGCCGTCTGCGCCGGCATCCGCCGCCGCGCCCGCGCCGGCGCGCGCGGCCGGCCGCGGCGCCGGCGGCGGCCGGTCCTCCTCGGCAGACCCGGCGCTCGCGGCGCTCGGCATCCTGCGGGCGGCCGCGCGTGTGCCGTCAGACGGACGCGCACGCGAGGCCTGGTAATCCTTTTGCTTATCATGGGCAAGATACCTTAGGTTACTTGCTCCTTGCCAACGCCGCGTGCGTAGCGGGCCGCGCACCGGGCCAGGAACGCCTCCGCGGCGGGCGGCCTGGGCGCGCTGCTGGCCGCGTCGGCCACCCGCTGCCACTGCCGCACCAGCGCCCTGCCGCCGCGCCGCGCGCGGTCAGGCGCGGCCCCTCGAGGCGCTGCGCAGGTCGCCTGGGGCCGCGCTCGGCCGGCAATCCGCCGCAGCGCGTGCGGCAGGCCTGCCCAGCATCCCCGGGCGCCTTGGGCGTGCCTGGCCATGCCGCAGTGGCCAGCCCGCGCATGCTCCTTGGCAGCTGGGAGGCAGAGCGGACTAGCTCCGACGCCATCAGGCACCGCGGGCATGGCCCCCCCAACAGCAGCGCCCACAGACGTGGGCTCCCGGTCCCGCTCGGCGGGCGCGCGCGCCCGGCCCGGGCGGCGGCCGCGGCCAGCGCGGGCTCGCGGCGCTTGGACACGCGCTTGACGACGCGCCCGACGGCCGTCTCCTGCAGCAGCTCCAGCGTCATGTGCATCGCCGCCAGGTGCTCCACGCACGTCTCCACCTGCGCGCGGGGCGCGCAGAAACCTATAGGGTTTCTGCAACCCAAACGTGACCTGTCTCTGCCCGCTCGCGCGCCGGCTGCGGGGGCCACAGGCATGACACGCATGTCCCAACGCGCCGCTGCGGCAGCCCCAGGGAACAGGCGGGGGCCGCGCTGCGGCGCCGGGGCCGCCGGCGGGCAGCCGGCGCGCCGGCCGGGCGACAGGCGCGCTCGCGCGCCGCGCCTAAGCGCATCAGGGGCGCGCCTGCTCCGCAAAGCCGACCGCCTCGGCGTGCGCGCGCGCAAACGCGTCCAGCGCGGCGGCCAGGCTGGCGTTGAGCGTGCGCGTGTTGGCCTTCTCGGGGCCGCCCGCGCGCGCGCCGCCCGCGGCGGCCCCCACTGCCCGAGGCGTGCCCGCGCCCGCCGCCGGCCGGCGCGCCTGCGGCGGCGGCGCCGGCGGTGGCATCGCCGCATCGTCCCTGGGCCGCCCCGCCCGCTTGGGCGTGGCCGCGCCGGCGCCTTGCGCCTCGCGCTGCGCCGTCCTGTCCGGCCGCTGCTGCGGCGCCGCGGCCGCGAGCGCGCCGCCGTCCTCACCGGCCTCCGTCGCGGCGTCCGTCGCGGCGTCCGCGGCGGGCGGGCTGGCGGGCGGCGCGGGCGCGGGCGCCGCCGCGCCGCGCGCCACAGCGGCCGCCTCGCCCGCCTTGCGCAGGCGGCGCCGCTTGGGCGCCGGCGCAGCGGCGGCCGGCGCAGCCTCCGTGCCGCCCTCCGCGGCGCCCGCCCTGGCCTCAGCAGGGCTCCCAGCAGCGACGCCAGTTGCCGCAGCCGCGCCGCGCCGCTTGGCGCCCCTGCGCCGCGGCGCCTGCTCGGCTGGGGAGCCGTCCGCTGCGCCGTCCGCGCCGCCGCCCGCTGCGGCAGCCGCGTCAGCATCTGGGCGGTCCGCAGCGTTGCCCGGCGGCAGCCCCGCCGCGCCGCCGATGCCTGCGGCGGCCTTGGGAGCGCCGCCGGCCGCGCCCGCGGCCTCGCCGCCCAGGTCGGCGGCCGCCTGGCTGCCAGCAGGGACGCCGGCCGGCGCGGGCTCGGGTCCTGTGTCAGCATCGGGCGGACCGGCATCATGGGCCGGCGCTGCGGAGGCGCCAGCCGGCGCTGCAGACTCGCCAGCCGGCGCTGCCGAGTCGCCAGCCGGTCCAGAGGTGCCTGCAGGCGCTGGCGGCTCCGGGCCGGGCTGCTCGGCGGGGGCCGCGGCCGCGGCGGGCGCTTGCGCGCCCTCCGCAGCCGCGCGCGGCGCGCTCGCCGCGCCGGGCTCTGTCGGTTCCGGGCCTGGGGCCGCCAGGGTCACGGGCACGGCGACACCGCCGTCGGAGTCGCCGCCGGCGGCCTCGTCGGCCGGCGCGCCCGCGGCGCCGCCGACCTCGCGGCTCTCCGCCTCGGCGATCAGCGCGCGCGCGCGCATCTCGTCGTCCATGCGCGTCGGCGAGTACGCATCGCGCGTGCGCCGCGTGCGCAGCGACACGCGCCGCGTGATCCGCCCACCGCCGCCCGCATCCGCGGCGCTTGCCTTGTCGCCCGCCTTATCGCCCGCGGCGGGCGCCTGCGCCTGCGCGGCGCGGCCGCCCGCCCTGCCGCGGCCCCGGCCGCGGCCACGCCCGGGCGCCCTGCCGCGGCCGCGGCCGGGCGCCGCCTCGGCGCCGGCGCCGGCGCCAGGGGCCGCGGGAGCGCCGCCCTCCTCCGGCGCGCCCGGCGGCTGGCCAGCCTGCGCGAGCCAGCGGGCAGTGAGAGCACAGGCGCCCCGGCCGGCGCCGCGCGTAGCTGAGGCTGTGGCATCGCGTGACGGGCTTGACAGCAGCTCGGCAGCGGTGCTGAGAGGTGGTGGTGCGGTGTGGGGGGGGGCTCCTTGCCGCGTGTTCGGCCGCTCCCGCGGCGGCGGGCGCGGGGTCGGCCGCGGTGGCCGTGGCCACCAGGCTGGCCTGGTGCACCAGCGCGGCCTGTGCGAGCGGCATCTTGTCGTCCTCCATGGCATTAAGCCTGCCCCCGCCTGCGCACGGCCACTGTGATGGCACCAGGTCTGCGCCATGCCTGGAAGAGGGTGGAGACGCCCGCGTGACCAGGGATGCCAGCGGTGCCCTCTCACCTGCGTGTGTCCCGGGCCTAGCAGATCAGCGTGTATGCTTGCTGGCGGCACTTGTGCAACTCGCAAGCAGCACTGAGCGATGTCCGACTGCGCGCCGCTCGTGAGCTCTCTCGCTGGGCGCCTTGGTTCCGGCTGCTATATCCCAATCCAGCAAGCTGGGGTGTTGGGCGAGCCGTTCCCCAGGGGCTCACTAGGAGCATCCGGCACAGTGCAAGTGGCAGGCCAAGGCTTCCCTGGTGAGCCCCTGGGTGGCAGCCAGCAGCGGTCCCCATGCGAGTACGAACGCGCATCGAGCGTCTGACAGAGTAGCGCAGCCTCAGCGCCAACGCGCTGCTGTACACTACACGGCACCTCACCAGGCCCCACCTCGCAGAACCGGTGTGCTGAGCATGCCTGTGCTTCAGTTGCCGTGCGCTGCCTCCCCGCACGCATGCTGGTCCAGGCTGTGTCCCCGAGCTCCCCCGGCCAGCAGCGGGCTATGTGCAGATAGGCACACACCCCCGAGCAGCCCGATGATGCGGCAGGCGGAGCGCAGGCGCACGTGCGCCCAGGCCAGCCTGCGCACAGCTGAGGCGGTGGAGAGTGTGGTGGCCCCGACCAGCACCAAGCGCTTGCGAGTCACCTACATACGTCGAGAGGGCGATGCAGAGGTGCCCTAAGACGCTGCGACCGTCCACTGCGTGGCACGCTGGCCATCAGCGCCCTGACCCGCGTCGCGCGGCCCCCAGCAGGACTGGGGCCTGCACGTGTGGGGCGACGTCACGCAGGAGACGGCCTGGGAGCAGCCCCTGCCGAGCACCTCGTGCGCCCGCCCCTCAGCCTCTGCCTCTGTCTGTTCGTCTCCCGAGTGCGTTCCGGGCAGCGGCAGCGCCGTCGCTGTGCTGCCTGTTCTCGAGGCCTGCAAGCGCAAGCCCACTGTTTGAGGATCCTGCTGTCCGCGCCGGCAGCGTCGGCGACGCGTGCGTGTGGGAGGTCGACATGGTGCCCGACACGCGCAAGACCAAATTCAGCCGGTGGGTCGGGCTGCTGGTACACAGCGGTGCGGCCCAACATGCTCGCATGCAGCCGCAGGCCCCAGACGTTCGAGCCTTAGCGTGAGGTCTGGAGACATGCATGCATGCAATGTAACCTCTAAATCTGCGAGTCGACATCCGGAATGAACATACAGAGTGCCTCATCCCATATGTCGCTACAACCAGCATGCTCCCTGCATACTCCCATGATGTACATATAAGCGGCAGCGCGGGAGCTCGTATACGAAGGCATGCGTGCATGCATGCCAGCCTGTGCAATCAGGCGCCATGTGGCTCAGGCATGCCCGCGCCTCGTGCCGCCGCGCATGGCCCAAGCATGGGGGCTAAGATGTGTGCTGCTGCAGGGGACAGCAAAGACGCGGGCGGGGACATCGTTGAGATCCCAGACGGCACCGACGAGGTCTGGCTGCTGGCCGGGCGCAAAACTGCCTTCTACTCGCGGCCAGACCCCGGCGCGCTCCCGCGCGGCGACCTGCACGCGGCGGCGGCGCACTGGTGCGCACGCCGCCTCGCGCCTCGATGGCAGGAGTCTCTCGTCAGTTCCAATTCAGGTGCCAGGCCAAAGTAAGCGGCGCTGAGAGGCCTTCATGTCGTCTGCCAGACCCGCTCGACAGAAACCCCAATTATCTCGCCCTGTGCGAAGCACACGTGACGCCACAGCCATGTTTGCATGTGCCGTGGACGATCAGGCGAGCGTGTCTTTACAAGAGCCAGTCATCCGATGCGCACGCGGCGGGGGGGCAGGGTGGAACGCAACCTGATCGTCTGGCGCGTCGCGCCCACCGGCGCGGACGGTCGGCCGCGCTCCTTTCGGCTGACGTGGAGCACTGACGGCCGGCTGCATCTGACAGGCATGCCCTGGGCAGCACACAGGCAGACGGAGGCGACCGTCCAGGGCCCCATGCACGCCCGATGAGCGGCGGGCGAGCTGGTAGGTATTAGAGCCGGCAGTGTTGTGATGCGGTGCAGGGCTGCCATGTGGGCAGCACAGACCCCCGCTCGAGCATGATGCGGCGCACTGCAGTGTCTTGGCTTGCAGCACATGGGCGCAGTGCGAGGGCGCCATGGGTGGTGCCCTGCCACGGAATGAGGGGGACGCGCGTGTGCTGCCGCGCAGGCGAGGGTGTGGCCTGCCACAACCCGCACCGGCTGCGCCACCACATGCCGCTGCAGGTGGGCGTGCATGCGGGCAAGCCGGCGGGCGTTCCGGCAGCCGTCTGCAAGCGCTTCCCGCACCTGGCTGGCTGCACGCCGCTCGTCATCCCAGACAACATCCTGCGTCAGGTCGACCTGGTGTGCCTGACCCTTTATCCTCGCCCTATACCCCATGCTGTGGTGCCCTCCCCCGGTCAAGATGCCATCGCGGCGATGATGCTGTGACACGACAAATGTCCTGGTGCTCCTGCTGCAGACCAGCGCGCCGCAAGAGCATGTGGCGTTCGCGGCGCTTCGCACGGCTGCTCAGGTGCCACGCAGGTGCTCGGCAAGTCTGCCATGAACTGCTGAGCGCCCTCTGACTTGCGCTCGGGCACCGCGCAGGCCCACACGCTGTTGCGGGCGCAGCTGGTGCGCCCTCGAGGCGCGCAACAGCGCACACATGCTTTGACGGTGTGCACCAGGGTTGCTGCCAACCGTAACGCCTGAGCACCCTGGCTCAGGCAGTTTCGGTACACGAGGCGGATGGCGCCCCAGTGGATGCTACAGGTGTGCGTGCTCCGCTGTGCGTGCTCCGCTGTGCATGCTCTCCTGGAGCAGTGCGTCATTGTCAAGATGAGCCTCAAGCCACGTGCATGAACCGAGTGTCTTGCCTACAGGCAGCGCTGGGCTGGTCCATTCCGGAACGCATTCTCGTTGCTGGGAGGGCAGTGCATGGCCAGCTCTGCCCCAGCAACCCTGCCTGCCAATATACTGATGCGCACAAGGAGACAGCCAACCACACACGCATGCTGTGCGGAATCGGAAGGATCCCTCTCTAGGCCCTGTCAGCACCGGCGCCGGCATGGGGAGCGCGCGCCGCGCAGGCGTGCAGCTGCAGGGTGTGCTGGACCAGCTCTTCTTCTACTCGGGGCCGCTGGGCGCCGAGCTGGGCGCGGGCGGCGCGGCCGTGCGCGTGTGGGCGCCCACCGCGCAGCAGGCGTGCGCAGCGCACCTCGCTTGGCCAGCCTCCCATCAGCACCTCGCACGTCCTTCGCCCGCGAGACACATGAGGTTGGGCCTCGCGGCACGTCCTGCCCGCGCGTACGGTGAGATTATCTGGAGGCTCCACGCGGGTTTGCTAGGCAGGCGCAGGGGCGGAGCACTGCAGCGCCACTAGCCGCACCGCGTGCGCAGGGCTTTTGTCCTGCTTATGTGCCATCCGCATATCTTGAGGCCCTGCTGCGGCGCCGCGAGCGCCCGGCGACGAGGGCGGCCCGCGCGCCCAGGTGACGCTGCTGCTGTGGGACGCGCCGGCGGGCGGGCAGGCGGAGGAGGTCGCTATGGATGAGCAGCGCGGCGTCTGGACCGCGCAGGTGACCCCCAGTGCCGCGCGCGTGGGCGGGCGCCGAGCGGCTCGGTGGAGCAGAGCTTGAGCAGTGCATTGTGCTCCACATCCGGCTCTGAGGGACAGGCGGGCCGTGCGGCGGGCCTGGCGGCGCGCGCGCTCGGGCGAGAGCCAGGAGAGGAGCGGAACGGTGAGCAGCAGTGCGTGCGTGCCACCGAGGCCTGGGGCGGGGGGCGCCTACGACCCAACCGGGAGAAGCCCTGCCGCGCCTGGCAAGGACCTGGCCTGTTGCTTGTGCATGCATGCTTGTGTGTTGGACCCCCACATAGGTTTCTGTTGCCCTCCCAGGGTCCGCGGGCGTGGGAGTGGCGGTACTACAAGTTCCGCGTGCGCGTGTTCTCGCCTGCCTCCGCCAAGATCGAGGAGTTTGAGGCCACGGACCCCTACTCGCGCAGCCTGGCGGCCGACGGCGCGCGCTCGCAGGCGCGCCCGCTACACCGCGGGTCAGGAGCTCGGGCGCTGGCCAGGGCTCCGTGCAAACATGCAAACGCATGTGGGTGCTGTAGCCGGCTGTGCCTACAGCGCCCGCGCCGCGACCTGCGCCATCCTGCCGCCGCGCGCTGCGCACGCGTGCCAAGGCACCGCCCGTCGCCGAGAGCGTATGCTGCCGTGACTGCAGCCTCACCTCATGCGCGAGAGCATGTCCACATCTATGAGATTCACAACGCGCGCGCCGCCGCGCCGCGCAGGCGCCCTAACTTTTTTGGCACACTGGCAGTAAGAGTGCCGACCCCGGTGTGTCAGAAGGTGCCCCTCACAGCAAGATCGGATGCTGCATGCGACTGCGCCTGCTTGCGCGGCGCGGCGGCGCACGCGTTGTGGATCTCGTGTGTGTGGCCACGCTCCGGCGCGTGACTTGAGGCTGCGGTCGCGGCAGTATACGCTCTCGGCCGTGGGCGGCACTCCGTTGTAGGCAGCAGTGCCGGGACTGTGCTGGTGCGTCTGATGAAGTCGCGTCGGGGCAGAGTCCCCAGACTGTGACCTTCCCCTCTGTGCCAACCAGCTGTGAGAGGGGAGGCGCACGCGCCGGTGGGCAGATCGTGGACCTGGCGGCGCCCGAGCTGGCGCCCGAGGGCTGGGCCGGCCACGCGCGGCCGGCGCGCCTGGCCGCGCCCACCGATGCGTCCATCTACGAGCTGCACGTGCGCGACTTCTCCGCCGCGGACGCGACCGTGCCGGCGGCGCACCGCGGCAAGTACACGGCCTTCGCGCAGCGCTGCACCGCCGGCGCGCGCCCCTGGCCTCTGCCCCGGTAGGGGCACAAAACACAAAACAAACACGCCTGTGTCATCACGCATGCAAAGCGTGCCAAGCGTGCTGCGCCGTAGCGCCGCCGCTGGCATGGCGCACTGCTCGCACACGCCGCCATGGATGACCATGCAGGCTGCTTCTTTGTGTGGGCTGTTCCGGGTAACCACGGCGCCTGCCACAAGCACCGTGGGCCGCGGCACGCTGGCCAGCCGCTCAGCACGCGGGCCGGCCGCTCAGGCGGGCGGCCTGCGGCGGCGCAGGCTGCGCGCACCTGGAGGAGCTGGCGGCGGCGGGGCTGACGCACGTGCACCTGCTGCCCGCGTACGACTTTGGCAGCGTGCCCGAGCGCGTGCGCGACCAGCTGCAGCCCCAGGCGCGCGCCGCGCACGCGCGGGCCCGCCGTGCCCCAACCCTATGCAGCACCTGAGCGCACTCTCGAACAAATGCAGCCCCCAGCGCGCGCCGCCCGGGGGCCCGCTGCCTGCGCCGCGCGTCAGCCTGCTGCCTGCACTGCTGCTGGCTCCCTGCGTGCTGCCGCGCGGACCTTGCATGCGGGTCAATGAGTGTGAGCTCAGCGTCTACACCCATGGGATACGACCTCGCGGTTTGAGCCGTGCACTGAGCAGCTTCAGGTCGCACACAGTGTGGCAGCTGGTTTGGGTCTGGTCGCTCGCCCCTCGGTGCGCATGCCGGCATGGATCGGTGTCACCCGTGTCGCCCTGACCTTGAAGCTCCAGGCACGGACGCCGAGGCTGGTGCGCTGGCCCGCGCGGCCAGGGCGACCTGGCGAGCTTCGCGCCGGACGGCGAGGAGCAGCAGGCGGCGGTCCTGGCGGTTGCCGACCGCGACGCGTTCAACTGGCGCGCGCCCGCCCTGCACACCCAGCACCCGCTGGCTCCCAGGCCGCATCCACCCCGGAGCGTGGGTCCTGATGGCGAGATTCAAAAGATATTAATGTTAACAGTCTAGTACCCGTAGCAGCCGGCCCGTGGAGGCTGTTGGTCAGCCGGACCAGCACGCACTCTGCTGCCTAGCCGCAGGCGACGCGCCCGCAAATCGGCGTGGGCACGCAAGGGGCTCCAGGGCGCGGCCCGCCGCGCGCAGGGGCTACGACCCGGTGCACTGGGGCGTGCCGGAGGGCAGCTACGCGAGCGACCCAGACGGGCCCGCGCGCGTGCGCGAGTTCCGCGCCATGGTGCAGGCGCTGCACGGCCGTGGCCTGCGCGTGGTCCTGGACGTGGTATACAACCACACGTTCCACTCCGCGCGTGACGGCGCGCGCCCAACCGTACCCTATCCAAACCCTGGCTTGCGCTTGGCGCCCGCGCGGCCGCTCGGCCCCGGCTGCTGTGGGCGGTGGCGCGCCTTGCAGTGTCCAACACCGGGCGGTCCGTTTTGTGCTGGGCGGCGCGTGGCTCTCGCTGGGAAGCAAGCCCTGCAAGTCGCGAACTGCCCTGTGAGCCGGGGTGGCCGGTCGGCACCCTGGACGGCTGGGGCGCTCTGCATTGGTGCGGCAGCACGATTGTGAGTGCAGGCGAAGCATTGGCACCATCTTATGTACACACAGCATGAAGGCCCGTCCACGGCTGCCGTGGGGCGCCGCGTCTCCGGCACTAGCCGGAACCCCGGGACGCTGCCTCCATCTACGCCGCCGCCGCAGCCCCCTCGGTTGCCGCTTCTCTGGGTGGGCTTACGTGCGCGCGCCAGGGATAGTGTACAGGGTACCCTACCCTATGACCGCGCAGGTGTGCACAGCCCGTACGCGGTGCTGGACAAGCTGGTGCCGGGGTACTACCACCGGCGCACCGAGGCGGGCGAGGTCTGCAACTCAGCCTGCTGCAACAACACCGCCACCGAGCACGCCATGGCCGAGCGCCTGGTCGTGGACGACCTGGTGCACTGGGCGCGCGCGTACCAGGCGCGCCCGCCCGCGCCTGAGACCACCTGCTGCTGTGCCACTGCCTGAACAGCCGATGGCATCGCAGGCGGTCGTTGCTAGTGCGCCCACTGCCTGAACAGCCGGTGTGCGACCCACGGTGGCCCCGGCTGCCGTGTGTGGCGCCGGCTCCCGTGGCGGCGGGGCCGCGCGGAGGCGCCGCTCGCCGCGAGCGCTACCCGCGGGCGATCTGCGGCCGAGCATCTGATCATGCACGGCCTGGCGCACTGCGCACATGCGTGCAAGGCTGACGCGGCGGGCACACCCGCTCCCCATGCATCGATGCCCGGCGGTGGGCTGGCCCCGCAGCACCGCTTGCAGCTGCCTGCGGGCGGAGCGCGTCCGCTCGCCCGGACACCTGCGGCCTCCCGCGCCTCGCTTCACAGCGCCTCTGCGCACGCGTGTAGCGCGCCCCGCCTCCGGCTACCCTGTCCTCCGCCCCCGGCGTGGACCGGCCGCGCCGCGCGCAGGTGGACGGCTTCCGCTTCGACATCATGGGCCACCTCATGGTCAGCACGATGAAGGCGGCGCAGGCCGCGCTGGCCGCGCTCACGCCCGCGCAGGACGGCGTCGACGGCGGCGCCCTCTACCTCTACGGCGAGGCCTGGGACTTTGGCGAGGCGCGCGCGCTGGGTTGGGCTGTGGCGACCTGCCGGCCTGTCAGGGGCTGCCGGCTTTCGCAGGGCGTGTGGCGCGAGCAGGCTGGGGCTCTCATGCAGTGCGCGTCCGCGCTGTGCCGCTCCAGGCCCTGCGCTCCTTGCGGCTCGCCATACCTCAATGGGAGCCACCCTGTGGCCTGACCGAGCCATGCAGCGTCGCATTGCAAGGCATCATGCGCCTGGGGCCCAGCTCCCCGACGACACTCCGAGGTGGTGTGTCATGCGCGCTTCTGCTAGCTGCGCCGCATGCGCATGAGGGCTGAGCAGTCCACTCGCTGTGTGGCTGCCCTTTCATGCCTATTATATGCACAGGTCGAGCATGTAAGCATTTGTGCTGTGGCTGCATGCGGACCGCGCGCTGCCAAGCTTGACCTGAAACACGCCGGGCGGGGCCGCGCGGCAGGTCGCTTGCAACCAGCGTGGCCGGAACGCCAGCCAGCTCAACATCGGCGGCATGCGCCTCGGCTCGTTCAATGACCGCTTCCGCGACGCGCTCATGGGCGGCTCGCCCTTCGCGTCGCCGCGCTACCAGGGCTTTGCGACCGGCCTGGCCACCGCGCCAAACGCGTTCACGCAGGCGCGCTGGCCGCGCAGGGCTCCGCCCAGCCCGGCATGTCCGCGCATGTTCGGGCGCCAACGCGCGCAGGTGGCTGGGCACATGGGGGCAGTCCATAAACCATCGTGCAGGTCTTGTAGGTGCGCCTGCAGGCTAGCAGGGCGGCCGGGGGGCGGCGCGGCGTGTCGATTGGGCGCAGGGTCAGCCGCTCTCGCCGGCAACCCAGCGGCCCGCGCTGGCGCAGAAAGCGCAATACGCACCGTCGCGCGCCGCCCGGCCGTCAGCAGTCGGCTAGTCACGCTGGTGCAGCGGCCGCCTGACCCCTGCCATCGCGCCGTGCCCTACCCTTACCCTATCCCGCAGGCGGACATGGCGCCTGGAGAGCAGCGCACGCTGCTGGCGGAGTACACCGACCTGCTGCGGCTGTCGCTGGCGGGCAACCTGCGCGACTACGAGCTGGTCAACGCGGCCGGCGCGCGGCTGGCTGGCCGCCGGGTGCTGTACAACGGCGTGCCAGCCGCGTACGCGGCGTCGCCGGACGAGTCCGTGCAGTATGCGGCCTGCCACGACAACGAGACGCTCTTCGACCAGGCGCGCGCCCGCCCTGTCAGCCAAGCGTGCGCGGCAGTCTAGCCCGGCGTGCCAGCCCTGCTGGTGCAGGGCGTCGTGAAGCCGCCGGCGTGAAGGAGAGCACATGGTGTTGCAGACAGGTCCGGGAGCCTGGCTGCATGAGGGGCGCGGGCCCACGACCACCCGAAGATCAAGCGGCACTGTGGCTGACCAGCTGCATGGGCACGCCGGTGGGGAGCGTGCATGCGTCTGGCGCAGGCGTCGCAGGTGCAGAGAAGGTGCATAACGCAGCGCAGCGCTGCCAAGGCCCGGCGCGACCAGCCCGACGGTGGGTGCGGCGCGCCGCGCGCAGGTGATGCTCAAGGCCGCCGAGGGCACATCCGTGGCCGACCGCGCGCGCGTGGCCACGCTGGCGCTTGCGTGCGTGTGCCTCGCGCAGGGCGTCGCCTTTTTCCATGCGGGCGATGAGATCCTGCGCTCCAAGAGCCTGGACCGCGACTCGTACAACTCGGGTGCGCCGGCCGCCGCGCGGTCGTCGACAGCGGGCGCTGCCCGCGGCCCACGCTCGCGGCGCGCGACCATGTAAACACACCTCTCGAACAGCGTAAAGCACATTGCGTAGGCATTGGCATTTGAAAATGCCAATGCCAATCTCTAAAAATGTAAAGAACCTCTGCATTGCAAGCCCTCCTGCATGCTCCTGTATGATCCGGAGCCACCTCCTGCGCCCTGCGCGTTGTCTCGCGTGCTCCTTGGGGCGCCCCCCGCGCAGGCGACTGGTTCAACCGCCTGGACTGGAGCCTGCAGAGCAACAACTTCGGCGCGGGCCTGCCGCCGGCGAGCAAGAACGCGGGTAGCTGGGGCCTGCACCGCCCGCTGCTGGCCGACCCGGCGCTGCGCCCATCGCCCGCGCTCATCGCCGCCGCCAAGGCGCGCGGCACCTGTCCCAAGCGCCCGCGGGGGCCTGCCGTGCGCGTTGATGCCATTTGCTGCCCGCTGCATGTACACCGGCGCCTGCATGACGGCGTGCGGGCCAGAGCGATGCGCGCGAGCCCGCGCCTGTGTTTCAGCCCCCCGCGCGTGCCGCAGGCGCGCTTCATGGAGCTGTTGCGGCTGCGCTACTCCAGCCCGCTGCTGCGCCTGCCGCGCGCGGAGCACATCCTGCGCCAGCTCAGCTTCCTCAACACGGGCGCGCAGCAGGCGCGCGCGTCCATCACCCTGTACCTACCCTATACCCGCTCCGTCCTGTGACGTGAATCGCCAGAAGCATGCAGCCGCCCAGCCTGGCTGAGCGGCGCCGTCGTGCGGGCGCGTTGCGCGCCGCAGGCTCGTGGAGAAATTATGCCAAAGAGCGGGCGGCGGCCCATTGCCGGTGTCACGCTGCCACACGCCGCCCGCCTTCCCGGCGCGCGCGCTGCCTGCGGCGTAACTGCGTCGCGCGCGGTGGCACCAAGCGGCCTGGGCCCGAGCGCGGCTGGAGAACCACCCCTACTCCAACCCTACCATGGGTCGGGCGCGGGCCAGGTGCCGGGCATGGTGGTGATGGAGATCGCGAGCGCGGACGCTGTGGGCGGCGGCGGCGGCGGCGGCGGCGATGCCCCGGGCGTGAGCGACCCCGCCTACCGGCGGCTGCTGTGCGTCATCAACGCGCGGCGCCAGGCGACGCTCGCGGACTGGCCCGCCGGCGCCGCCGCGCTCGAGCTGCACCCGCTCCAGGCGCGGGCGCGCGCTGGGCGCCAGCGGCAGGGGGGTGGACAGGACAGCAGGCGACGGCTGAGGGAAAGGCGGCGACAGAGGGAGCAGTGGTATTGTCAGCAGTGGGCTCGTGCTGCTGGCGCCAGGCCCGCAAGCTGGGCGCAAGACGCCGCCTCCGGCCCGGGCGCTTGGCTGGTGCCAGCGCTGCGCTGCCGAGGGCCCTGCGCACCCGCGCCATGTTTGCAGCTAAACACCCTGGGCATGCCGTGCCGGGGTGGGTCGCTGTGCCCCCTGGCTTGCCAGCGCTGCGTCACAAAGGTGTCTCACACCTCGGCGCGCCAGGCGGCGTCGGCGGATGAGATGACGAGGGGCGCGCGCGTGGACACGGCGCGGCGCACAGTCGAGGTGCCGCCTCTGACAGCGGTGGTGTTTGTGGAGCCGCGCTAGCCCTGCGGGCGGTAGGCCTTAGAATTTCGTGGCAGACCGGCCATGGACATTTGTGTTTTAGAAGCTGCGCCAGCCGCAGCCGGTATGCGCGGCATCTCCAGCGCAGCTCCAGTGGCGGCGGCGGTGTCTGCAGAGCCATGATCCTGGCGGCCTGCAGGGGAGCCCCAGATGCGGCTGACCTGAAGCACGGCATGTCGACTCGTTGCGCCGCGGCGGCAAGTCACAGACACGGCATCATGAATGGTGAGTGGAGAGTTGCGTTGACCATCACTGAGGAGGGAGCAGAGAGGAGGGCGCAGAGCATCACTGTAGTGCAGCAGCGCTGCGCGGCAGGCTCGACCTGAGCAGGGTGTGGAGTGCGGTGTGTGCTGAGCACTGCAGGAGCCGGTGCGAGCGGCCGGCCTGCATGCTCACAGCGCGTGGTTTGTGATATCAGAGTGGGGGGTGTGCCAGGCGCACAGGCTAGGGTGTCAGACGCGCATGAAGTGGAGTTTGTTCAGGTGCTCTGTTGTAACGGGTGTGGTCTGTTTGCAGGAGTCAGGGCGCTTTTCGCAGGGAGAGACTTTGCTGCATGGACTACTCGCGTGACATGCTGACATGATGTGAGAGCGTGATGGCATAGTGCTGCGTGCTCTGGCGAGTGAGCTCTGCATTTGATCACTTACGACTTTGAGCACGACCGGGGTCAATGGCCATACAGTGCAAATGTGTAAGGCTGTCGAAGGCACAAGGTGTTGCTGCTCACAGCAAACCAACAGAGGCGCGCTTTGCAGGTTGCCATGGACGTATGTGATGGTCGCCATGCCAGCCACACAGAGCTGCACATATGCAAAATTGATGTCAAGCATGTGACACTGTTGACATCAATGCATGTTCCAATCTTTACAGGGCCTTATGCCCTGCTGTGCATGAATGCAAATTGCAGCGGTCCAGGACTGATCAACCTGAGGGTGGTCGCAGCTCGGTCCCTGTATGCGTTGGTGTTGTCAGCCACAGAGCAACCGCACACAGGCAGCGAATGGCTGCTTCAGAGCAAGCGCATCTCATGCAACGCACTGTCTCTTAGCTCCCACATGTTGGCTTTCTGACAGTGAACTATAAGTCAGCGGTGCCCACACAGTGACGTTGTTTCCCTGGTGTGACGCACCGCATGCCATGGAGTGCAGCTGATGGGACAGATACACCTGGTGATACACAGCAGCTCGCGCGGCAGAGTCATCACTTGGCAGCAGCCAGACGGCTGGGCAGTACCCTGGCTGCAGTGCACGCCCAGGCCCGGCGATGCGCCTTGCAGCGGCGGCCGTGTCAGTGTTGCTGCTCCTGGCTGCATCCACGCCTGGGCACACCAGCCCTGCTGGGGCGCGCACACGCTGTGCAACGTCAGCGCATACCTCGCGCCGGGCGCGCCCTGCACGACCATCTCGGTCGGCATCGGCCACGACCTCAGCTTTGACGACGACCTGGCCGCCCGGCACGGCTGCGCGGGGCTCGGGCTGGACCCCACGGCGCGCGCCCGGCCCACCTCACCTGTGCTGGTCGCCTTGTGGTTGTTGTCATCCTGTTCGCGCACAACACGCCCGAGCAGCTCGTGGTGCCCATGCATGGTGCCCATGACGGTGCCCATGGCGCCCGTGGTCCCATATGCTTGCATGGGCGTCCCACTGGTACCCGTGGAGCCCATGGTGCCCAGGTGCAGGAGGGGGCGTCTGCACTATGCCAATGTATGAAGCGTTTGCCGCTGATGCTGGGCGTTGCGTGCCGCGGAGGCAGATGCCCTATCAGTCCAACATCATGGGGCGCCGCTCGGCGTTCCTGGGCCTGGGCGCGAGCGTGCGCGGCGACGAGCCGCCGCGCGCCGAGGCGCCCTTCCTGGCGAGCGTGCCGCTGCTCGCGCGCGCGCTGCGGCTGGGTCACCTTGCCGTGCTCAAGATGGACTGCGAGGGATGCGAGTGCGCCGCCCTGTTAGAGCACCAGAGCGCGCACCGCGGCTGGCGTGGCTTGGAGCTTGCCGAAATTCGCTCGTTTCACCCCTGTGACAGGGTTGAGCTGCTTGGCGGACTTTAGAGCACGCACGGGATTGCTCGAAACATTGATACCTTTAGTGAAGCATGTGCTTGCAACATGCTTGCATGACAACAACTCGTTATGCACGCATGGAGGCTGGCCGCTTCCTGCAGGTAGCGTTAGGCTGGCGACCGGGGCCCCTGGGCTGGGACTGCCTGTCGGCGGGCCCATGGCCACCCCCCCATGCCATTAGCCGTGCGAGGGGCCTGCTTGGCGCCCGCGTGCACCACCGCGCGCTGCGTGTGCTGCATGTGCACCACGCGCCAGCTGACAGCCCATAGAGGTGTGCTCGAGCGCTAAACCTACCCTACCCTACCCTATGCAGATACGCGCTGGCAGACGACATCGCGGCGGGCGACCCCGGCTTCCTGCAGCGCGTGGACCAGCTGGCGCTGGAGGTGCACGCGTCGGCGGCGTACCTGGCCACGCGCGGCCACGGCGCCGGCCTGGGCCGCCTGTGGGCGGCCGCGTCGGCGGCCGGCATGGCGCTCGCGGCGGTGGAGCTGACGCCGTGCGCGCCCGACGACGAGGCGCCCGGCTGCCACGAGGCGCGCCCGGGCGCCCGGCAATGACCCCCCTTCCCGGCCCTTCATTGTGGACCGAAAGCGCGCCACTGGAGCCTTTTGTTTTACAAAAGCAGACGTCTATCTCTCTGGGTGTGTGCATTGTGACAGGCTGTTTCCGTGGTGCGGAATGAGGGTGCTGGCAGAGCACCGGACACATGTCTCGCAGCAGAGGGCTGTACTTCGGTGCATGCGTGTGCCAAGGTCAAAGAATGCAGCCACACGTACGAGAGGGAGCAGCGCAGGGCTCTGAACAGAATCATGCTGCTAACGCGCTCAGTTGAGCTATGCGCGAGGCGCCACCAGTGTGCCATATGTTAATATGCAGCAAGCGCATTGGTCTGCTGTTCTGACATGCATGCGCCTCAACCCTGGAGACTCATCTGCCATGGCTGACATACCCGGATAGGACAGCCCTGTCCGGCGACACTGGCGTGATGCGCAGGTGCTGGCAGAGGCGGGCTATCCGTGCGAGGCGGGCCGCATGTGCCAGAACCTGCTGTTTGCACGCCCGCCACGACACTGCAGCAGCGCGCATGCTGAGCACGGTGGCAAGGAGGCAAACACTGTCTGGTGAGTGTCTGTGTTTGTAGCTGTCACCTTGTACTTTGTAGCAACTGACCTTTGGGTATGTGTGCTGTTTGGCAACACTGATTCCTTTGCAACAGTATGTGATGTGCGCCAAACACGACAATGTAAAATGGGACGTGCTTGCTGCTGACGTTTCATGGGAGAGGCACAACAGCGCATCGCCTGCATGTTTACACTCGCATCCTGCTCCTCTCGCCTACAATCATCTTCTCATCATCACAAAAACCATGCCAACAAATCATTCGCGCACGCACAAACAGCCACAGGGGATAGCGCCAGTCATTTGCCAGCTGTTGGCAAAGCCTTCTTCTCGACACTCATCCTCCCACAATCACGTCAGCTCTCATGCAATCCGAATCCTCTTTGAGCGCATCAGCATTACCATACAGCCAGGCTGCAATAAAGGTACGTCTAAGGCACTTGGGCCGTGCGCACTGTACATGAGAAAAAGTGCATGAGCTCATGCCATGAAGCAATATCCCCGAAAGAGAAAAAAACTGCACTTGGAAAGTGCATGTCCTAGATATGGCCATAAGAGGCACGCGAGTCCATTTTGCTGGACGTAGAGAGCGTTGATGCGCAAACAGCAAACAGCCTTGCGCAAAGCGTTTTTTGACCAGCAAACGGTGCTGCGCCGCAAGCTGATGCATGCATTGCTAAACTAGAGAGCGTTCGGAAGAAGTGAATTAGAAGAAGACGAGGGAGCCCTCTAGTACAGCTGGTAGCCTGCACAGAGCACATATGTTTGCACTTGCACTACGTCGTGTTGATGCAAACAGTGACTAAGCAAGGGGATTGCTGCGCACCGTTGAGGAAGGGGAGCCACAGCAGGCCGACAAAGCCCTGCGCATGCAAGCATCAGCGCAGTGAGCTGCTGAAGACAACAACGTCCCGATCGTTGCACATCACAGCTTATCGGAACTCAGGGTGTGCCTTCAGCATCACAGCCGCCATACGCCTGCATGGCTATGTGCGCTCATGCTCTCCGCCATACAAAATAAACATGGTGCGAATGTGGGTACAGACAGTGCGGACCAGCATGGCCCAGCGGCCCAGGTAGACCTCGAGGCCGGACTTGAAGAAGAGGAAGCTGCGGCGCTCGGCGCCGCGCACGACCGGGATGATGGACGCCACCGTGATGAGCGCAAAGACGCACGCGATGGGGCCTGTACGCAGTACTCTGTCAGGCGTGCCAGAAGCGCCTGGGCACGGGCTTGCGCGAGCCGACGCAGGTGCTCGTGTTCGATGAACCTTGCTGGGGGCTACTCGCTGAGCAGCCCCCGCGCACCACGTCATGCACTTTTGCTAAACAAGGGCAACAGGTGAGCAGACACGTCAGCGCATAGGTGAGGCCCACACATGCATAGGGTTAGGAGTGCACAGACAGATCACGTCCTGCCGTCATGCTGAGAGGCATGCGATGCGCGGCGCGCACCCGGCGCCGTCTTGAACTGCTCCCACACATTCTTGCCGCTGACCCTGAAGCCGGCGACGGCCAGCGCAAAGCCCAGCATCGCCAGCCTGCCCGCCACATTGGCTGTTCAGCTATTGCGCACTTTACAACGGGTGCGATATCAGCAAGCGGCCCAAACACCGGCCCGCACCTGGAGTTGACAACCTCCGGCAGGGCGCCTGCACCACCGCAACGCGTTCACGTTGGCACACGGATATGTACTTTCATCCACCCGAAATTGCACCTCAATAGCATGAAAATGTATTAGCACAAACAAGCGTGCACATGCATACACGCATCATCATGCGGTGGCAACGTACCCTGGAACCTGCAACACAGGCACACAAGTGTCAGCTCACTGTCAAGTCAAGTGTGCGAACTTGCTGTCAAGCACTATCGGGGCTTGGGTAGTGCACGCACCGCATAGCGTCCGCCACGCCCACCTCAGTGCCGAGGATCTCACGGTCGGGGTTCAGCGCGTCGCTCTTCAGGACCTGTTACCATAGCGGAGCAGTCGCTTGAGGGGCCTCTCCCACTCTGCTATCGTGCAACATTGCACAACCAACACACTGTCAGCACAGCCTTAAGTGTACAGGAGTATGTGCCAGCATCACGCTGCAATGTGAGGCAGTCAAGCCTCGCATCTGAACACAGTCCTGAATGGGGTGCTTGCCTGGTCAAACTCGGTCTGGCGCTCCTTGATAGGCGGGTTCGTGGCCTCCCTGACAGGCGCCTCAATTTTCTGCAAACAGCGTTGCAAACTCTTAGGAGTTGGCTTGCGCGCCCATGTCAGAGCAACGCTGCCAGAAAACACGCAGCGCGCAAGGTGAAACGCACAGAAGGTTTGCAGGTTCAGCTACGCTGGCTTTGTGCAAGGCATTGACCGCTGAGTACAACATCCACGCTGAGATCGATACAATGGAGCTATTTTGGGCATGTATGCAAAATGCGGAGCACCTCATATGAGTCCTTCTCCGCGCGCGTCTGCAGCCTTGCGAGGCCCTGCTGACGAGAGGCGAGGCTCCTGTTCAGGGGTGCACGGAGGGCCAGGCCCCTGGGCACCGAGCACGCCGGGCACCGCACTGCAAAGCTCGTTCCGGTCATCATGCTGGACAGGATGCGTGCAAAGCTTGAAGCTGGTGACGGCAGCAGCAAACGGCAATGCTTTGCTCGGCAAACAGATAGCCTCGAACGCAAGGTCGTGGCTTCAACGGAGCCCTGCAAACCCTGCTAAACAGTTTAAACCGTTCATAAAAATAATAATAATAAGAATTAGCATGCTGTGTTGAAGGTGGTTCATGCGCCAAGCACACGTGCATGGTATGGCCTGCTTCACTAGTGAATGCATTCGACTGATGCTGTGATTACGAAGATTAGACGCTCATCAGTTTAGCTGGGGCTGCGTAGTGTAACAAATCTATTTGTGAAGCAGAGTTGCTTACAGGGCCACCAGGCGCGGCATTAGCGCGACTGGCGCACACTCAATACAAACAAATTCTGGATACAAAATGGGACCTGAGCGACGGGGCAGCAGCAAGGCGCACGCGCGCCGCGCCGCACGCGCGCGGCTGAAACAAGCCCTGCCAGCCCCGGCGCCGCCTGCCCAGCACGCCTTATTTGCGCCTCACAGCAGCATACCCAGCAAAGGCTCCACAGCACCCCTGAGCATGGAGAGTCCCTCCGGCTACACGCGCGCCTGTTCAGGCAGCCCGACGCCGCCCGCAGGCGGCGCCGCACCGCACCCAGCCACACGCAGCCGCCCACTGTCGAGAGCGCTGCAGCGCATATTAGTGGCTGCAAGGGCGCCTCTTTTCACAGCTAGCAGCACACTGAGCAGTCCTGGAGCCGCCCGGAGTGTCAACGGCTGGGTATCCCGCAGCAACAGCTCCCTGCATGCCGCACCGCCCGCAGCCGCACAACGCATGGAAGGCCCCACGTCCGCCTGCCAAACACTCCCCACACACTGCGGCCGCGCCCCGACAGCCTCTCCCACAGCCGCGCGCCGTCGCGCTCGCCCGGCGCGCCCGGCCGCAGGACCCATCACCTGGAAGCGACGCCGCTCTCGCGCCCGCCCGCCACCGCCATGGCCACGCGCACCGCGGCGCGCAGCGCGCCGAGCCGCACCCAGACGCAGCGCGCATCTGTCGTCAGTCGGGCTGGCGCCGCCGGCGGCGCTGCGTCGTCGAGCCCTGCCGGCGCGCCGCCGACCGGGGGCGTGCAGCCGTCCGGCAGCCACACGCCCGGCAGCGCGGCCAGGCGCGACACCAGCTGCGGCCAGAGGTCAGGGTTTGGGTCAGGGCCGGCGCGAGCCGTCGGGGCAGGGCCGGGACAGCCGCCCGGGGCGGACGCGCCGCCGGCGGCTTCCCGGTCTGCGGGCTTGCCGGCGGCGGCGGCGGCGGGCGTGGGCGCGTGAGCAGCCGGCGCGCTACGCCCGGCTGGCAGCTCGCGCCCTGGGCCGCCCGCGCCGTCGGCGGGCGCGAGCAGCACGAGCGAGCGCGCAAAGCACCGCAGCTGGAGTGCGAGCGCGGGGCCGCCGCGCGCCTGCGCCGCGCGGCACATGGCATTGGCAGTTTGCAACATATTGCTCAATTAGGCTCACCTCGCCGCACGGGCCTCTCGCGCTGCACACGGCGCGGATGACAGGGAGCCCTGGCAGGTCTAGGGTGCTGCGGCAGCGGGGTCCGCGCGCGCGCACCGGGCGCAGCGCCAAGTGCAGGCGGTAGGGGGGCTCGGGCGCGGACAGCGGGTGCGGCGCGGCCGCCAGGCCGGCCGCCGCGAGCGCGC
>JAABUY010002329.1_pt1 | contig 22854 bp, 27 predicted proteins | sample 5560271 | NCBI WGS metagenome assembly JAABUY01 (sample SAMN10711886, study PRJNA513374) | rock metagenome | isolation source: Antarctica rocks | place: Antarctica: Victoria Land, University Valley | reverse complement strand
ACTGCGCCGCAGAAAGGAGGTCCCTGAGGTCAGGGCATCATCACAGGAGCTGGCGGCACGGCTAGCACATTGCGGCCATGCACCCAGGCAAGCGTGGCCTGCCAAGCCTGGCAGCGCCAGCTCCCATGATCAGCTCACGCTCCCAGGTCACCCAGTCGGCACGGCCGCGCATGCGCACCAGTGGCCTGACCACATAGTGACCTTGATCTATCATTACCTACCTTGCTACAGAGCTCATGTGTGACTTAGCCAGCGCCTCTGCAGCTCAGTGGCAGGCAGCGGCGCGCGTTAGAGCCCGAGGGCCGCACCGGCCCGCCCGTGCGCAGCATCGCCACCAGGCGCTCCGCGGCGCCGGCCTCCGCCGCCGCGACGGCCGCTGCGCCGCCGGCCTCCGCCAGCTTGCCTGCCCGGCGCGCGGCCGTATCAGCGCGCCCGCACAGCCTGGGAGTATCATGCCAGAATCTCTGGGCTTCTCCCATCACAGACGCGCTCCGTCCCTTCCGGCCAGCTCGGACCGGCCTAGCAAGGCCCTGCAAGCCGTGTCACACCACTCCCTCCAACACCGCTTTCCTCAGTGCTTGTACAGAGCAACGTGCCTAAAGCTTGGGTGATGGCGCGCCGCGTCCGCATCGGCGCAGGCGACTGCGGCTGCAGGGGCGGCCAGCAAATCGGCAGCGCAGGTGACGCATGGCAGCAACGTGTTCACAGCTACCGCAACAGCCGCCGCATCCGGGCGCGACGGCGGGCTCCAACAACGGCTGCGCACAGCCCGGCGCGCGCACCCAGCGCGCCGGCCGCAAAGCACTGCGTCTGCGGGTCGGCGCAGTTGAGCGCGGCCACGAGCGCGGCCAGGCCGCCCGCGCGCCGCACCGCCTCGAAGCTGTCCGCGCCGCCGCCGGCCAGGCGCGCGAGCGCGCCCACGCCGTAGCGCTGCAGGATCGGGTCGCGCGAGGCGGCCCAGCGCGTCATGCCTGCGAGGCGCCGCACACGCTCTTGCGTTTTGCCACAAACGCCGCTGCGCAGCTGCGCGCCTGCACATCAACAGCTCTGGGCAGGAGCGGTGCGGGAGCTTGCTGGGCTGCCTCGGCGAACGCTGTGTAATGGCTGAGCCCCTCGCCCAAGCGCAGCCAAGGAAACTATAGAGCGAGGCAGATGTTGAGGAAGCAGCGCTGCGGGGCAGGTCCACCAACGCGAGTCCCCGCGACAGACATGCAGGCCAGCCCTGACCGCGCGGCCCCTGCCCGCCCGCGGCCGCCCGCACGCAGCGGGCACTTTATAAGCCCCGCCCGGCGCCGCCGCCGCTCCGCGCACCCTCCACCGCGGCGCCGCGCTCGCCCAGCAGCGCCGCCGCGCCGGCCGGGGAGGCCGCCAGGCCGTACAGCGCGGCCGAGGAGAAGCGCTCCTCGTCCACCGACTGGCGCTCGGCGACCGTGCCGGGCACCTGCTCCAGGCTGCCGTACGTCTTGTCCGCGGCCGCGCTCTCAGCCGCCTGCGGCAGCCATTGCTTCAGACTCCACGCTCGCCATCCCGCGGCCGTGCTCTGGGCCCCTGCGGCCGCCATGGCTTGAGACTCCCCGCTCACATGTCCATGGCACGCATGCACATGCCACGGCCGCGCTCTCGGCCGCCTGCGGCCGCCAGCACGCGGCCCTCCCGCTCGATCGTTGTTGACGCGCACGCAATACATCCTATCAACACGAAAAGGCAAGGCCCCAAGCATGAGGCCGCCTCTCAAGGTCCAGGGAGTCACTAAAGACCTGCCGGGGCGGCAGCAGGACGTGCAGGCCAGCCTCCGCTGCAGCGGCCGCGCGGTCATGCCGCAGCACCCGCAGCTGCCTCGCGTGCGTGCAGCGTGAGGCTGCACAGGCGGGAAGCGAGGCCCGGCGCGCGCGCGCACCAGTGCGGCGCCCTGCGCAGCGAGCGCGCGCGCGGCGCCCGACTCGGCCAGCAGCGCGTGCAGTTCGGGCCGCCCGGCCAGCTCGGCCAGCAGGCGCGTGGCGGCCGTGCGCGCCACCGCGCCCTGCTCCTGGCCCTCGCGCCAGCGCCCGCGCGCCTGCCGAAGGCCCGCAGCGTTGGCCGGCGGCTCGCACGGCGTGCACAACGTCGGGAGTAGGCTGCATAAGGCTTGTGCTGGTTTCTGTTCATCTGGACCCTGGAGCAGGCTCCATAAGGCTAGCGCCGGTTTCTGTTCATCTGAATCTTCACACCGTTTGCTTACCATGCTACCTGTGCGCTGCATCTGCGGGGCCCCTCCGCACATGCAGGTCCAGACTTACTCAGCTGCGGCCCGCGCCCACCTGCAGCGCGTCCAGGACGGTCGGCAGAAAGTCGGGCGACTCGGCGACGGCGCGCTGCGCCTCGTCGGCCTTCATCAGGTCCGCCGTGCAGCCCAGCGCCAGCGTCCGGACCTGTCCGGTGGCGGCCGCTGCGTCAGGGGACGGCAAGGACAAGCGTGTCGGGCACGAGCGTACAGCAACAAACATTATACTGCACACGCATGTCTGAGGCCCCCATCGCTCTGCTGGTGGTCCATGCACTGACCCATGCGGCGTTCCCCATGCTGTCATGCTGTCAGAGGGCACCGACGGCAGGGACGGCGCACGCGCCCACCGCAGAGCAGTGCAATGACCGAGAGAGCGGTGGGGCGCAGCAGTCCCTCTGCACGGCACCTGCGGGATGGTGTCCGCGTCGACGACGGCGCGCACGAGCGCCGGCAGCACGCCCGCCGCCAGCAGCGCCGGGTGGTGCTCCAGGAACACGGTCAGCGAGGACAGCAGCGCGACCGCGCCCTCGCGCTCGGACGGCACGCCGCTGCCCAGGTCGCGCGCCAGGCGCTGCAGCGCGGCTGCGCGGCGCGGGGCACACAGCCTGAGAACCGCGCCTTGTGAGTCCCTGCAAGGAGCAGAAGCCGACCTTGACCCTTACAGCAAGCGCTCTCTTGAAGACATACTGGTGGTCGCTTACACGCTGTCTCTGCCACGCTCGGCCTCACCAACAGGTCACCAGACAGCACTGCGCGCCACGCCTGGCTCGAGCTGCTCGTTGCCACAGGCAGCATGTCCGGCGGCAGCAGCAAAGCCGGCTGCGAGCAAGTATGGCACCGTCAAGCGCGGTTGGCGGCGTTGGTTTAGTGCCGGCGCCTGTGAGTGGATGCCATGTTTAGCAGCGCTTTGCGCAAGTGCATGCGTGGTGACTGTGCCAGTGCATTGGTCCAGTCTCGCACCGTCAAGCAGCCTCGGGCCTGCCAGAGCAGCGCCGGGAGCCTTGCCGCGTAACCGTCTGCCTGCAGACGACGCAGCACACGCAGTGCGTGCTGCCAAGCGGCGCGTGGCGCGCCCATCCTGCTTGATACAGATTGATCACGTGACTACGTGGTGAATGATATGGATATGTCAGACGCCTTTATCGTCACCTTCCTTCCTTGAACATGTCTTTCATGACAAGCCATATCATTCTTACAATTATGTCATCGACAACTTATTTGCTTGTACAAGCTACTGCGCAAGGGGGGTTGCATGTGATTTAGCATGGCTCTCAGGCTCGCCGTCACACATCTGCGCAGCGCGTGCCGGATTTTTACGCTGATTTTCATGCGTTGGCACAGGTCCCCGATGGGCGGTTGCGCGCGCCGACTGGGTTGACCCCATTGCTAGGAACATAAAGAACTGGGCCTGATCCCTGTACATGTGCCTAATGACTCAGGTTACCCTTTGCATGGCACTTGCCAGCGCCGGGCCTTGCTAGGCATTGCTAATGTGATGCGCCTGCACACCGCTCGCGAGCAGCAATGCTGGCAGCTTTGTGATGTTTGCCCAAGCGCCTGCCCTTTGCAAGGCGCCAGCTTGGGCAATACTTAGGGTGGTGTAGCCTGCCAGATGCCGCTAGGGGCAACGCGTGGTTTTGCCTGCGCCTGGGACTGGCGCGGCTGCTTCAGGTTGTGCGCTTCCGGCTGGGTTGCTCCATGCTCCCCTCCGTTGCGCAGCGGTATCAGGGGGTCTGCCGCGCCAAGCGGGTCTGCCCGTGCTGCGACCAGGGCCCTTTTGGGGACTAGTACCACGTCATGTTTGAGTGCCCGGCCACTCGGGCCGCCCGTGAGCCTTTTGCGCAGTAGAAAAGGTGCACGAAGGGCGCATGGGCGGCCCAAGTGGCCGGACACTCAAACAGGGCGTGATACTCGTCCCCAAGAGCGCCCTGGTCGCAGCACAAGCCGACCCGCTCGGCGCGGCAGACCCCTGATTCCTCTGCACGACGGAGGGGAGCGTGGAGCACCCCAGAAGTTTAGCGGCCGTACAGGCCAGGAGGCAAAGCCAGTCGTCCGCATACCCCAGGTTTTGTACCCGCCGGCCGCAGGCGAGGGAGGGGCCCGCGTCGGGCGCCCGCGCCCGCAGGTCCCAGTAGAGGCCGTCCAGCAGGAGGTCGACAAGGGTTGGGCTGAGCAGACGGCCTAGCTTGACGCCGCGCGCCGACGGCAGGCCAGCGCCGCTTCGCCCGCCCACGCTGATGACGTCCACCGCGTCGGCGTACAGCGATCAAACGGCTGCCAGCACGGCGCCGTGACGCCCAGGCGTGCCAGCGCCTGCCCCAGCAGCAGCCGCGGCACGCGGTCGTACGGCCCCTGCAGGTACAGGAAGCGGCAGACGAGCGGCCGCCGCAGGCGGCGCTCGCGGTCGAGCAGGTGCGGCAAGGTGAACACCGCGTGCAGCGCGGACGTGGCCGGCCGGAAGCCTGCCTGCGACGGGGCGCGCAGGCCCGCCGCCTCCGTGTACGCTACCGGCTGCTCGTTCAGCAGCGCCGCATAGAGCCGCATTTTAAAGCTCCCCCACCGCAGTCGGCCGGTAGTTGCCAGGCTCGCCCGCATCGCTGCCTGTTGAACGGAATCACCAGGCAGCTGGCACGGTGCCGGCGCGGAACCAGCAGTTCAGCACAGCCGTGAGCGCGGGCAGCAGCAGGCGTGCCCCGCGACTCCTCTTGCCCGAGAGCGTAGCGGAGCAGCTCCGCGGGCAGCCCGCTCGCACCCAATGACCGGCCATCCTTGAGGAGCGTGAGCGCGGCGAGCACCTTGTCCGGAGTGAGCGGCGCGTCGACCGTTACAACGGCGCCTGCCAAAGCCCTGGGCTGGCCAGGCGCGGCCGGGGGCAGGTAGGCGAGCACGACAGCGGGCACGACAGCGGGCCCGTGCGCCAGCTGGGTCACGGAAGCGCATTCTCGGCCGTCTATAGTGATGGCCCTCTCTGAGTGCTCACGCTACTACAGGGCGCACTGATTCCCGCAGCTCACGGCTTGCACGGTTACATGCAGGGTTAGATCCGTAGCCCCTACTCCCCCCAAGCCTACTTTGATTTGCAGGGACTCTTGTACCCGGGAGCTCTCAGGGCGAACCGTGCACCCACGGCAGGAGGCAGGCCCTGGTTACGCGAGCAAGTGGGACACAATGCAGTCCGCCGGCCCACGCGGGGCTTACGGCGCCCGTGGCCCGTCAGCGCAGGCCACCCCCAGCGGCGCGTATGCGCAGGACGGCGAGGAGCAAATGCCACTCGTGAGCGGGCTCCTCTGCGATGCATGCTCCTGCGCATGTCACTGCCGCCTGGTTCCGAGCCGGCCGCGTGCGTGCGCAATCAGGTGTACTGGCTGGGCTGGGCGGCGTTCTCGAAGACGCGCGGCACGGCGCGTGTGGACCTGATGCGGCCCACGTGCGGGACACCTCTGTTTCTGATTTCCCACCGCAGCTCCAGTCCGGGCAGCTGTGAGGGGCAGAGAGCCTCAGAGTGTGTGCATATCTGCCAATGCAGGCTGCTTGACAGTGCTGTGGTCGTGTGAGACACTTGTGACAGTGTCCAGTGCCGTGAGGGCGTTTGCATGCATCGTGCAGCCGTGCCTGCCAAGCAGCGGTGGGCCTTGAAAGGGTCACATTCGGTGTGCAGGTTCCCGGCGCCCGGCAGCAACCTGCTGCGCACATCCTCGGACGCCGCCCAATGGTGCGCGGCCCTAGGCTGGTGTCCACTGGTCGTTCCTCAAGTCAGCTTCTCGCCGTTGCATTGCAGCCTGTACGGGGTCCCTTGCTGCAGCCCGTGGCCGCTGCTGTGAGCGAGCAGGTTGCACTGCTATGAGCGATCAGCTTGCACCCCTCCTCGCTGGATGTGGTGACACACAGGCTGGCATGCGCTGCGCTGACCCCAATCGGGCAAGCCCGGCGCCTGAGCGCCCCGCCCGGTGCAGGGGAGAGCACGGCAGCCGGCCGCGGCGGCGCGCGCGCGGGGGCGGCGTGCGCGGGTACGACGTCGGCGGCAACCCCATTGCCGGCTTCCTGCCCGGCAACCAGACGGGTGCGCACCGAGTGTCCTATTACTCACTGATCACAAGGCCAGCACCTGAGTAAATATGATACAGGCTTCAGGCAACTCAGCTTCATGTGCGTGCCTGATTTTGGGAGGCAACCCTGGCGACAGCCTCCCGCCCAGCCGCATGACAGGCAGTGAACAGGGTATCAGAAGGCATCGTCGCGCACAGCGCATGCAAACTTGCCTGCTGCGGGGAGACGCTGCATCGTCGGACGCGCGCGCGCCAGGCGCGCGCGTCAAGGTGATGCGGCACATCCACTTTGGCGACCCGCCGCGGCGGCGGCAGCCTGCGCTGGACCTGCCGGTCGGCGACGCGCCGCCCAGCCGGCCTGGGGCGCCCGGCTTCAGCGCGCCGCCGCCGCCGCCGGCGGCGCTGAGAGCAGAGCGTGCGCTGCCCCGCATCGCACCCTCTTTCGGACGACCAAGCACGCTACAGCAGTTCTGCAGTATCTTGCATCGGGCCGCTCTGCCTATCACGGACCCAAGCACAGCCCAAGCACGCTGGACTACGCCGAGCTGTGCGTGGGGCCACGGCTTGGGGGCAGCCGAGGCGCGGCGCGTGGGGCGGCTGGCACGGCCGTGTTCGGCAGGCGTGCTGAGAGCCCAGTTTGAGAGTAAAAATATTTATGGCGCACTGTAACAACACTGAAGGTACACACACGGACCGGAACGGCATTGCCGCCACATCAATTCACACCGGGAGAGAGAGCCTGGGCCGGCGCGCGCGCAGGCGCGCAGCTGGACGGCAGCATGGACGGCGAGCAGGACGTGGGCGCGGCGCTGCGGCAGGTGCAGAGCAAGCTGGGCGCGTCGCTGGCGGCGCCCGAGCGCCCGATGTTCGACCTGGGCGTCGGCCTCAACGCCGAGTTTGACACCGCCGAGCTCAGCCTGGTGGTGCGCGGGCGCACCCTAAACATGCTTTAAACAATTTTCGTGCATGCGCCAGCCTGCCTCGGCTGCCGGCGCAAGCTGCACGCCTCTCCCGTGTTGGCGGTTGCCAGCCGGCCAGGCGGGCGCTTGAGCACCTAACTACGGGCGGCCCGCACCGCGCGCGCAGGCGCGGCTCAAGGTCAAGGACTGGTTCAGCATAAAGGTGCGCCGCCCGCCCCCTCGCTCCTGTATTGCACTCGGCTGTGCAAAGAGGCCTTTCTTTTGCAAACGTATATGTAGAGTAGATGGAGCATGTGTGCGGAGTAGTGCGTGTCGTTGCTAACAATGCTCTTCAGCCGCGCTGCGCGGGAGCGCTGCCGCACGCAGCGCGGGCGCCCTGACTGCCTGCGCCGCGCGCGCAGCTGCTGCCGCGGCCGATGGTGAAGGTGCAGAAGCGCTGGCGCCTGGGCGACACGCCCGTGTCGCTGCGCCTGCGCTACGAGTGCCCGCTGGAGGAGGTCGGGCGCTTCTACGAGCCGCCCGCGCGCCTGCTGCTGCGGTGCGCGCGCGCGGCGCCGCCGCCCCGGCTGTGCGCGCGCGCATGCATGCGGTGCTGTGTGGCCATATGCAGCATGCGCTAGATAGCAGGTGGTGATGGAAGCCGGTGGATAATATGCGGGTGGAGTTTGTAGCGGACTTGCCAAGCATGGACCCACCAGAGCGGCCACGCCAGCTCCGGGGCCTGTCTGAGTTGCACACGTCTGCTGGAAGGGCGCACTGGCGGTATGCCTTCACTTGAGAGGGGAGTGTGCATGAAAGGTGGCTCGTCAACATGTAAGTGCCAACCTGTGGCCATGGCGCAGGATGGAGCACAGCGCCGGGCGCAGCGTGCACCTGACGCCCTCGGGGCTCGACTTTGACGAGCAGCGCGTACAGCTGGTGCGTGCGGGACCCAGTGTCGCCTGCCTGTTTTGGGCCGGACCATGCTGCGCATGCTGTGCATCCTGTCAAGAATGCAGACCACCTCAAGTCTTGTCCTTACAAAGCACACTTTCTAGTTACGCGTTGGTGTTGTGCAGCGCAGAATGCGCGATCAGAGTGGGACAAACTGTGTAGAACAGAGCTGTGAAGCCTTCAGCGCACTTGACTCGAACGCCCCGGCCTGCCGCAGGGCTTCGGCACCAGCATCCGGGCGGCCGCCTCGGCCGAGTTCCCGCGCCAGTTCCCCGTGCCCGAGGGCGAGCAGCTGCTCGCGTTCCGCATCCACCGCCTGGGCCTCAAGGCGCGCTGGTAAGCGGGCGCGGGGCGCGCGCGCGGGGAGCGCGCGCGCGCGCAGAACAGCCGCCCGTGCTGCACACACGTCTCGTGGGGATGTCTCGGGTGCTGTGAGTGCTGAGCGGCGATGGCTTCAAGTTTGGGTGCTTGGAGAGTGTGCCCGCCGCGCGCCGCATGTTTCAGAAGTCATCATAGGGAGCGTGCAGCTGCGGCCTGTGCTGAGGCCGGTGGGGGTGGCGACCTGCATGGTCTGGGCTTATCGGGCAAGCAGCAGCAGCTATCTTGGATGGCTGCAATGCAGCTGCTGCATGCACACTCCTCAATCAGTTTGGGCCTGTCCTTCTGAGTCGGCGGTGTGGCTCGGTGATATGATATGAACAGCCATTGCCGTGAATGCGCATGCTTCTGGAATGACAGACAAACTGGGGGCGCCTACATGCATTTCTGCATTTGACGTGTGTAAGACCGGTACGTCTGCCTACATACAGAAGTTGGATGGCGCCATCTCTGCCTAGAGAGACCTATAGGTCTGCCTAGAGAGACCTATAGGTCAGAGATGCGCTACCTGCGTGCTGTGTACCAGCTCGCAAACACACTTAAGGAGCACTTGTGCAAGCGCAACAGTTCGCTCTGCAGCTGCCACTGGCACGGCGCTGCACCAAAGTAGCACCACAGTGCTCTTTGCCAGCCTATTACACCATACATCATGGCACTCGCAGCGTTCGACTGTCTTGCCAAACACCTGCCCGCGCGTCAACCGGAGCCCCACCACACGCATGTCTGCGTGCACAGTCTCTCGCCGCGCAGGCGCGACTTTGCACTATAAGTCGAGGAGGGTCCCGCCCTTGCACGTTTACAACGTTTATATGCACGTTTACAACGTTTACAACAAGCAGACTCTGCGTGCTCGGCAAGCGTAGGCGAACTGTGCTGGCGTACAAGCAAGCGACTCAGGCAGCAGTCACTTGCCTGCAAAAGCTGCGGCGAGCAAAGCGCGGAGCGCTTGCTCGCGCAGGCGGCCAGCGCTGGCGCGCGCGGCGGCCGAGCCGCGCACGTCGCTCATCCCGCAGACGCTGGAGGAGATGGCGGGCGATGCGGAGGGCGCCGCGCTGGCCGCGCGCCTGGCAGCCAAGGGCCAGGCGGCGCTCACGCGCGAGGAGCGGCGCGCGCGCCAGCGCTCGCTGGACGCGCTGGGCGTGCCGCCGTTCCTGGCCGTCGCGCGGGCGCGCCGCTGCCGCGCCTGTTTGCACCCCGAGCTCTTGCCCGCATCAGTGCAAGCCGCACGACGGAGACCGCTTGGAAGTCGCTGTCTGCGATCTGTCTCCTCCTCACGGTCCTAGCCTGCCTGAGCCTCTCCTTCACACAGCAGGCTGGCTGCAAGCAAAGTAGCTGCGCGCCTGGCAAAGGAGGCCGTGCGGCAACTTGCCGGAAGCGTGCTCGCGCAGATTTCGGACACACCTGTCAAGCACCCGCCCGCCCGTTGCGCAGGAGCGCGGCGTGACGCCGCTGCGGCGGCGCGAGGCGACCACGCTGCAGCTCAACATCGGGCTGTACTGCAACCAGGCCTGCTCGCACTGCCACGTGGAGAGCTCGCCGCGGCGCACCGAGGCCATGGACGCCGCGACGGCCGCGCGCTGCATCGCGCTGCTGGCCAGGCGCGCGCCGGCGTCCGCCCGCGCTTGCGGGGCGCCCGCGCGGCCCGCCCTTGCCGCCCTTGCTGCCTGTGCTGCCTGGGTGCCCCGCGTGGGGGCCTCGCGCTCGCCCAGGGCGCCGCACGGCCGGTGACAGGGTTAGGGTCTCTGGTGACCGCCGCCGGGCGGGCGCAGGGAGCGCGGCGCCGTGCGCACGGTGGACCTGACGGGCGGCGCGCCCGAGCTCAACCCGCAGTTTCGGTGCGCCGCCGCTTGCCGCCTCACGGGCTCTTGCAAGCAGCTCTCTCTGTGGAGCGTCGGCGGACTGGTAGCAGAGGTGTGAATACATGCAGAGTCGCGGGGAGGTGCGCATGCGCTGGGCGCGTGTGTGGAGAAGGAGACATGGCTGCAGGGATGCGCGCCCATGTGCTCCCTGTAAGCGCCTGCTCAGTCTGGTGTGGACGCACAGCGGCCGCGCCGCACATCCGGCTCGTCGCACGTCCACCAGCGCGTGCGGCCCTGCCCCGCGTAAAATACCAGGAACATCTGGAAACCGGAAGAACCGCCGGGCGCGCGCGCAGGTTCCTGGTGCGCGAGGCGCGCGCGCTGGGCCTGGAGGTCATCGACCGCTGCAACCTGACCGTGCTGCAGGAGCCCGGCCAGGAGGACCTGCCGGCTTTCCTGGCGGCGCACCAGGCGCGCGGCCCCGCCCGTGCGGCCCCGCGCCTGGCGCCCGGCATGCCGAGCGGCCTCCGGCGCGCCTGCAGCCCCTGAATCCTAATCTATACCTGACTTTGTGATGGCTCTGTGACCAGAGCAAGCTCGAGCCGGCAGCCTGGGCGGGCCGCTTGCCTGGGCGGGCTGGCAAAGAGGCTCTCCGCGTGTGCACGACCTCTGGCAAACGTTCTGTGTGTGCCGACGTGCACGTTTGTTGCGTTGCGCCGCCCGCGCGCAGGGGGCGCTGGCCCCGCTGTGCAGGCAGGCACTGCTGGAGTTGGGTTCAATTAATAGGGCCTGGCTGGGGCCTGACGCGCGCCGCAGCGCGCAGGTGCGCGTCGTGGCCAGCCTGCCCTGCTACACGGCCGGCAACGTGGACGCGCAGCGCGGCTCGGGCGTGTTCGGGCGCAGCATCGCCGGGCTGCGCGCGCTGAACGCGGCCGGGTACGGCGCGCCGGGCGGCGGCCTGGCGCTGGACCTGGTGTACAACCCCAGCGGGCCATTCCTGGCGCCCGACCAGGCGCAGCTTGAGGTGCGCGGCCGCTGCGTGGGCCGGGTGCTGCGCGACGGCAGCTCTAAACCCTATACCCTACATCCGCATGCAGCACCTTCCCAGTCGTACTCCTAAAGCGCTGAGGCGCGCGCACTGGCGCGCGGGGCTGGCGGCCGGCGCGGCGAACGGGCCCTGGAGCCGGTCCTGACAGGGCTGGCGCTGGGCGAAGGCGGAACGGCCGGGGCTCGCGCCGTGCGCTGCCTGTGAGCGCGCGCGGCGCCGCCGGCGCAGGCGGCGTACCGCGTGGAGCTGCGCGAGGCGTTCGGCATCGAGTTCAGCGGCCTGCTGTGCCTGAACAACATGCCGATCAAGCGCTATGTGGACTTCCTGCAGCGCCGCGGCCAGCTGCATGAGTACATGCAGGCGCGCGTCGCCCTGCGCCCAGACGCCACACCTCCCTCGCCTTGACTTGGAACTGCTTTGATTTGGGAGCGCGGTCTGGGAGCGTGGGCCCTACCCTGCTTGCCGCGGTTCCAGGCGCCCATGGGTGAAAGCACCGTGAGCTGGCGCGGTGGCGCTTGGCAGTGTGCGGCGGCTGGTCGAGCCTGCCGGGTGCGTGCAAGCTCAGAGCTGCAGCGGGGCCCCTCCCTGCGTGCGCTCGGGCGGCGCTCAGCCGCGCCGCGCGCGCAGCTGCTGGTGGGCAGCTGCGGTTATCGCCGTTGCGCCCTATGCCGAATCGCAAAGGGAGTTGACCGAAGAAGCGCCGCGCGCAGCTGCTGGTGAGCAGCTTCAACGTGGGTGCCGCGGAGGGCGTGATGTGCCGCGACACCGTCAGCGTCGGATGGGACGGCCGCCTGTTCGACTGTGACTTCAACCAGCAGCTGGCACTCGGGCTGCGGTGCGGCCCTTGCCCTATTCTGCCCTATTCCGCCACACTTTGCTGTGGGGGCATGCACAAAGCAGCAGCTGGCGCTTGGCCTGCGGTGCGGCCTGGTGCCTCGCACAGTATCACAGCGGACTGCAGCACACATCGGCCAGGAGCGTGAAGATATGTAGGCAAGTGCGAATTGCCCGCATGCATGATGCGCCGATACTGAAAATGGGGGGAGGTTGTTCCTCGCATGACCGCAGAAACAGGGTGAACTCAGCACCAGGACAGATCTCTGCACAGACGTGACCGCCAGACACTCTGCACGCTACAATTGCAACACATTTCCATGCAAGGGGGCGGCGTTCGCAGGCTGCCTGGCCGCGCGCCGGGCCCGCTCACGGTGTTCGACATCGAGGCGCTGGCCGAGCTGACCGGCGCGCCGGTCGTGTGCGACAACCACTGCTTTGGCTGCACCGCCGGCGCCGGCTCGGGGTGCCAGGGCGCGCCCGCCGCTGCTGAAGTCGCAGCAGCCGGCTGACCACCTCGGCCCGGCGTTGCACTGGTCTCATGTGATGTGGACTGAGGTTAGGCAGGCGCGCCCATGACCAGCAGCCGCGCGGATCAGGCACTTATTGATCAAGTGTTGCTCCGTGTGGGACGTGTTGCAGGCTCGAAATCCTGTGTATAGTAGGGGTGTGTGCTATGTTCACAGCTGCTCTTCTGTGCTTCCTTGGCAATGTGCCCTTGCTATGACTGCATCAGTGGCCGTACTCGTCCGTTGCTGGCGCTGGAGATTGTATAGCCTTGAGGTCTTGTGCCCCATGTTGCCCGTCCTGAGGTGGGCCTGCACAGTAAGCGGTTGCTGGGTTGGAAGAGCATAGACAAGCTCATGCGTGAAAGCACTTAAGTACTACTGACATCAACCAGAGTGTGCAGTCAGGCATTTCTGGGCCAGCGCACGAACAGCTGCATGAGCCAGGCACCAGACATGGATGTAAGGCTGCATATGGTCATTTGTCAGATGGCATGCACGCCGCTGCTAGGGCTCGATGGAGCACTGGCTTACAGTGGGAGGTCCAGGGCGAAACGGACCACTCAAGCACCAGACATGCAGCAGCAGCCGATGCGCCCGCAGCAGCCCGGCAGCACTAGCACAGGCGCTGCCTGGCGCAAAGGTACGGCTCCCGGACGCCGCTCATGCCGCCTTGGCCGGCTCCTCCTGCTTCTTCTTCCACAGCGTGTCGATCGCCGAGTCAGCCAGGCCCTGCGCCGCGCAGCGCCATGCCGTCAGCACGGGCCCCCTCGCGGCCAGGCAAAGTCACCAGTCTCGTTCAGGTGCGCCCGGCAGCCTACCCGGCACCACAGCCGCCTCTTCAGCATTCGCCAACACGCTGAACAAGCTGCTGTACGCTCACTGCCGGCCCGGGCAAGGACCAACAAGCCGCACCGCTGCCCTCGCCGGCGCTAGCCAGGCGCACCATAGCGCGCACGCTGCCAGCCAGCGCAAAGGTGCTAAAGCTGTTGGTGTAGACGCCGTTGGCGTCCAGGTGGCCCACGTTGATCTGTACGCTCGCATGGTCCTTGGCTGTGATCAGCTTATTTGTCCACGCGCTGTGCGCAGCATACCAAGCTTTGTGTCAGCCCAGCGCGTGTGTGTTGACAGTGAGGTACTTGCACGGTGCCCTGCAAGGCCCCGCTTTGAAGGTGACACGCTCCTCCGCACAGTAAAAGCCCCTTCACCCGTTCAGCTCAAACCTGAGACAGCTAAAGAGCAGCGCCAGCCAAGCTGTGGCGCAAGGAGCCACGCCCAGCGCCATCTCAGACCTCCTGGCAATCCCTGTTGTGCTCCCACCAGTACTTGGCTTTGGAGCCAAGTGCACGCGCAGGCCAGAGCAAGCTGGGCCCGGTCGCTGGCGGCACGCACCACTTGCGCGGGATGTACAGGTCCACCATCTCATTCTCATCGTTGATCATTTTGCCACGCTTGCCTGAGCCCCTGCTTGCTTGAACACTTTGGGAGATTGGTGCGAACAGCCAACAGCGAAGGCGGCCGCTTTGCTTTCCGGGGCTTGGTGGCCCTACCCCAAACATCTTAAATTGGTCTACTTCTTGATCAGTTTCCATATCATAATGAACCAAGGTTCACAGTCTTACAGCGCCTTCGCGGTGGCTCCTTCCCAGATCAGACACTTGGAAGTGCAGCATTCCTTGTGCAGCAGCATGTGCGAAAAGCAGCTGTGTTACATAAGCAGCGCAAGTTGCCTATAAAGCGCTTGCCCTTCGCAATCCAAACGCTAGCAGTGCGCAGTACTGGCCATGCTTACAGTCACAGGTTTCACGGCAAATTACTTAGCCCCAGCTTCATATACCCCCATATTTCATTGGACTTGGCTGCAATAGCGCATGCAAGCACAGCAGCCAAGTCGGCATGCCTTTGCAAGGACCGAAGACCAGTGCGGCAAGGCCGAGCGCGCACTGCCAAACTTCCTCCAAGTCACAACAACGAAGCACTGGCCCAGCTCCATGGCTGGGACAGGTACCTATGAGTTTAAAAGCTGCACTGTTGCCCATGCATGCCATGTCAAAGCTTTGCCTCCACAGGGACAGCGTCAGAAGGGGTACACGGCGGCCTGCGCTGACGCTGGCCGCACGCGTCGCCGCAGGCTGGCCAGGTCGTACCTGCGCGCGCCGCAGCATCAGCGCAGCGCATGCGCTGTGCAGAGCAGGCCAGCTGAGTGGGCGCCCAGCGTTCGCCTTTTGCAGGGAGGCTGGGAGGCAGCCGAGCAGCCGGCCCCGCTGCTGGTCCGAAGGGACAGGCAGCAAGAGTGGCGCGCGGCTGGGCCAGAGCCAGGCCGGGTGGCTGCTGCAGGCCGGCAGTGACAGGCAACCATGGATGGCTCTGTCTGCACTGAGCGGAGCAGCTGGCCTCCAACATGCGGAGTGTGTGCAGGGTGCCAAGAGTGCTGACGCAGGGCAGCGGTGCGTCACCGCCGCGCAAAAGGCTGCGAGCGGCGCGCACATGCGGCGCTGGGCGGGGTCGGACAGGCACGCGTGCGCGCGGGAGACCGCGCGGAAGAGCAGCGCGCTGGCGGCCGCCGCGCCCGGGCCGCTCACCGCCGCCTTGTCCGGGTGGAGCCGCAGCGCCAGCGCCCTGCACGCAGACGGCAGATGCGAGGGTAGGGTATACGTAGGGTATGTAGACATACCCTAACTTACCTAGCCTTGTCCGGGCAGAGGCGCAGCGCCAGCGCCCTGCCCGCAGGCGGCAGACGCTATCTGCTGGGCGCGCAGCCGGCGCCCGCCAGGCAGGCAGAGGGCGCCCCGCTGTGCCGGCGCATGCGCGCACGCAGGACGCCATGCACCGGCGATAGCACACGGTGCAGGCCAGGCTGGCAACCAGACCCTGTGCAGCATCATCAGACGGGCGACCGTGGGAGGGCGCCCGGCTCGCGGGCCGGCCGCCGCGCCGCGTACCGGAAAGCCGCAGGCGCGCACGTAGGAAGGTTAGGATTGGGAGTGCTACCCCTACCCTCCCCCCGCGCCGCGCACCGGAACGCAACGTGCACATCGGCCGCGGGCGTGCATGCGGGCAGATTAGGGTTAGGGTAGGGTTAGGGGGCTCCCCACTCTACCCCTGCGCCACGCACCGGAAGGCGGCGCGCACGTCCGCCGCGGGCGCGCACGCAGGCAGGCCCAGCGCGGCGTAGTGGTCCGGCTCGGCCGCCAGGCGCGCCGCGCGCTGCGCGTCCGCGCCGCGCGCGGCCGCGCCGGCCACGCCGCGCTGCGCCAGCTCCGCCCAGTCCTGTGCGCGCGCGCGGGGCCCACTCAGACCTATACTCTGCATCATCGCCAGAGAGAAGGGCCGGTGCGCTTTGGGGAAACATGGGCGCGTACACGTTGCAGTGCAGGCGCAGCGCTCGTGGTGCTCTGCCCAGCATGGGCTGAGGTATCTGACATGACTCTACGCACGTCTGGCGGATGCAAAGAGGCGCATGCCAAAAGGTGCTAGCACGAGCCAAAAATGCATCCACACTCACTTCCTGGTGCATGAATGTGAGGCTGCAGGATGATCCAGCCGAGCGCGGAGCGGCTGGAGCTGTGCCCGCCGGCCTGTGTTATGTGCGCACGCTGATTATCGCGCAGGGCTTGCGTGCGCCCGGCGCGACGATTTTGGTGCGGTCATCAGCTCTGCTGGCCGGCCGATCTGCCTCATGCTGTCCGCCGCATCCATGGCTGCTACCCTACTCGGCCCCCAGGCCTCACAACAGAGTGTAACCCAACCCTACAAGCACACCTGCGCGGCGGCCGCATGCTCGCCCAGCGCGGCCAGGCCCTCGGCGCGGCGCTGCCGCGCGCGCAGGTAGCCGGGCTCCAGCGCAAGAGCGGCGCACGCGTCCGCCACCGCCTCGGCCGGCCGGCCCAGCACGGCCGCGCACGCCGCGCGGTTGCAGTGCAGCGCGGCCGCGGTGCCGGCGTCGCCGGCCGCCGCCGCGAGGCCCTCAGTGTATGCCGCGGCCGCCTCAGCAAAGCGCCCGGCCTGCGCCCAGCGAGGAGGGCTGGTCACCGTGGCGTGCGGATGGGCGACAGCCAGGCGATGCCTAATGTGTGCCAACCCTAAAGTACCCATATCATGTAATACCCAGCGGCTGCCAGCCCGCTGCCGCTGCGCTCGCACACTGCGGCAGGCGCTGCCGGGCCCGCTTTGAGAAGGAGCGGTGGGCCGGCAGCCGTGCCCATCAGGACGCTCAGCAAGGGCCGTTTGGCAGCGGCAGGGCCTGCACGCCGTCGAGCGCAGTGCCTGGTGCTCAGCGTGCTGACCCAGCGCATGCGGGGGCGCGCGCACATGCGCGCTCACCCATGTTCGCGCAGCTGTGCGACAGCCCGAGCACGCGCTCCCACCCCCCGCATGCACCGCCGCATGCAGACGCGGCAGGCGCCCTGACCCTGGCCCGCGCGCGCGCCTGGAACGCCGCGTTGCCGGCCTGTTTGCGCGCCTGCGCGGCGTGCAGCGCACGCGCCGCCGCCGCTGCGTCGTCCGCGGCCGCCGCCTGCTGACGTAGCGCGCCATTCTCCTGCGCAGGCGCCGCGCGCTCGGCGGCGCGATGCGGGTCGCTACGTTAAGCCAGGGGCTGCGGGCCGTACGCAAAGCGCATACGACAATTCACACGAGCTCAGACGCCTGGTGATCCACCGCACTCTGATGCACCCGGTGATGCGCTACGCTCTGTGACTGTATGTGAGTACCACATGCGCGGCGCGCATGGCGGGCAAGACGCCCCTGCATAAGCAGGCGGGAGGCGGCGCGCATGGCGGGCACGCCGCCGGCGCAGGCACCTGCGTCAGCCGCTGCAGCGCGGCCTCCAGCTCGTGCAGTCGCGCGGCCGCGGCCGCCGGCAGCTCGCCGCCGCTGCCGCTGTCCGTCCCGCCGCCGGACCCGCTGCCCCCGCCGCCGCCCTGCCCGCCGCCGCGCGCGTCGCCGCGCCCCGGCCGGCCGGCGCTGGCGCCGCAGTCCGTGCTACGCCCGCTGTCGCTGCCGGCGTCCCCCCCGCCGCCGCGCGCTGCAGCGCCGCCGGCGGGCGCCGCAAGGGCTGTGCGGCCGCGCGACGCGGTGTCCGGCGTGTGCATGGGGGATGGGCAGCCGTCGTCGCCATCGCCGCCCTGCGCGACGCGTGGGCGGAACGGTGAGCACGGGCAGCGTGAGCGGAAGCCCTGTGATGCACCCGCCGCACTTGGGACAATGCACGCTTGTGCAGTGAAGCTTTCCAGCGGCCACGCGCGCCGAGCCAATGCCCAGCTCCGCTCGCCTGCCGGTTGCCTGCCGGTCAGGCGGGCCGGCAGGCCGCTAGCTGCAGCTGCGACCTGCCCCGGCCGCACAAGCCCGCTTCAGGCGGCGCGGTAACAGCGGGAGCGGGCGCCCCTGCGGCGCGCCTGCTGCAGGCGCGCCAGGCGCCCGGCCAGCGCGCGGCACTCGCCGCGCAGGCCCGCGCGCTCCGCGCGCAGCCGCTCGCGCTCGGCCAGCCACGCGCCCGCCTCGGCTGCGCGCGCCTCGTCCGCAAGCTCCGGGCTCGGCCCCTGCAGCACGGCACTGTAAGTGCGGTGATGGGCTTTGCACTGCTTCTGACCCGCGCCGCCCCCTCTAACGACAGCAAAAGTAGCAGAGCACGCGCGTAATGTGTCGCGGGCTGTGCAGCGTGGCAGAACAACATCAGCAGCGCGGGCCATGTCATAGGTGACGTCATGACGCGGTCGTAACAGAATGCGTTGCAGTGTGAGGCGCCTGGCCTAGGCGCCTGACGCATGGCAATCTATCTGTACAAGGACGCCGCCCACATGAAAAGTTGTACGCCCTGACCTGCCCTATAACCCGGCAAGCAGGCGCCTGTGCCCACCTCGCGCGCGGACGCCGCCTGCAGCCGCCGCAGCTCCGCCTTCTTGGCGCAGTAGGCGCCCACCTGCGCGCGCCGCGCGGGCGCCGCCGTCGCGCCGCGCTCGCGGGTGTGGTAGGCTAGGGTACGAGCCCGGCCCTCATCTACTTAGGGCAAGGCTCTCCGGGTGCTCATGCGCGGTTGCTGCCTTGCTGACTCGGCCAGCGCATGCGCACGAGCTTGTCACGCCGCGGTCCCCAGGTCTGCTCATAGAGCATCTGGGCCAGAAAACGAGGTCCATGCCGTCCTGCAGGGGCCTGCAGCAGCCCGCCCAGGGAGTGCGCGAGGGCGGGCGCGCACCAGGCGCGCGTTCTGCGCGGCCAGCTCGTCGAGCGCCTCGCGCGCGCTGCGCCGCGCCGCCAGCACCTCCCGCAGCGCCGCCTGCCGGCGGCGCACCCTGTGTGCCAGGCTTGGGACACTCGACCGTATGCCACCTCAGCCTCCGCTCTGCTACCCATGCAGACAGAAGCAGGCACGTCGTTTCTCACCTTGTCTGTGAGTTTATCTGCGGCCAAGTCGGGCGGGCGGGTCAAGTTTGGGGCGGGGGCACCTGTGCGCTCGCGGCGTCGGCGCGCGCGGCTGCGGCCGCCGCAGCCTCAGCATGCCGGCGCTCGGCCGCCTCGGCCGCCTCCTGCTCCCTGCACGCGCCGCAGACCACCTTGCTCTGAATAAAGCTTAACGGGCTGCCGTGATGGTCCTGTGAATGCGCATCTACACGGCTAGTTGGGACACTTAGAAATGCCTCGCATGTGGCCCAAGCGGCCAGCACTGCATGGCGTAGATACAGCCTACTAAAGCGCATGGCGAGCTAAAGCTCGTAGAGCCGCGGATTTGATAAAACACGTTTTAGCCTCGTGTGTGTGGAGTGTGTGGAGACAATCACTCTGTCCAGGTGCTTACTCCTGCAGCCCGCACCGCTGCGCCAGCGACGCCGCCTCTGCCGCCAGCTGTGCGCGATGCGCCTCGAAGGCGGCCGCCTGCCGGCGCGCATGCGCGCGAGTCTCTCGCGCGGCCGCCTGCGCGCGCGCGGCCGCAGCCGCCAGGTCCAGCGCGCGCGCGCGCGCCTGCGCGCCCCCGCGGCACTCTGCTACATATGCAATTCCCTGGCAGGGCTTGCATGCGGAGGCCAGTGGCGCCTCCGTTTGCGCCACTTTGCGCCACCGCGGACGACCACCACGCCGCAGACACGGGCGTGTGGACTGCAGGACCATGCGACCGGGCCGCAACGCATCACGGCGCCAGGCGCCTGCTGGCGCGCAGGCTTGCGAGCACAATGCCGGCGCGCCTGCTCCAGCTGCGTGCCAAGCTCCGTGTTGGCAGCCGCCGCGCGCGCCAGCCGCAGCAGCGCGCCGCCGTGCGCCGCCAGGCAGCTCCGCAGCAGCGCTGGCGCGCCGCTGCGGCCCGAGCGGCCCACGGGCGCGGCGGCGGCCGCGCGCGCCGCGTCGTGCGCCGCCGCTCGCAGCGCCGCGCGCACCTGGGGCCACAGCGCGCTTCGGCACAGCCCTAGATATTGCTGTCGTCGCCACTGCGCTTGCACGCCATGGCGCAGCGACGCTGGCCTTGGATGCTTCTCGGCAAGAACGGTCGGGGTCGCTGATATGCCTTAGCGGGAGGGCGCTGCTTGGCCGGGGGCAGCTCAGGCCTGCCCCTGAGGTTGCACGCACAGAGGCACGCCGAGCTCGCTCGAGGTGCCTGCCGAGCACGCATGTCTGGCGAGCATGCTTGGCCGTGCCATGTCGCAGCGCGGCTCACACTGCCTGTCACGCCCAGTCAATGCCCTGTAACAGCGACGCACCTGCAGCGCCTTGGCACTACGGTAGGATTAGGGTAGGGTAGGGCTAAACCTCAACCTATCCTGCGATGTGGCGGCGCGGCTCACGCTGCCTGTCACGCCCAGTGGGCGCCATATTAGGGCGGCGCACCTGCAGCGCCTCGGCGCTGCGCGCGCCAGCGGCCGCGGCCGCGTCGGCGGCCGCCGCGTCGGCCAGCAGCTCCAGCGCCGGGCCGGCCTCCGGCGCCCACTCAAGCCCGGCGCCGCCGCTGGCTGGCCCCGGCCCCAAGCCGGCGCCCGCGCACGCAGAGCCGGCGGCCTCCGGCGTCCCCGCCGCCGCGGCGCCCGCCGTGCGCGGAGCGTAACAGGGAGCCGGCGCGGGGCGGCTGCCGGGCTCGGCAGTGCCCGAGCTGGCGTCGCTGGACGGGTCAGAGTCGCTGGGTGAGGTATAGGGCGCGGCCGCGGTCGCCGCGCCGCGCCGCGGCGGCGTCGCGTAAAAGTCCGGCCGCGGCAGGGCGGCGCGCGCGGCCGGCGAACGGCGCGGCCGCTCGGGCGCCGGCCGCACCCTCCCGTTAGGGCTTAGGTCCAGGCTGTCGGGCTGCGCAGCGGTCGCGGCCCTGCTCGCCACGGCCGCCGAGCCCGCGGCGGCTGCGGCGGCCGCCGCGGCAGCGTCGGCGGATGCTGCAGCGGCGCAGGCGGCCGGCGGCGGCGCGGCGCCCTGCCACCGCGCAGCGCAGCCGTGGAGCCTGGCGAGGGCGGCCTCGACTGCCGGGACAGCGCGCGGTGCGGACGGGTCGGGCAGCCGCCGCACCGACGCCCCCCGGACGCTGGCAGGCGGGCGCGCCGGCGACCCTGCCGCCTGCGGCGTGCCACAGGTGTTCCTGGGCCGGTGTGCCGGGCAAAGTGGCGGGACCGCTGGGCTTGGTGCAGGCGCTTTAAGTAAAAATACGTTAGCATATATGCCGGCGTCCTGACATATGAGCAGGACTTAACAAGCGAAACGGACAGGATGCTTTGGATCAGTGCACTCAGAAGGCAGAGGCAGTCGCACCCGTCGCGGCGGCGGCGGCCACACGGCGGGGCTGCGCCGGCCAGCCAGGCACGGCGCATGCGCGGGGGGTGGCGAGGCACCCGCGCCCTCTGGCGGCGTGCTCGCCGAGGCCTCCTCACTGCCCGTCTCGCTCAGCGCGGCGCTCTGCGCCCACTCTCGCGCGCCTCGCGCTTTATTGGCAATCCCGCCCTCGCCAGCTTCAACGCCGCCCGCCTCTCCGCTCGGCGCGCCGCGCCGGCCCCCATTCAGCTCCGCCACCGAGCGCCAGAAGTTGCGCGCCACAAAGGACCGCCGCGGTGCCGCGCCGTCGCCGCCAACGGGGAGCCGCGGCCCCGCGTCGGTGGCCGGCGGCGCCGCCGGCGAGCGCGGGGCGCGGGGGGCCGCCTTGCCGGCGGGCGCGGAGGCCGGCGTCAGGCCGACCAGCGTGACTGAGCTGCGCAGCGGTGGCGTGGCGGCCAGCAGGGACGCGCTCTTGGCGCCGTGCGCCACGCTGCGCAGGGGCCCCGGCGGGCTCAGGCACGCGCGCTGCGCAGGCGCGCCGGCGGGGCTCCGCGCCGGCGCGGGCACGGCGCCGACGACGCAGTCGGGCGCTGCGGCGGGGCGCGGCCGCTGGCGCGCAGGCGGGGGCGGCGAGACGGCTGGCTGGTTCTCCTGGCCCGCGATGGGCTGCACGGCGGCAGCCGCGGCTGCCGCAGCCGCGGCCGCCGCAGCCTTGCCCGGCGAGCGCGCCCCGCCCGCGCTGACGTTGACGTGGCACAGGACTTGCCGCGCACCTGCAGCAGCCAGCGCTCAGGGCGCGGACCTGATGCATGCTTTACATGCACTGCAGGGCGGCACGCTGGGCACTGCAGGCTCCCAGGTTGCGACGCAAGGTAGGGCGTACGTGGGGAAGGCTCGTCACCCATCATGGGCCGCGGGCGAGGGCAGGGTTGCCGCGTGCAAACACCCTCCAGCGGGGGTCGGCTGCGCCTACATAGCGCGCTCCACTACCTTGGACGCACGCAGCACTGCCCTCCTCACGTGTGTGCAGCAGTGTTGCTTCCCAGCTCTCAGGAAATTTAAACGGTGCTAAAACCCGAGGGTCTCTCCTTGCATGCCTATGTTGGAAGGCCGCTGGCGGTGCGCATGGAGCCTGATTCAGAGCACCAGCCGTTGCAGTAGTACCCGCATAGCACCTGATCAAGCCGGCGCAGGCCGAGGCCGCGATGGGGTCGAAGAGCAAGAAGGATAAGCGGGACAGGAAGGACAGGAAGAGCAAGAAAGAAAAGCGCACCAAGGCAGCCAGCAGCGCCAAGAAGGCGAAGCACGGAGGCCGCAGGAAGCGCAGCAGGCGCTCGCCATCATCAGACAGCGACCCGCCGGCCGCGCCGCGCGGCGCTGGGCCGCTGCCGCCGCCGCCGCCGCTGCCGCCG
>JAABUY010002327.1_pt1 | contig 22862 bp, 23 predicted proteins | sample 5560271 | NCBI WGS metagenome assembly JAABUY01 (sample SAMN10711886, study PRJNA513374) | rock metagenome | isolation source: Antarctica rocks | place: Antarctica: Victoria Land, University Valley | reverse complement strand
CACCATCACGACTATGAAATTGAAGAGGCTGAACGTAAGCCAAGATTCTGGATTACACTAAGAACGCCTATCACTTTCTCAGAAATCTTTCAGCTTTTCTCCAAAAAGTGTACACACCTAGAACGGCTCATGCCGTTTCAGGTGATGTGTAGCTTTTTCCAACGCGCCTCAGTATGGCTAACGTCAGGTGGGTGAGCAGCCATGTTTCCCATCGCCTGATTACTAGGCTTCGCCATTGAAGGCGCAACGCGTTGGTTCAATCTATTTCTTCCTCACCCTTTAGATCTGTATTACTGGCATCAGTGACCTGTGTGGGAGGGCGGGTGTCGGAGTAGGGTTTCGGCCAAGGAGAAGGAGAAGGAATACGATGTCTAATTTCATGGGAGGTTCGAATGCTCAAGCTTAAAATCCCGAAAAAGAAGGGCCGTACCATGCTCTTACTCTACGAGTGTGTTGTCAGTGGCCGTAATGAAGATAAAGTTGTAGACGGATCCTTGAGAAGACGCCTGCGCGACAGATGACTTCAGTAGAAAGAAACTTTCTCTATGTGAACCGCGAACTATCTCCTACTTTGTTGTCGCCATCATAGTGAGACAATTAACGCTTTCTTCCTGGTGCTGACGGCTGAGGTGTTTGCTGACTCGGGTAATGAGGCATGGATGTATGATCCGCCATACACATGAATCCCATTCATCCATTTCTTTACTCTTTTGCACTTTCATCGCAAACACATTTGCCACGTCCATAGTTCTTCCATCATCCACCGTGATATCATCCCCCAGCAAGTCATTCGAAGAACTCTTGAGACGAGGACGCGATGGTAAAGGATTCTATTCACCTCTTCGTCTTCCTGTCCCCCTGTGTTGGAAGAGATTACAACAAAGCTCCTGGTCCTTATATGGCTATGATTCGCAAGGAGACAGAGGAGAATTACTGGAAGACTAAACGTATTGGCGCGGCTCCTGGCACAAAAGCATGGAAAGGAACCTTCGGACCTAGAGAGGCAGCCGAATCTCTCGTGTTGCTGTCACAAACAGCATCCCACCCCTTTCTATTAATTTCGGTTGACAACGACCACCGCCAGAAAATCTCATCACCCAACAGCATCGTTTCAATGACGTTGTAATATGAGCTATGCCTCTTCCGTGACGGTTTCGGCGTAGGGGGAGCCTAGTCCTGATTTCAATGCTCTGTCCCTAAGCTTGGAGAATCTGAGATATGTTATTGACATACTCTAAACTAAGACATGCATTTCTTGCTATTTCCTATTCTCAATTCTAGCTACTACTACCATGCAGAAGCCAAAACTCTATACACATCGTCGGCTTTCGTACCAACTAATACTACGCTAAACATAGCTTCTACCCGTCTGACTCATCTCGTATGACGCTGGTGAAGTCAGCACTGATGCATGCTCGGAGAGGATCAAGAGCTAATCCTTAATTGGTGCCTAAGAGGTAGAGCGTTAATTCGAACACCAAGTTACCAGAAAGAAGGCTACAGGGCATAAGCATCCTTCTAGAGCCCGCATAGATTCTAATTTCCAGCGGCCAATTTTTAGTGTAAGTGTTCGGTCGAGTGCATAACACGCGCCGAACAATGCTCCAAATAATGCTTCCTACATGGAATCCTACCCAACCTACTCACCTACCATGGCTTCCTCCATGGTACCCTCCATGATTCCCTACTGAATACTCCCCTACATAGTCAACAATTCGTTTTTCGTTTAAATAGATATTTAGATAATAAATTCATTGATTAATTTATTCGATATCAAATTCATTGATTCATTTCATCGAACGCTTAGCTTCCCGAAATGCCGACGCTATAAGTTGTTTGAGAGAGGTACCGTGTTGGCGGCAACGTACGCATAAATTTGTTCCAAATTGATTTTAGCTTTACTTTCAGATTCTGGCGTCAACTCTTTAGCGCGACTTTTCAGTTCCCAAATTTTGCAAAACTCTTTCAAACAGCGTTCGTTCATTTCCTTAGCCTCACTTATATTCTTTACAGACGGAAGATCATCTCGAGTGTTCAAAAATGCTTCGAAACTTAGTTTCAACGGATTTTCCTTGATTCTTTCTGTGAGAGACTCACCTAATTTAAGCTGGTAACGCCCGGAATTTCTCCAAACCTGCAAATGCCGTTCGAGATCTTGATCATCCAGAACATAACCATTTTCGGTGAGCAATCCTGTGATCTTCTTCACTCGTATATAAATGTATTTCTTTAGGTCTTTACCAACCTCCATACGCTTGTCACATTTTCGAAATAACGGAAGATCCTTCTGATTTCTTGCACCTATTATGCCTGGGCATGTGACGTCACTTCTACCTTTCGTTTCAGTCACCAGCGTGGCATTCTCAACCCGTGCGAAGTAGTCTGGGTATTGGTCTGTCAGGTCTATGTATCACTGCAGCTTCTGCATTGCGGCCTCCTCCAACCTATGAAAACGATAGATAAAGGGGTCGGTCGAATCGTTCGAGAAGCTCAAGTTAATAAAGTCATGATGGATTTCCGGGGCGTTCATCAAATCCAACTTCAGTTCAGATCTCCCTTTAATACTCTGTGTCGGGAGTTCGTTCTTGATAGTATCTGCCACGTTTACGACTTGCAGTCGCGTGATTTGGCCTGACCTTGAAAGAGCCCGAGGCGTGCAAAAGACCCAGCTCTTCCCAGGCCCGTGACAGACCCATCGCTGAGTGAACAATTTGACATTTTCAATAAATTGCTGGCCTGTTAGCTGCGCCTTGGGGTTGCAATCATAAGTAACCCTGAAGACATGTATACCGCAGGGGGAGGAAGATTGCAAATCGCTATTCAACAATGTCTCCGGTAATGAGCTTTCTACCGACCTTCCGACCGACCTTTCTACTGAGCTTTCTACGGCCATCTCATGAGCGGCGTTGCCCGAATTCGAGCGTATAGGACGCATAATAAATGGTTCAATATTGATTGGTAAGTGCTTACTTGGCTGACCACCCCTAATATCATCTATATTTATGACTACAAGTATATATACTCGTGCTCCTCTACTCAAGCTGAATCGAACGTAATGTCGTGCGAGTGGATGAGGGTTGTGCCTTGCAATCCGCCGGTATGTCTCACGATCCCCCGAATAGCTTTACCTACAACGTTAAACCGGAAGACTGAAGGACTAGTAGGACAGGTGGAGGAGCGATTATGTCCATCCCTGATCACGGCGTCAGGGCTCATATCTGACTGGGCTTCACACGCATATCGAACGACGTATCCTGGAGGGGCGACCCTGACGGCTTTACCAAAGATATCGACTTTTGAAACATGGATCAATTACGTCAATATATCTACAATGGAAGACGGGTCTGGCTCAAGCTATGCCATGGACCTCAAGGAAACCTGTTTGGGTCAAAGATGCCCTTATGATTTTTTGAGATCGGTATCATACACGATGAGTGATGTCATTGTAATATCTACGAAGTCACTGGAAGAAGCGATTGATCAATACGTAAAATGGCTTCACAGCTGTGCAAAGGTAATAGCATCTCTGTCAGCCTATGGGTCTATTCTTCGTAGGCATACGAAGCCATTCATGGTCCTTAATATCATAAACAATTTCCGTAAAGAAGATCTCAAAGACTTCCTAGCGACTGTGTATAGTCAGAATAGTACTAATTTTTCAGATACAAAAACCCTTCGAGACCTAAGCGAGAATGCATTTCAAGATATCATAGTTCTTGATCAGCTCAAAGACATCAACGAGGAAATCTTACACCTAGTTTTCACCACTCGCCAGAAAAGAATCGTGAACCGGCATCTCTGGTCACAATATAGCTTTCATGTACTGCACACTTATGTTATAGATCGATTAGTTGAACCGAATAATTCAACTATCAATTTCGTTGAAGCACTGAATCCGCTACTACCCATTCACCATGCAAAAGAGCAACTTTGGTCGGAGCTGATTAGTAGAGCACAATCTATTAAAGACTTCGACGAGTTTATTTTTCCGTTGCTAAGTCGTTGTATGGCTCGATATTTCTTGAAATGCTGTCACGGTAAGCATGTACCTAATCCGCCGGTAAAGGTTGAACTGATCACAATTAGTTTTTCACGCTGACGAGACTTTCGTATCGGTCTTTGAGGGTGCCTATGTCGATAGTTTTCGCGATTTATTCTACGACGAGCGATCTCGACACAATTTTCGTAACGGACTTGAAGAAAACATGGGAAGATACGAACATAAGCTCGACAGTAATCACTTTCGCGACTTAAGACATTATAGAAGCCACTGGAACTCGATAGAGCCTCGTAAGCTTTGCTTCGCCTGCTGTTTGGATTCTTGCCAATTCTTCCTACCTTGCGGCCACGCTGTATGTGAGCTTTGCTATCTGGACCTCAAGGCTTCCGTTGGAGAGACGGAAGCCGAGATCAGTGGTAACACCACGGGTGATCAATGTCCTTTCTGCCTCCGAGTGCTTGGCTTCTGGGAGGCTTTCTCCCCATCGAGGGCCGCAGATGACGACCAAGCACAAAAGATGAAAAGCAGTGAGGACTTCACAATAGGCGCTGTTATTTACAAATACCACGATCTCGTCATGACTGCGATTGATATAGGCCTCAAACTGAAAAAGTGGGGATTGAGCAGTTGGACGCAGAACATCACATCAGCACTTCTGACCGTGCTTCATAAACCAGAATGCTGGCTAGATTTAAAAGGAGGTTGGGCGAATACATGGCGAAATCTCATCGGAGTTGTTGGCCAGAAGTGTCCACATCAGCGAGATGTTCTGCGGGGTGCGTTGCGCCAAGCATTCGAGATTGATATACTACAAAAAGATTCACGTTTGAACCACAAATTGGATTCCAGCGCCGCGACGATGGCATGGCATCTCTTGGCATCCTTTTTCTCTTTCGAGTTTGTATGTAGACCGCGGCGCAGTAGAGGTTCATTCGTATGTGTCGGGAGACTCAGATGCCAGCAATCTGATCATTATCTTTTTCAATATTTGATAAAGGGTATGGAGAATCAAGTCCGTGTCTGCGTGGATGCAATATGGGTTCCGTTCCACTGGCCCTGCGTCGTAAAATTCAGGCTTCCAAATCTTTTTCAACCATTCGATGTTAGAATAGCCTACGGTGAACTGATGGCCTCACTTACGGGCTATCCAGCGAATGCAGATAAAGTTCTTGAGGCTTCTACTATTATGGGAAATGGTTCTGCACCTGGTAAACATAAGAGAAGGCAAGATGAGTGTAGTGGTGATGATTACGTGAAGCGACTAAGAATTCGAAAGTGAAACAAACGTGGGCGTTAGTGTAAGATTGTACATACTGTAACCGTTGAGTCAGGTTGCCGCAATTTACTTAGCCTGAACCTAACGCTTGAGTAAAACATCTGATGCATGACAAGTCTTCACCATCATCATGGTCAGCCAAAACAAAAACCGTCAGGCATGATATCTGCAGTCTAGCTCTAGGAATGTAGGATAGGTCTGTTAAGAAACAGTGCTTCACTTTGCAAAGAATGGTTGCTTTCTCCAGAATCATGCAATCGACCGTGAATCTCGGAGCCGCATCTGCACTGCAATATTCACTTCAGCCTCCTCCTCTGCCCGAAATCCCCACAATCCCCTCTTTTCTTGTATCCGGATAGGGCCATCAAGCTGACCATCCGGTTGTTCGACCGTTACCGCACTCTTTGTGGCCAGTACCAATACTTCAAAAAACATCCTTGTAGCATCGGCTTTACTAGTCATGGTTTCTGGAAGCAGCTTCTGGAAGAGGGTACTGCTATCATCACCCTCAGAGGATTTAAAGCAGCCTCTCAAAAGATGCACAGCATGTTGTGTGTCTAGAGAGATCACACCTTGCTCCATCAACCCACAAACAGTGGTGTCATCCTCAAAAAGGCCTTCGTTACCGGAAATTGAGCCTTCTTCCTCGTTAGGACTCTCAAATTGCGATTGAAGCTCTTCCTCATCTACAATCCCACTCTCGCGCTTCCGCTTCAGTTCACCTAATCTTTCCATTACGTCTATCGACAAGAGACCTCTAATCTCTGGAGCCCATTCCTTGACTCGGTCACCGTGCATGATGTTAGATACGAAACCGCCTTCCCGCTGCATCTTCATAAGACCAAACAGCATAGGATTCCGTGACAGCGACGAGACCGGCTTTAATATGGCAGTCCTGTCGAGTTGCTGCTGCTTTATTTGTGTTATAGGAATGACGGTGTCTACGTCATTCGGAATAATGCTTCGCTTCTTGACTTTGTGAGCTTTAAAGACTCTTTCTTTCTTTCTTGATATACTTGAATAAAAAGACAATGAAGGCGTTTGGGATCCAGCCCGACTGTTCAGCATCGTGGCTTCATTATCGGAACCTGGCGAGGTCACACCATCTAGGAAATTCGGTGTTACGCCGCGAATTTGTGTTTCACATTCCTCGAAATTAGGGCACATATTGTTTGCGTTTGAAAACTTCATGCCACCGTTAATCACATCTCTTTCTGTCGACATACAAGCTCCTTCCTTTATACTGAAGTTTTCGTCTTCTCCAAAGTCAAGGTCAAGCTCAACGTTCATGTCATCGGAATCGTCGTCTGCTCGTCTTTCCTTCGAGACACTGCGACAAGTTTCAGAGGTCTTTGAGTTCGAAAGCAATTGACTCATCCAGTCAAGTGAATCGTTACACTCCTCATTTGTATCAAGGTTTGATAAACGGAAATCGGGAAGAGAAAATTTAAGTTCGGGCATTGTTTGATCATTGATTCGATTCATCGTGGTGAGTGCTGCGGTATTGGACACATTCATATTTGCAGAAAGACCAATTTTGTCAGAGCGAAATGTCTATCCGTTAGTGAGTAGGATCGAAATTCTATGGGAAATGTTTACATACCATTTTAATCTTGAACAACGTCTCGTTGCAATCGCCTAGAAGATATCTTGCTTTCTGACTATAGATTCGTACCACACCCAACAGCAACTGTCCACTAAGACGTAAAGCCATCGACGCTGTGTCTTGATCGATCATTGTATTCACGCTGTTCTCAATATTTGATTGTAATATGTGGGTTTTAGACAGCTTACGCTCCAGATTGGCCGAGACCCAGGCCTGAGCCAATGGCCCAGTCTTTGAAAGAAGGTTTTCTGAGTAAAACATCTGAGGCTATCAAGTATTGACATCAGTAGGAAGATATTCGTGATTGAAAGGTGCGTTGGAAGTACGGATTCGATATGATGCTGATAGAGACGGATGAAGCTCTCCCAAGTAGGGTTCACAGGTACTGTAAAGATGCTCTGATAGGTAATCCAGGTAATCTCAGTCAGCTTTAGAAGGAGTCACTAGAACCATTTATGAAGTTCAACATATCTTCGAACATTTTTCAAGACGCCTAGATGTCTTCGCCTTCCGCTGCTCCTGTGATGCATTTCGGCAACGCATTCAATACAACCTCGAACGAGGCACAAAATAGTCGGGGTACAACGCTCGAGTCTTTCCTAGCCTGCCTTACTGTGTCAGCATCTGTGTTTGCCGTCGAGATTGTAGGCTTTCTCCTATTAAGGAATAGATTTAGGCAAATATAGTGAGTTACTTTCATTAGCAACTCAAGACCCCATAACTAAGGAGGTTAGTCAACCTCATGCGAAGCTCGTCCCTAGAGCTTTAACCGTGATGACAACACCAGGAATTTTCGGGTGGATTAGACCTACCCTGTCAATGCCAGATACCGTTTTCCTTCAACGGTGTGGTCTTGACGCCTATTTTTTTTTGCGCTTCTTGCAGACCCTACTTAAAATGTTCATACCTCTGGCATTTGTGGTGTTACCGATACTTCTCACTTTGAATCTGGCTTGTGGGAACAGCGGCGTAAGTAAAGTACGAGGCCTGGATAAGCTAAGTTGGGCCAACTTCGGTATGACACACAGTAATTACTATTGGGCTTACCTCATTTTGGCATTGAGTACGATTGTACATTTCTGTTACACAATCTATCAGGAATTCTGCGAATACGTTCGCATCCGACAGGAGTACCTTGTTTCATCTCTTCATTGCCACCAGGTCTCCGCGACAACTGTCTTTCTTGCAGGAATACCGAACAATTTTTTATCCTTCGAACGACTTTCTGACTTGTACAAAGATCTGTTTGAGGGAGTTCAAGATGTGTGGATCAATCAAGACTGTAGCCGTTTGCTGTCCAAGGTAAAACAACGGGACAAGATAGTGGCTCTTTTGGAAGCCGCAGAGACAAAATTGATTGCAAAAGCTGTCAAAGCTCATGGGAAGCTATGTTACAATGCTTCAGGTCCCGAAAAAAGCCGTCCAACTCAATTATACAGCGAAAGCTCGGTCCCTGTATGGAAGCAATACCTTCGAGATGAGGATCGCGCCTGCATAAGGCTTCCGATCTGTGGCTCGGCATGGGTGCCTGGCCTTCCTTTCATTGGGAAAAAAGTAGACGTCATTGAGCATTGTCGGCAACAGCTCGCTCGTCTCAACACTGAGATCGAAACCGACCAGCTGGACCCAAAGAAACACCCTCTATTGAACTCGGCATTCATTCGATTTCACTCGCAAAAGGCTGCACACCTAGCTTGCCGAGCAACTGCCTATTGCTCTCCCCATAAATTAGTCCCTCAATTTGTGGACGTGTCTCCGGAAGATGTGATATGGGAAAGCCTGTTGGTAAGATGGTGGGGCGATTATGCGAGGAGATACCTGATCATTGTATTTATTGTCATTATCATTATGGGGTGGTCCATCCCCATCGCCTTCACTGGCTTGTTGTCGCAGATCTCCTACCTTGTTCCTTTGTTACCTTGGCTGCATGGTCTCGAACGAATGCCCAAATGGTTGCTTGGCTTCGTTCAAGGTCTGTTGCCTCAGGCAATCCTGATGGTTCTTACAATGTTACTTCCAATTACCGTGAGACTTCTGGCAGAACAACAGGGTTTCAGCGCGGGCATGTTCATCGAACTTGCAGTGCAAAGATATTATTTCAGCCTTCTATTCCTGCAAGTTTTCCTTACTGTATCATTGTCCTCCAGTGCCACGACGATATTGGGGGACATCTTTGATCGTCCCGGCTCTATTCCATCAATGCTTGCCACGAACATCCCAAAGACAAGCAACTACTTTTACTCCTACATGTTGTTGCAGGCTTTCTCTATCAGTGCAAACGCTCTGATACAAGTTGCGCGTCTTATGGAATGGTTTTTCCTGACCTCGCTCGTGGATCGTACACCAAGACAGAAGTGGAAAAGAAAAGCAAATGTTCCCGAGATGCAGTGGGGCACTATTTACCCTGTGTATACTAACCTTGCATGTATCGGTATGTTGGATAAATGATCCTACAGCTCAATGTACTGACCTCCTCCAGGTATCGTCTATTCCGTTATAGCACCTTTGATAATTGTTTTCAGCATCATTACCTTCACTCTCTTCTGGACAGTTTTCCGCTACAACTTGCTGTATGTCATGATTTCTCACCATGACACTCGCGGTCGGCTTTACCCCATCGCCTTGAATCAGTTGTTCACCGGTATTTATATCATGGAGATGTGTCTTCTGGGTTTGTTCCTCCTCGTACGCGACGAACACCAAAGATCGAGTTGCAAGTTTCAAGCTGCGGTCATGATAATTGTAACTGGAGTGACCGTGACTTTCCAAATTCTGCTCAACCGGGCTTTTGCGCCACTTCTTCAATTTCTTTCGTTAGTATCTGCGGACCAATGCCGCGAAAGCGGAGACACTGAATCAACGACGCATTTAGAAGAACCTGAACATGACGAGAAAATAAATGAGCACTATTACGCGCATACAGAATATCGAATGTACTGTGAAGGTACTTTTCAAAACGAAGCACTTCGTGTCAAAAGACCAGTGGTATGGATACCAAAGGATACCATTGGTATCAGTGATAATGAGCTCTATCAAACTAAGATGTCATATCCTGATATCTCGATTAGTAATGAGAATGCAAGTATGAAGAGTAATGGTGACTTAGAGGTTGGAAGGAATCCGCCGGACTTCTAGGGACACCCACCCAATGACCCTATCCATGCCCCGTTTTAGGTATTGTATAGTCGATGGAGTCATCGAACGTCTTCGGGTAGCACTAACGAATTCTATGCCCAGAACTTCCGAGCGGAGACCTTACATGGACCATCGTTTCCATATACAACACTTACAATTCTCGATGACATGCGCCGGGTGCTTGGGCATGTTGTTTCTACAAGAAAATTCTTGTTACGATCGGCTTCATCGTTAGCACCACTCTTTCGCGAACGTTCCTTTCCATCACCCTGTTGGAAATAGGGGAGATGGTAATCTTCGCCTTCATAGGGCTGATAGGGCTGGGACCTGCAAGATGCCCCCCCCCCCCTATGACCTCGGATTCCGACACTCCCCGTCTCTTGCTGGTCTCATAGACTTAGCATTTCTTGCTAGTAGTAGAGTGGAATCAGGATGTGTTACAAGGTCCGCTCTCGAATTCAGTATTCGGACATGGAGATATTGGTAAACACCACCTATTTGCATTCAACATAGCTGTCTTCGCTCGACTTGAAAGACCTATCTGCGCTGAGCGACATCCTTTGTCGTGGATAAAGACCCCGTTAGTCTCCATCAGGGCTCCGCCATCCGATTTTCCAGTATTCGGGCCATAGTGAGTGACTCAAAGACCTTCTGTACATGATTGGCTTAGAATTCTATGGTCAAGTCCTATGATTATTGGTCTTGCCATGTCGAGGCTGAATAGGCAGGACTATGAAGTTCGGATCGAGAATGAACCATGCTCTGAAACGCTTTTAATGACCTTTCGGTTTCTACCACTTATATGGAATCTGCCTTGATTGATTTCTACAGGAAGAGCTGCATCTCAGATGTCTGTTACTTATACTGGCATCGGCTTGCAGGACATTGGCGTGGCTGATTGTGCCCTGACATAGCGGAGAACTCAAGAATCGTGAGATGTTTCGGATTTAAAGAGTAAAAGAACTCAAACAAAGATAACATTGTTATGAGCGTGCTCAGGGCTGTTGTTGGGCTTAGCGCCAACGCGTCCGTTTGGTACAAGGACTTAGATAATACTGTACCCATATGAGACTCGCTCTATGCAGGCTCCTTACACTGATGATGCGATCTTCGTAACAAAATACAATCATCCGTGAGAGCCTTTAATCCATTTGACAACCTTTTTTCCAATTCCTCCCGACTACCGTCCGCATCCTGTAGCAGTCGCGATGACGAAGCAAGCTTATGATCAAATTCTTTGCGCTGACAATCAAATTCTTTCTGCAACTCGGCCAAGGCCCTTTCCAGCGTGTTCGATTTCAAACGCTCCCGTTGAAGCTCTTTCAGTAGTCGGCCCGCCTCGTCGCAGCTCAAAGTGAGGCCTACAGAAGGTGTCTGTGGCACTGAATGGTGGCCTTCTTGAATAGAGGGATTGTTCATACTGATCGTTTCACCCTTCCTGGTTGTGTAAGTCTATTGTCTTGATTCGGGGCTTCAATTGTTTGCAAACCTCTGGATTTGGAATCTGGAGTTACTGTCGTATCCTGAAAGGGACTTTTGAGAATACCCCGAAAGGCCGGGAGATTTTACTTTACCTTCTGTGTTTCCCCTCATGCTAACCTAGCGCACACAGCCCTAGAGCTATTAACAGAACGGTCTAACAATAACGGCATTCTTAGCGTAGCGGTACAGTTGTAGTTGTGCCGGCGGCAAGCATCCAAGCAAGATCTACCTGACTACTTACAATCTGCATACCAACATTGGCCATCGTTGCCCATGGGTGGAGATTTTCCTCTCGATTCAGATGCTCCAGAGGAGACACATGACAGTGCTGACTCTAAAAAGGACCAGTTATAAATTTAGCCAAGGGGGTCTGACCTCAATCACCTGGAATCATCCACATCCTAGGTAGACTCATCCAAATGACGCCAAATGGAAGGACTGCGCGAAGTTCGGAATGAAAACACGGGGCACGGCCGCTTGAACGTCTCCTCTCCGGTGATCGATCCCGAGATCAGGTAGTTAGCCAATCGTGCTTGCTTTGACGGAACGAAATTCCGCACTCGCTCACGGATGCACGATCTAGTGGAGAGCTAATTCCGATAGCGCTCACATCTCTCACATGAACACCACCGCCAAAAGTGATTTCGCCCGACCAGAGCCCCCCATCCAGCAGCGATAGCAGATTGCCAGGGTTACTAGCGCGCGATTACCAGCGGGTTGATGATTACCCCGGCCGTTAGCGGAACGCCTCGAAGGGGGTTATGTGCGCTATGACCTTTGCCGACAGGGATACACCCCGAACGATAGGTAAGCATGGCCCCACAGCCGCCATAAGGCCAGCACTCGCATTGGTGGTAGATGATGCCGCTGCACGGCGCCTCGGTCAGGCATAAGCACGCAAATCTCGGACTTCAGCGTCAACTGCAGAATCCGCTCTCACTTCATTTTTTATTTGCACTCATGCTCATCGCACTTCAAAGTTTGATTATGGGGCTTCAGGGTTTGGCTAGATGTGTTATGCAGTGTGATGAATTGTCTCCCGCGCGAACTCTATCAATGTGCGCAGTGGCTGAGGCGCTTTGCCGGAACTGGGTAGCAAAATGCAAATGTCTGGTCGGAAACAGACTCTCGGAACCCTTGAAAGCCACCATTCAGCTTGGTCATGGGTCATCCATAGTCCCTTCCTCATGCCGCTGAGCACGATGATCTCGGTGTTTGTGATATGCGAATACGCTATGCATGACATGGCAGCTAGCGTGACATGTCGTCGAATCATGCTACAGCATCTCATTGCTAAATCTTGACCGTTAATGTTTATGAAGGTGGGCTGTGCGATGCAATGATTGGTCTGGCTGCGAGAGCAGATAGACATGAAAGGGATTGCACTCCAGAGGTTCTAAATCTTCTGTTTTTTTGTTTTTCAAGCCAATCCATCTGTGCAGCATGACTTCAACCATCGGCCGGAACAAAGGTGACAGGATCGAGTGGACATCGGAAGAAAAGAAGTTACTCTACTATGTCTGCAAGTCTCCTAGGCTTGAAAGTGAGCCTTGGACAAAGAAGTGGGATATATTCGATACGGTCCGTCGTTACACGAATCGACCAGAGAGATCCCTCCACGCCCTTACCTCAGCTTGGAAGCGATATCAGAGGGACTGCAACAACGGAGGGGCTTTACCTGACCCTTGGTGGGAGGACGAGGATTGGTTGCGGGGGATGGTAGATGATACTCTCTTGCCATTGCGCTCATACTGTGTCTAATTTGCTTGCAGACAGAACTGGTCGAGAAGGCGAAAGCTCACTTCAATGAGATGACGGAAGCCCACTTCAATGAGATGATCAATGAGATGACGGAAGCCTACAATCCTTTCCAAACAACCTTATCGTTGTGAAAAAGTGAAGGAGACACGATCTACACTGTGCTGCCTGGGACGAGCAGTGAGACTGCGGGCGTATTGAAAGAGGTTTCAATGTTTGCTTTTCGACGAGAGTAGCGCCAAGTGAGTTTGATTATCACTTCTTTAGTAGCAGTAAGACCATAGACAACGGGGTGTCTAAATAAGCCAAATGATGAAACAGACCCGTGACTCGCCTGAAACCACGCGACTGATCAAAGCTATCTCAAGACCCGTCGATGACTATAATAGTCCGCTTCCTTTCTCTTTTTCCCTCGCCCACACCAGTTACTCTTTTGGTCTTTCATCATCCCCAAGTTCAATTCTTCTTTGATTTCATCTATAGCACTATGTCCAATTTTCCAGAAAGTATTGTAGGCTATCTTCGTCTTACGTTGACATCTAGAGATTGACGTAATCAGGACGGCCTCACATATACAGAGAATTCTTCTCGTTCACCATCGGTTCAACACTTGCTCGACGAAGCGAACCTTCAAATTGCTCAGTTGAATAATAGGGATTGGCGCAGCGCTATTCTCATCGACAGACTTAGCAAGCGACACAATGACTACATCAGTCTTCTCAGGACGGTTGCCCAGGAACAAATTCAACGGCAGGACGAATTACACAATCTTAGAGCCCTCTCGGCCACTGCGGAGATGAGTATCCAGCACGAACGTGAGCTTCACAAGGGGACAAAAGAAAGCCTGGAGCACGAACGAGAAGTGACCTCGAAATTGACGGACTATCTCATCCATTTGCCAGTTTTTATGTCTACCGGGACGGAATCAACTATATCAGAGAACTTCAGCGTTATGGAGCAACGGAACTTAGACTTGGAGCTGAGGATAAAACAGATGGAGAAAGACTCGCAGGCGAAGGATGTCCTGGTTCGACGTCTACAAACAACGTGTGAGCAGTTGATGGAGGAGAGAGATGATATCATCGCAGCACGAGCTTGCTCGGTATGAAGATTACGGGTTCGGAATATAAGCAAACGAGGGTGCACCGCCGTCTTTTACGTAGCATCATTAGCTTTGTAAGAGTATTCACCTAGTGCCCACGTTAGAACCCCTTTGCCTGAGGGTCGACTTCGGGTGCCTAAGTTATTATCATCGAATTAATTGATTACCTTGTCTCTTCTCACTAAATCTAGGGTCCCCGCCTTAAAGTTGAATAGAGCATCACCACAGCTTACGACGTTCCAAATATTACACGGAGAAGCTACCGACCAATAAGCCAAGGAAGCAGGAATCATCAATGGAGATGTCAGCGTATTGGTCAGCAGTAATAACACTGAGGGATCGTGGTACAAGCTGTGGCTTTTGTTAAAGATCATAACAGGCACTCCTAATCACATATGCATGCTTCGAAGGTGTCATCCTGCTTAAAGTGGAATCCCCTGCATAAGGCATAGCAACGCGAACAGGAAAAGGTTTCACGATTACAGCGCCGTCAGCAAAGGTCATGGTGTTTGAGTAACGGTCTTGAAACGTTAAGATGAACCCATTTGTGGCTACATCGTAATTTCAAGAGAGATCAGGATTAACCTAACAAGGTCAGTGTAAGTGATTGATGCACGGAGAGTTCAACCTAAAACTAATTAGGAACGGCACAGACCATCGTGAAACTCTCTACATTCACCTACGGACAGAATCTCCCTCCTTGATACAATGACTACTGGGGAGGAATCTATGTTAGTGGGGATGCTTCCCAGCAGGCTCGATGAAATTGTTAGCCTTCTTAATTGATCTGTCCTACGCTTTTGTGAAGCCATATGAAGATATAAAGCCAATTGAAAAATCTTGATAAAGAAGCGTTTGCTTTGCATCTGCGGGGACGATCAGGAATGACAGCGGGTGAAGGTTTTTCGGCTTGGACAGAGTTCCTAGCTTCTATGTTGCCATTGACGAAGAGTGTGTAGCGCTAACATGGTGCTCGGATTAGCGTTATCACCCAGCCACCAGCATAAACGCCGGTAAGGGAGGCACATGTTTCGGCTTGGGAATTGCGTTACATGATAGCCCCGACGTTGAACTATACGAGATACTTAAAGCTCAAAGGGTTCCCCAGTACTGTGATGCCTCCCGTCTCCTCATCACTCCAACTCGTCAAGGTGAATTCCCTTCCAACTTGGTTAGCATGGCCCAACCAGGACAACCGGGACAACCGGGACAACCGGGACAACCGGGACAACCGGGACAACCGGGACAACCGGGACAACCAGGACAACCAGGACAACCAGGACAACCAGGACAATCATTACCACCAATACCAATACAGGTCAGCGTTAGTATACCCACATGCTGCAGCCCTGAGCTAAAAATTTCAGTACTTAAACTATGGTCCACACCATAAACCCCTTCCATGTGCCGCAAATCCCCTCTGTCACAAACATGCCCTGGAACTGAAAATCTGGCAACAGGAATCTCGCATCAACCAGGAGATAGACGCTCGAAGAATAGCCGAACAGATCGCGAAAGGGAACTTCAATGCATACGATCGCGAAAGGGTGCAGTCCGAGCGTAATGATATGAGATTAGATCAGCTAGCAGAATTGATCCAAGTGCTTGTCGATCGCTCCGAAGGAATAGGGAGGGAGCGGGATTATGCAGCCGTCTTCGTCCAAAGAGATGCTCTCGCGCGGAAAGCTAAGCAATTTGAAGGGGAATGTGAGCGACTTGAAGGGGAATGTGAGCGACTTGAAGGGAGATGTGAGCAACTTGCACAGGAGAACGCAAAATTCAAACAGGTTATATTGCAAGAGGGAAACGAGGGGGGGGGTGTACAATCCGCGAAAAGAAAGCGAACCTAGATCTACATATGTATCAGTATAGGTGAATGAGCTTTACCGTCCCTTGCAATGGATTTCATTGTACAAAGCCCTAGGTACAGATATGTGAATGGGAGGATGTGATATTTGCTACATACAAAGTTCGCACGCGATACATGGGTGTTGAACGATAGCAACCAAATGCAGAATTTAGAGGCCTAGGATTGTACTTTTCTGAATACCTCTTCACCAGATTATTAGAATGTGCAAAATTCGTGCACTCTGCGCTCTACTTGACGTTTACAGCCGTCGTGAGCGATTCCAAGTCGGATGTGTCTTGGAAATCCCGATTGACAGGCCATTGGATCGCGCAACGCGGGTTGTTCTGCATGTCCGTCCAGTCTTCATCAGTGCTAGTCGAATCATGTCGGCCATAGCTTAGGATCCCTGATAATTTGGACAGGTTGACATGGAAATTGTGGAATAAGGGCCGGTAAGTGACAATGCAAGCGCAAAGAATAGCGGTGGCAGGTTCGATTTGACTCCATGCATATTCCATAGTCATGGTCACTGGTCGAAATGTAAGAGGTTGCAAGAGAGAAGTTGCGAAGAAAACCCACGAGTGAGATCTTCACCCTGAAGCACACCTATAGCCACCATACGCATCACTCCCGACACGCAGACGCTGTGACAGTTCAGTCTCACGGAGATTTCTCTGTCGCAGGGGGTTCGAACTTACAGGCCACCCAAGAGGAAGATTGCTGATAACGCAATCTTCTGTCGCTTTGGGAGCTTCAATTTCCACACCACTTGCATCGGTAACAACAGCACCACAACGTCAAGAAGAAGGTTCGTTACTGTAACACCCCAGTAGAAGGCTTGAAGGTCGATACAGCGATCTGTGAACAAGTATGCAGGCTGGAACGCTGCGGTAAAAGGGGTACACAGGAAGATATTCAGAGACATCTCAACGACCAGCCAAATAATGCAAGCAATGCCAACTATCAGCGACTGCTTCTTGAAAAGCGTGGTGTTAAAGATGCGTCGGTAAAGTAGTAAGAGCGATATCTTGACGCTTGTAATGGTCAAAGAGTATGTTATCATGGTTGCCATCAAGATTTGTAGAAACGTTGAGGTTTCCGACGGGGTGAGACTGGCGATGGGGCGTCCCAAACCTCCCTTGCTCACCACTAGATGATTGTCAGTCAAGGATCGAAGAAGTCTGGATATAGAGACACCGACGAAATGTACTGCTGGCAATCATGCCAAAGAACGGAACGAGGCTGACAGATATCCAGTAGTCGTCAATAGCAAAAGATGCTTTGCTTTTTGAACGTGCCACCACGCGTAATAACACAGCGACGACGACAATGATCCCGAGAACAATGCTCAAGCGGTTCACTTGAGGTCCTTGTAGATATTCTGCCATGACCTTGAAAAAATTCTGGTGGTCGCGTGTTTTCAATATACAAAATTTGGAAAGCGTGGATAAGAGAATATCGTTGTACAGCTATTGACGAAAAGAGAAAAGACGTCATCTTATCTGATCCCACCTTAACATGTTCATGGATGCTGCTCATGCTTGCTAGTGCGATTGAGCACGAAAAAGGCGGCTACCTGACATGTCTAACCCCTACAGTGTCGAAAGCTTCATGATCCTGGGGCCCGATTTAGTGGAAGATTCTTCATGACATAGAAGAATAATCAAGATGAGCTCTGTGTGTGTCGATTGAAGAACAGGGAGTAGAGATGAATGTTTACGATACATGGGTAGTTTCCATGAGAGACATGTCAAGGAAGTCACATTGACTTAAGCTCAACATGTAGCGTTTCCTGTGGCGCGTCTAGCGCTGTCAGCTAGTGTCGTTCTAGCTGTTGACAAGGTATATGACTGCGCTAGATGACTGCGCTAAAGGTAAGGTAGATGATGAACAGCACTAGCTGACAGCGCCAACAGCTGTTCATCATTGACAAATACTTGCTACTCGTAAGGTAAGTAAGCCAAAAGGGATCATTCGATTTTCGTTGTTGACCACACTAACGAGTGACTTTGCCCCTGTATGATGATTTGTTGCTGTCAGTTAGCGCCATGATGATTTAGCGCTGTCATCTAGCCGCTGTCTGTCATCTAGCGCATCTAGCGCTGTTACAAAATGCAGCAAGGTAAACCAAGTCACACTTTGAACATTGCTGCTTTAATATTCGGTCTTAAGAGATTTTGTCTTGCTTGCCTGTTAATTAGTACGTAGTGCAATCAGATGAATCATAAGTGTTCGCACACCATAATTTTTATGCTAAGAACGATATCCGGTTCGGGCTCAAATTCTTTCCCATAGGACCATTCAACGACTAACCGCGACCAAAGTTTCTCCCGACATCCTTTCCCATTTGCACTTGAAGCTCGGCCTGTTCTTTGGCTTTTTCTAATTCCTTTATCTGATGCTTGATTTTCAGCACCTCTAAACAGTTCTCCATCTTTTGCTCTTCGGCTTCCATTTTCTGACTTTCGATTTCCACCAGTTTCAGTTCTGTGACGGTGTGGTTGTTAATAAACTGTTCTATGCACAAATAAACCGCATCCATTGAGGTTTCTTCTGGCTTTGTGCACGCCAGAGTTGAAGTGTTCGGTTCCGAAGATTTGGTGAAGAATTCTAGCCATTCTTCTTCCCGACCGTGATCTTCCTTCTCGGCGGGTCGTTCGCGCCGCAAGAGATCCTCGGGCCTCGGTGAATAAGTAGTCGATATACCATCGATGGGACCCTGATTGTTGTAGAGCTCGACGTTATCCGGCCAAAAAGACTCTAAAAACATTGTCAATCCACAATTTCAAAGCGAGATAGAATCATACCGGAGCTGAAGAAGTCAGGAGCTTGTTCGTTGAGCATGTTGAAATCATCCATTTAGACTTTTGTTAATGTCGCCTTAGACTTTGTCTTTGAAGAGAGCTGAGCACGAAAATTAAGGGTTGTATAAAGGTTACTCGAGGGTTGAAGTTGAAGAGTAATGAGGGTGGCGTAACGATGGTCAGCTGCTGACAGTCATCGCTGTTTTAGCAAGTCAAGCTCTGTCATCTACAAGGATCAATATTACTCTCACTCCTGCACCTTGGCGCCTCTTATTCTTCTGATCTTGGCGACCCAGTACCGAGAGAAATGATTACCTCATGTAAAGATCCAAGATTGCGGAAATCTCTCGTTCTTCTCGTTCGTGAGATTTCAAGGACAATTCTCTTGCCTGACATAAGGCGAAGTCTCGTCGACACTCGTATGCATCGTGGCTGTTTCGTAGCTGGCAGGAGACATACGTAGCGCGCCGAGAATCGCCGTTGCTATTTTCAGAGACGACAACGTTAAGACGTCTATGAGTTGAAGGCAGCCATCGGAATTCCCTACTACTATTGTACACTGCGTATGAATAGAACTTGGCTAAAATAACTTTTGGTGCATTAGCGGCATAAATGTAAAGATAGTTTCCTTGAAAAGCTAGCAAGCATTTTCGACGAGGTAGTATTCTCTCCAAAGCAATATCTAACCAGTGCGCAAAACATAACGGGTTTCGGCAGCGAATAAAATACGATGATGGATAACGGATCCTGGCCGGATATCCTGTCATTTTGCACTATTGGGTGATGAGTCGCTGGAAGGCCTCGAATATTATGGAGATGGGAAAGACGACTTTGTCAATCCTTGCATGCAGTCATCAATGCAAATGAGCCAACAAAGATTGGCGAATCAGTCAGCATGTCATGCCGATTCGTCCTGTCAGCCTTGTTAGCGGAGTGCTTCCCAATAAAATCTTATGTAGAGTAACATGCTCGTCCTTGAGTCCGATGTGTATGGGATAACGATGGCTGATAATATAGAATTCCGATTCAATCGCTTGATTCGTGGTCTGGCCAAGGTACACAGCAGAGCAGAGTCAGACTTTGAGTATCTTAGGGAAAGTCTTGAAACGAAGATCAAAGCACTGGTGACGAAGACCAAAGGACTGGAGTCGAAGACTAAAGCACTGGAGACGCAAAATGTGTCGTTGAAGCTACAAATTGAGAGACTCGTTCAGGAGCATACAGACTTAGCGCAATCTCACCAGCAAGCGTTGATAGAGTTCAAGGCAAGATCCAATGTCACAGAGGGGAACAACCAATCGTTCGAGCAGCGTCTCGCAACATTGGAAAAGCAGCTTTCGGCGACGGCCCGGATTGAGAATTCTGACAACGCTGGCGGTATCACCGAGCTCAGGACCAAACGGAGGTGCTTTGAGCTTGACCGCAATCCAAATAACATCAACAAGCCCAAGGCCAAACGAAATTACAACAACAACAACAACAACAACAACAACAACAACAACAACAACAACATCGAGCATGACAACAGCCTACATGGGACATTTCGCATGGTCTTGAGAAGCCGGACAAAACGCGGAGTGATACATTGAGCTGGGTTTTGGGGACAGTATGCGGAAGACACCAGACGTGGGACAATAGCACCCTCCCCCTATGGCACAAGTGCGTGGAGGTTTCCACGGCTTATGATACTCAGGTAGTGACTCCATATGCTGCAAAGTCCTATAAAGCAAGATAAGAGGAGCGTTCTCGCCGCAGTAGTTAAAGTATGCCAAACTTTTGCTCGGTCATCAGTGTTTACTTCCTTCACATTTAACAGCGTCGGACTTCCTTGGTCGGAACCAAGTTAGGAACAAGGCAAATGTGCCTGGTACTATCTAAAACGTAAATTAATCTTCTTGAAAGTAGAGACTGGTACTTGTGGAGTCGGCATGTGTAGCAGGGGGAGCAATTGATGAATTGAAACACGGAGTCGAGAACGTTGTTAGCAGCTTTTTGTAATCACCCATAGCGTCCTTCAGCTGACCTAGTCAGCGGAAACCATCTTGAAACGCGGAAAGGAAGATTGAAACGCATGGGATTTGTGTACAGCATTTAAGGGTGAACATTCAGAGCCTTTAAATGGGAGGTTGTGCTCATCAATGCTTCTCAGAATTATAAGCAAGAATCAGGCATGCTAAGCAAACAAGATAAACAAGATAAACGTAAGGAACAAAATAGGGTTGCGCAACGGGCGTTTCGTCTGCGGAAGAGCAAGGCCAAAGCGGAAAAGAATGCAGAGGCTGTTATCACACAATGTGAGATGATGGGAGCATCGAACCAGCAGGCCTGTGAATATTCATACGGAGGGCTCGACACAAGCTCTCCCATCGAAACTGATCCTGCACCAAACCCTTCTTCGATATTCACTGCGTCTCCATCGTCGCAGGAAGAACAGCAAATTCAGATCCACGAACAACTAAACAACCCTATAACTCGCGTAAACGGCCAATCAAACCGTGAAATACAGGGCTTTCTTCCGACTGATGGTTCACCAGACGGCTGGCTCTCTGGACAGTCTTATGGCGATATGGAACAAAATGACTTATCCAATCCCTATTGGGTCGATGCACCTCAGAGTGGCTCCTCATACGGTTTCCATGGCGCCGCCCATTCTACGAATCTTCCTGTACAACGACGGTCGAAAGATCCGCTCTTGGATGTCATGTTCCACGCGATAAAGAGCAGTCACAGGGTCCGTCAGGCTGGAATTGACTTGGAAGAAAGAAAGGTTAAGCACAGTATGAAAGTGAGCGACCACTCGGTGAAGATGATGCGGATGAAATTAGAAGTAATGATGCTGTCTCTGGGCGATCGCGAACAACACTCTCGATGTTAGGAAAGTGATGATCTGGCCGAATATAAGATATAGATAATATTTCCGCTAGCAGTAAATTCTGTTGCTGCCTGCAGTGATGCAAGTGAAAATGCCGGTGACAAGTATTCTTTCACATGATTCAAGGCTAAGAATGCCGCCACTTCTGACCGTTATGATTCTAAAGCTCGGTGAAAATCAGTTCTCAGACGTGCCAGCGTCGCTAAGCCCCTCCGGGTTAGCGCCTGACTACGCTGCGTACGGGCGGCACATGAGCCTCTTGAAAAAGCTTCGGGCCCTATGCGAAGCATATGCCAAGAGCATTAAGCGAAGCCACAATAAAATTCACATTTGGTCATCGAAGCCTCGTCGGTGCATATGCGCAGCATCAACTGAGCACAAAGAAACCGATGGACGACGAAAGCATCGACGCTCAAAATCGAGCGGATGAGATAACGAATTGACTAAATGGTTTGAAGATGAGTGTCGTACTTCGCATATGCCGCGCATATACTAAGAACTCAGCTCGCTCAATATTCTCTCAATGCAAATCACGAGCAGCGATGAGTTATAGCTTGTGAATGAGAATGTCACAAGTTGAGTTCATAATTCGCATGTTTGATGCATATGCTAAACACATGTAGAAGAATCTTTGTTTTCTCGATGCTTCGCTCAAGCTGTGCATATGCACGCCTTCAATATTTCTCTCTTGCTGTTTATCTTCTAACTACTTTAGCTATATAGTATTAATTCCTCAGCTCATGATTTGCATATGCAGAAAGCTGAGTCGGGGTCGGAATCCAAAAAAAAAGTTCCGGCCCTGGCTCAACTTTTCCTGTAAGCCCCCTTCTGTGCCCTAAGGTATTTCCAATACTTACCATCCTCGAACAACTCATCAACTCAGTGATTGCAAGCTGTTATGTCTTGTCATCAAGAATTTCTGCAGACTATTTACCAGCCTTATAGAAAATCTCATATGAATCAAATCTCATGATAAAC